>OGUP01002099.1_pt1 | contig 10383 bp, 10 predicted proteins | sample 1553661 | NCBI WGS metagenome assembly OGUP01 (sample SAMEA2580026, study PRJEB22360) | human gut metagenome | biome: human gut; feature: human-associated habitat; material: faeces | place: Denmark | collected 2008/2010
TTTAGTCCGGTTACGGACAGTTCCTTCTGTTTTCCGGATACGGAAAGATATTTCCTTCCCAGGATAAAAGTTCTTCCATTTCCGGAATCATAACAGGTCATCAGATTATGAAGTCCCAGATCAACAGATAAATAATGTCCATTCTGAGAAAGCTGTTCCGGCTCTTCAATCTCATAGATAACAATAAGGTCGCATTTTCCGTTTTCCGGTGGATAGATCCGCAGCTGCTTTATATGATCCATGTTCCTGAAAATCTTATTTTCAAGATATAGAAATTTATCATGGATCCCGTATGTTTCTTCCATGTAGCTTTTCAGATCCTTTGGCAGAGACAGCCGCAGCTGGTCTGAACCTTTCTCATGCCGGATCCCCATCTGCATGTATGTAACCGGGATATTGCCCTGTTTAAAACGGGGCGGATTCGGATCTTTGATCCCTCCGGTCTTTTTCAGGACATAAAAAGATTTCCATGCTTTATCCAGCTGCTTGCAGGTCTCCTGTGCTGTCTGTGACGGAAGCTGTTTATACCATAGATTTCCTTTATGTGTTTTTTTCTGATAATACCAGTCAGGATATTTTTCCAGTCCCAGCTCTTTATAATGATGCCGTTCATAGTTGCAGATATTCCAGAGTTTGGAAGCTGCATAACACATATGCCCTATGATATTGGAATATTCCGGCCGGATTTTTACAGATGTTCTGTGTGACAGCAGCATCCCTCTTCCTCCCCTCAGACAGTAACGCGGATCGGTATTTACAGTCCGCTTTAAATTAATACGACTTGCTCTGATGTTCCATATAACGGCGGATATTTTCCTCAGATACAGATCCGATCGTTTCCACATAATAGGAATGGTTCCACAGCTCTCCCTTCCATAGCTGGTTTCTTATTTCCGGAAAACGTTCGAACAGTTTTCTGCCGGTGATCCCCTTCAGATACTTGACAATTGCTGTTATGGACAGCTTTGGTGGAGCTGTTACAAAGCAGTGGACATGGTCTCCTTCACCACATTCAAATAAATGAACAGTAAAGCCCTTGTCCTCAGCAATCTGCTGCACCAGTTCCTTTAGGTATTCCTCAATTCCTGAGTTTAATATCTTCCGTCGGTATTTCACTGACCATACCATATGGTAGTTAATATTACACACACAAGTTCTATAATGTATTAGATTTTCTTTCATACATATAGTATAACATAACGAGTGAAAACGCACAACAAAAAGTCGAACATATTTTCGATTGATTATATGCCGGTTACGGCATTAATATCAAGGAGTTAAGGGATTATTATATTATTTCCATGTGCAGATATGCACAATTCTACGCTTTCATCTCGGTAATTGAATTGCCGAGGATTCCCGCTTATCGTCCTAACTTATTTTCCGAAATTCCATATATTTTATAGTCTTTGAGTAAAAAAAGAGCATATGGGTTTCTCCATACACTCCCATATCATCTTACACATCTATTTATCAGTCGGCCATGACCTTCTGAGAGCCACATAGGATATTAAAAAGTTTGCAAGCCATCCAGCTGGTACAGCAAGCCAGACAAATGCAATGCCAAAACGCGGCGCAAAAATCAAAGCAACAGAAAGACGGATTGCCAGGTTCACCATATTTGCAATGAGAAATGGGCGCATGATTCCAAGACCACGAAGGACTCCATCGGTTGCCATTTTGATTCCCATAAAGATAAAGAAATAACCAAGCCATCTCATATAATCCCCAGATACCTGATAGGCCAGGGCTGTTCCGTCTTTACCAAGAAACAGCGAGGAAATTTGCGTGTGGAGCGTTTCAATTACAATAAAGGCAATGACTGAAAAACACACGTCCAACACTAATGCAGCGTGGTAGCCTTTTTTGATACGCTGTGGTTTGTTTGCACCAAGGTTCTGGGAAACATATGGTGAAACCGCATTACCGATGGATACAAAAATCAGAGAAAAAACGTTCTCAACTCGCATCGTCGCCGAATACCCCGCGAGTGCCTGTGTACCGAAAGGATTTACAACTGCCTGCACGATCATCATGCCGATAGATACTGTAGACTGCTGCAGAACCGAAGGCACAGCAATTTGAAACATAGAAAGTAACTCCTGCCTGTCAAACCAGTCAAAGTGACTTTTATATCGCCGCATCCGATGGAAGAAAATCAAAAGTGAAAACACGGCAGAAATGCCTTGTGCAATCAAAGTTGCAAGCGCCGCACCGAACACGCCGAGATCAAGGCCGGCTACCATCCAAAGATCCATAAAGATATTTAAGATTGACGAAAATATCAGGAGTCCCAGTGGAATTTTTGATTCTCCTATAGAATTAAACATCGTTGAAAGAATGTTATACAGAGTAATATGGGAACGGTGTTTTTGGCTCTTTTACTGTCCCCGGTGGCAGAAAAAAAGAAACCGAATGGATTTCTCCACTCGATTTCTCTGATTTTACTGTCTGCTTCTGTCCATTCCACTTCTGGTGTAGTATTGCTTCTTACTCTCGTACATTCTTTCATCTGAAGCTTTTGAAATATCAAATATGCTGTTCCACTTGCGCTCCGAACTGAAGACATATCCGTACGAAACCGCCATCGACTCGACAAATTCTCCATGCCAGCTTTCCACTCTCTGCTCAAATGCTCTCAGAAGGTTTTCAAACTGCGGTATATCTTTTGTAATGATGATAACGAACTCGTCACCGCCCATTCTGTATACCTTACCATGTTCACTGAAACTGTGTTCTTCATACAATCCGCAGCTGCCCGTATAAGCTCATCACCTGCCGCATGTCCGAAGGAATCATTAGCGTTCTTGAGTCCATTAATATCCATAGAAACATACACCCACTCCTTAGTAAGGTCGAGCTTGTTTATGTCCTCCTCATATGCACGTCTGTTGTAACACCGGGTAAGTTCGTCCGTATTCGACGTATAACGGAATTTCTCCTTTTCGTACTTCTCTTTCATGACCTTCGACAGCATATATACCATACAGCACGAAGCCAGAGTCAGATATATTCCAACTATAAGAATAGCCAAAAGACTTCCCTGCAGATAATAAGAATCCTCTACCATTACAGCAACAATATATGCCCCGTCCTGTTTCTCCACGCACCGATAATTCCGCATATCAATGCTGTCAATTTCCTGTCCTATTTTGCTGCTGTCTGTAGCTCCGGCTACGATCTTTGTATCTGCATCCGCAACCAGAATCTCCATTCCCTTGTAAACCGGCATATCCGCAACTACATTAGAAACCTCATTCTGCTTTGCCTCGTTAAGAAGGCGTTTCGGCTCAATGCCGACCTGGATCATTTTGTTTCCCGCTTCATTCCAGGCGATCGCATACATCATTTCTTTAGCCTCGGAAGTATTCGGCGTAACGTCCTGGCACATGGTAAGCTTCTTATCCTTAAGCATTGGTTTAAAATATGCCATCTGCTCTCCGGAATCAAAGCTATAACCAAAATATTTTGGCACAGAACCGCTGTAAATATAACCTTTTGTGTCAAACAAATGTATCTCATCCACAGATATCAACGCCGCAATCTTCTGTAACTCGTCGACATCATATTCTACCTCTGGTTTTGCATCGATAATATAAGAAACCGCCTTAGCTCTTACTATATAATCGTCTTTCAGCGATTTGATAAGCGCTTCTTCACTCTTATCATTTTTATCGAGTACGGTGATAACACGATCCAGAAGTACTTTTGACGTCCGGTCTGAGTTTTTGTCATTAACATACTTTAAAATAAATCCTTCCAACAATAACGCCGCAGCGATTATCGTGATGGCAAGAATTATAAGTTTTCTCTTTTTCATATCATAAGTTTTTTCCGATATCCTCCAGTTCTTTCAATGAATTTTCATCTTTCGCAAGATCTGTTTTTTCACTGGCATAATATGATTTCTGAAAAAGCATATCCCATGACAGATAATCAGCCATGCAGTCGAACTGTTTGTTGATCAGCTCATACTGTATGCTGTCAACCGGTGAACCTCCAACAGCAATCACACCGACTTTCTTGTTTTTCAACTGCAGTCCACGGCAATAGCATTTGTCGATCACAAGCTTCAGCTGCGCCGACATCCCCCACCAATATACAGGTGTTGTAAAGAGAATCATATCAGCTGCTGCAATCTTATCAATTGTTGGATTTGTATCATCATTATCTACACATCCCTTATGGCATTGACAGGCACCACAACCCTTGCACGGAGCTATCTGCAGTTTATCCGGCTCGATTACTTCAATTTCATTCTTCTCAGAAGCACCTTTTATAAGTGCATTGATTGCTGTTAATGTATTTCCTTTTCTGGCGCTTCCATTAATAATTATAATTTTCATATACGTCCTCCCGTTTTTTACAATTTTATATGCTATGGTGATTGTATCATTCCTATAATGAATTGTATCATAAAAACGAAATTTCCGATTATTTCTTTTTCTCTCCTGGTGATTTTCCGTACCTCCTGATACACTTCTACACTTTTCTCTCTCCGTTACTGTTCACTCCGTTCACAGTAACTTGGTCAAAATGCATTCCAAATCACCTTCGGTGATGGCATTTTGCCCCGTATGTCTCGGGATTTTGCCATATTCATGGCAAAACACCTCGCGGGATATTAGCTGTGAACAGTTACACACTTACACTGTAAGGAGGAAAATCTACGATGATCAAAAGAATTGGTTTATTAACAAGCGGTGGTGACTGCCAGGCTCTGAATGCAACTATGAGAGGTGTTGTAAAAGCCCTGTCAAATGCAGTGGAAGACCTGGAAGTTTATGGATTTGATGACGGATATAAAGGACTGATCTATGGAAAATATCATATGCTCACAGCAAAAGATTTTTCCGGAATTCTGACCCGCGGTGGTACGATACTTGGTACATCCCGTCAGCCGTTCAAACTGATGCGTGTGCCGGATAAGGATGGAATAGACAAGGTGGAGGCAATGAAGCACACATATCATAAGCTTCATCTGGATTGTCTCGTTATTCTTGGAGGAAATGGAACTCATAAGACAGCAAATCTTCTTCGTGAGGAAGGACTCAATGTAGTGACACTGCCGAAGACGATCGATAACGATCTGTGGGGAACAGACATGACATTTGGATTCCAGAGTGCAGTTGATATCGCAACAGATACGATTGACAGAATCCATACGACAGCAACTTCCCACAGCCGTGTATTTATTATCGAGGTTATGGGTCACAAAGTAGGTCATGTAACTCTGCATGCCGGAATTGCAGGCGGAGCAGACATAATTCTTCTTCCGGAGATTCCATATGATATTAAAGCAATCAAGAATGTGATCGATAAACGTACACAGGCAGGTAAGAGATTTACAATTCTTGCTGTTGCAGAGGGTGCGATTTCCAAAGAAGATGCAAAACTGAAAAAGAAAGAGTACAAAGAGAAGCTGGCGAACAGAAAATATCCTTCTATTGCTTACGAACTGGCAGAACAGATTGGAAAAGAGACAGACAAGGAAGTTCGTATCACAGTTCCCGGACACACACAGAGAGGTGGCACACCTTGTGCTTATGACCGTGTATTTGCAACAAGAGTCGGAGCGAAGGCAGCAGAATTGATCCTGAATGAAGAATACGGATATATGGTAGCCATGAGAAATGGTGAGACAGTGAAAGTTCCGTTGGAAGAGGTTGCAGGAAAGCTGAAATATGTTGATCCGAACTGTGGTCTGATCAAAGAAGCGAGAACAATCGGTATCAGCTTCGGAGACGAGGTGTAATTCATGTCATATACGGCACTATACAGAAAGTTCCGTCCGGACAATTTTGCGGATGTCAAAGGGCAGGAGCATATTGTAACAACATTGCAAAATCAAATAAAAGCGGACAGAGTCGGACATGCCTATCTGTTTTGCGGAACGCGCGGTACCGGTAAAACAACGGTGGCAAAAATCCTTGCAAAAGCCGTAAACTGCGAGAATCCGCAGGATGGTAATCCATGCGGGACCTGCAGGATGTGCAGGGCGATCACAGCCGGCGCGAGCATGAATGTGATCGAGATCGATGCAGCGTCCAACAACGGCGTGGATAATATCAGAGAGATCGTGGATGAGGTTTCTTTTTCTCCGGCGGAAGGAAAGTATAAGGTGTATATCATCGATGAGGTGCATATGCTCTCCATCGGTGCTTTTAATGCACTGTTAAAGACACTGGAAGAACCGCCGTCTTACGTGATCTTCATTCTGGCAACGACAGAAGCACATAAAATCCCGATCACGATTTTATCCCGCTGCCAGCGTTATGATTTTAAGCGCATCACGATCGATACGATCACACAGAGACTGCAGGATCTGATGCAGCAGGAAAAGGTAGAGGTCGAGGATAAGGCACTCCGTTATGTGGCAAAGGCAGCAGATGGTTCCATGCGTGATGCACTAAGCCTGCTGGATCAGTGTATCGCATTCCATTATGGCGAAATACTGACCTATGATATGGTACTGGATGTACTGGGTGCGGTTGATACACAGGTATTTGGCAAAATGCTGCGCCGGCTTGCGGATAAAAATGTGCAGGGCTCTCTTTCTCTTCTGGAAGAGATCATATTGCAGGGCAGGGAGCTCACACAGTTCGTAACGGATTTTATCTGGTATCTGCGCAATCTCTTACTGCTCAAAACCTCGGAGAATATTGAAGATGTGGTGGATGTTTCCACGGATAATCTTTCTCTGATGCAGGAAGAGGCAGAGCTTGTCAGTGAAAATGCACTGATGCGGTATATCCGTATTTTTTCGGAGCTGTCAGGGCAGCTTCGATATGCGGTCGGCAAACGTATCATGATCGAAATGACGCTTATCAAGATCTGCAGACCGTCTATGGAGACAAAAAATGATGCTTTATTAGAAAGAATCCGTGATCTGGAGCATAAACTGGAAACAGGAAATTTTGCTGCGCCGCAGAGTACGGTGGCAGTAGTTGCGCAAGATGCACCGGCAGAAGAGCTGCAGGAAAGACCGCAGCTCCCAAAGGCGGTTCCGGAAGATATACAGCAGGTTGTCGGGCGCTGGGGCGAGATCGTCCAGAAGACAGGACAGCCCATGCGGACATATCTTTCAGGCAGCAAGCTGAGTCTGGGCGGTGAGAACAGACTTCTTATTGTATTACCGGACGGACTGCAGTCCGATTATTTTATCAAACATTCGGAAAATAAAGACAGCCTGCAGGATCTGATCGGACAGGTGATCGGGAAAGAGATTCAGGTCGAGGTCAGACCGCTTGCAAAGGAACAGTCATTTGAACGTTCTTATATTGATCTGAGCCAGATCGTTCATATGGAAATAGAAGAAGAATAAAACAGGAGGAAATGAAATATGGCAAAAAGAGGTGGTTTTCCGGGCGGAGGAATGCCTGGTAACATGAACAATCTGATGAAGCAGGCGCAGAGAATGCAGCGTCAGATGGAGGAAAACCAAAAAGCACTGGAGGAGAAGGAATTTTCCGCAACAGCAGGCGGCGGAGCTGTAGAAGTGACAGTGTCCGGCAAGAAAGTAGTGACAAAGGTAAAACTGGATAAAGATGCAGTAGACCCGGATGATGTGGAAATGCTGGAAGATCTGATCATGGCAGCCACAAACGAAGCACTGGGAAAAGCAGATGAAGCAAGTACTGCAGCAATGTCATCCATGACAGGCGGTCTGAATCTCGGAGGACTTCCGTTCTAATGGATCTGTACAGCGGTTATATCAATCAGTTAATTGAACAATTTGCTTCACTGCCCGGTATTGGCAATAAATCGGCGCAGAGACTTGCTTTTCATATGGTCAATATGCCAAAGGAGCAGGTAGAGCGTTTTGCAAAGACGGTTGTAGATGCTAGAAATAATGTCTGCTACTGCAAGATCTGCTGTACACTGACAGATCAGGAGATCTGCCCGATCTGCAGCAACCCCAAACGGGATCACAGCACGATCATGGTAGTGGAGAATACGCGTGATCTGGCGGCTTATGAAAAAACCGGTAAGTTTGATGGTGTTTACCATGTGCTGCATGGTGCGATCTCACCGATGCTCGGGATCGGACCTTCGGATATCAGGCTGAAGGAATTGATCACCAGATTGCAGACGGACGAAGTGAAGGAAGTCATCATTGCGACCAATTCCAGTCTGGAAGGCGAAACAACGGCGATGTATATCAGCAAGCTGATCAAGCCTACCGGCATTAAGGTAACAAGGATCGCCAGTGGTGTTCCGGTCGGCGGCGACCTGGAATACATTGATGAGGTAACACTTTTGCGTGCGCTGGAAGGTCGTACGGAACTGTAACCGGTATCAGCAGATGTCCGGGACAGCGGAAAATTGTTGCTGTCGATACCTGGAGAGGAAAGTAATGTGTAATAAAAAGTAGAAAAAGATATGCTCTCTGTCGGAGAAATAACAGAGGGAGTGATATCTGTAATGGGAGGAAAAGCATGATAGAAGAAAGAAAATTTGGCAGAACGATCGCAGGAGAAGACATCGTACTGTATAGTCTGAAAAATAAGAATGGGATGCAGGCTGATGTCATGAATTTCGGCGCGATCCTTGTAAATCTGTTTGTACCGGACAAAAACGGAGAAGTAAAGGATGTTGTACTCGGTTATGACAGAGCAAAAGATTACTTTGTAAACGGAAGCTGCTTCGGCTCTACGATCGGACCGGTTGCAAACCGTACAGCAAAAGGACAGTTTGAACTGGACGGAACTATATACAATCTGATCATCAATGACAACGACAATAATCTGCACAGTGATGGAAATGCGGGACTGCATAAGACGATGTGGCAGGCGGAAAAGAAGGAGACGGAAAATGCAGTGACATTCTCTGTTTCCTGCAAGGACGGTCTGCTGGGATTTCCGGGAAACCGTAAATTCGCCGTGACGTACAAGCTGACAGAAGACAATGCACTGGAGATCCACTATTTTGCATCTACGGACAAGGATACACTTGTCAATATGACAAATCATTCTTATTTTAATTTGAAGGGAAATGACAGCGAAACAACCGTGGAAGATGTTAAAGTATGGCTGAAGGCTTCTCATTATACCAAGATCCGCCATGGTGCCATTCCGACGGGCGAGATCGCATCCGTAAAAGGAACACCGTTTGATTTTACAACCATGAAGCAGATCTCTCAGGATATTGATGCGGAGAATGCACAGCTTGCGCTTGTAAAAGGCTACGACCATAACTTTGTGATCGATGACTATGAAGCAGGAAAGGTACAGAAGATCGCAGAAGTGGTAGATGAAAAAGCATTAAGAAGCATGGAAGTTTATACAGATCTGCCGGGCGTACAGCTTTATACAGGCAATAACATGGTTCCTGAGCTTGGAAAGGGCGATGCGCTGTATCCATGTCGTGGCGGTATCTGCCTGGAAACACAGTTCTTCCCGAACTGCGCAAGACAGGAAGGATTTATCAAACCGGTTGTCACACCTGAAAAGCCGTTTACATCTACAACGATCTACAAATTTGTTAACTAGCCAGAGCTATACAAAGCTGCAATGGCTGACTGTATAGTGGCATGAAAGAAGGAAAAAAGATGTCTGGAAAAACAACAGCGGGCATATTGACGCTGCGTCTGTGTATCGGCGGTTATCTGATATATCTGGCATACTCGCTTGTCATTCCGCTGCCGACTGATACCAAAATGCGTGTGATCAGTATTGTATTTGCAGTACTGTTTGCAGTGATTGGATTTTATATTGCACTTAAAGCACTGGTTCGTCTGATCAAAAAGGATTATTACGATCCGATGCGTGATACGCAGGAAGAAGTGCAGGCGGAAGAAAAAGAACATACAAAAGATGAGACAGAGCAGGACGCAACAGAAAAAACAGACGAATAAATATCGCAGAAAAGGCTGAAATAAGAACGGATTTCCGAAAAAATAATGCCGGAATATGAGAGAAAGAGACGAGATAAAAGAGCTCGTCTCTTTTTTTGCGCGGTAATGTCGGATGAAACAGGAAAAAAGGTGGCTTTTTTTGCTAAAATCTGCCAACTTCAAATGCTATTCTAAAACAGGATGATCATACAGGATATGCAAAATGCTGCCTGTTTAGAATGGTATAAGGAGGAAAAAAGAAATGGCGGAACAAGGAAAAGAAGGCATGCTGCCAAAAAATATCAGACAGATCGGACAGATTAGCGGAAACCAGAAAATATATCTGGAGGATTATGTGATCACGTACCTGAGGCAGATCTTAACTCCGGATGAGAATATGCGCGTCATGATTCTGTACGGACACAAGGAAATGATAGAGGATGAGCTTTACTGGTTTGTCAATGGGGCGGTGGAAGCGCAGCATGACTTCTTCATGGAAAAAACGATCATTGATGAAGAATCGTGGAAAAAAGTTAATGAAATGGCGG
>OGUP01002101.1_pt1 | contig 10378 bp, 6 predicted proteins | sample 1553661 | NCBI WGS metagenome assembly OGUP01 (sample SAMEA2580026, study PRJEB22360) | human gut metagenome | biome: human gut; feature: human-associated habitat; material: faeces | place: Denmark | collected 2008/2010
TATGTTGAATCGGCCCGGAAGTATCTTTAAATGGATCCCCCACCGTATCCCCCACGACAGTTGCCTTATGAACCTCACTCCCTTTACCGCCAAAGTTACCTTCTTCCACATACTTTTTGGCATTGTCCCAAGCTCCTCCGGCATTAGCCATGAAGATAGCCAACACAAAACCACTGCTCAAACCACCAATCAACAACCCAACGACTCCGGTTACCCCAAAGACAACTCCGGTCAGAATAGGGGCTATAATTGCAATAAGTGACGGAATAACCATTTCCCGTTGAGCACCTTTGGTAGAGATAGCTACGCAACGTTCATAATCCGGTTCTGCTTCTCCGGTCAAAATTCCTTTTATTTCACGAAATTGACGGCGAACCTCATCAACCATATGCCCGGCAGCTCGTCCAACGGCATTCATTGTTAATCCACAGAAGAGAAAAGCCATCATAGAACCAATAAAAATGCCGGAAAGTACCTTAGGATTCATCAAGGTAACATCGTAATAGTTCATGAAATCGACAAAAGTAGCATTAGCTGTTGCAATAATATCACCATTTGGCATCGTTAATTCTATGGCACCGAGACGGGTTAATCCGATGCGTATCTCTTCTATATAAGAAGCAAGCAAAGCAAGTCCGGTCAAAGCAGCAGATCCGATAGCAAAGCCCTTGCCGGTAGCTGCGGTCGTATTACCCAACGAATCAAGGGCGTCCGTCCGTTTACGGACTTCCTCACCGAGAGCAGACATCTCGGCATTACCACCCGCATTATCTGCAATAGGACCATAAGCGTCGGTAGCGAGGGTGATTCCTAAAGTGGAAAGCATGCCGACAGCTGCTATACCGATCCCATAAAGCCCCATGCCGACATTGTCGAAATCAAAACCGGAAGCAAACAGGAAAGAAGCAATAATACCTACCACCACTGCCAAAACCGGAATAGCCGTGGAAAGCATACCTAAACCAATGCCGGAAATAATAACGGTAGCAGGCCCTGTCTTACCGCTTTCACTCAATTTCTGTGTCGGACGATAGGATTGTGATGTGTAATATTCGGTAGAACGCCCGATAACAATACCGACGATCAATCCCACCACTACAGCACAGGAAATCCACATCCAGTTATCGAGTTGCAACAACCAGAGAATAAAGAAAGTGGCCACAACGATTAAAACAGAACTGAGATTTGTTCCGAAAGCAAGAGAATTCAAGAGGTCTTTCATTTTGGCATCTTCCTTCGTGCGGACAGAAAAGATACCGATAATGGAAAGTAAAATCCCTACAGCCGCAATCAACATAGGCGCAATAACTGCTTTGAACTGCATGACTGTATCTCCTGTATGCATAAAAGCGGCGGCTCCCAAAGCAGCAGTAGCCAAAATGGATCCGCAATAGGATTCATAAAGATCGGCACCCATGCCGGCTACATCACCCACATTATCACCTACATTATCAGCAATTGTAGCCGGATTACGCGGGTCGTCCTCAGGAATACCAGCCTCGACTTTACCTACAAGATCAGCCCCCACGTCGGCTGCTTTGGTGTAAATACCGCCACCCACACGGGCAAACAATGCCTGAGTAGAAGCACCCATACCAAAAGTAAGCATAGTGGTAGTAATAATGCATAGTTTATGAGTAGGAGTCAATACATCCGCAGGAATGGCCCAATTCAACAGCAGATACCAGAAAGATATATCAAGAAGGCCGAGACCTACCACCACCAATCCCATCACTGCCCCGCTACGAAATGCAATCCGCAACCCGGCATTCAAAGATTTACGAGCCGCATTTGCCGTACGGGCAGAGGCATAAGTAGCTGTCTTCATCCCCAAGAATCCCGACAATCCGGAGAAAAAACCTCCTGTAAGAAAAGCAATAGGTACCCACGCATTCTGTACTTGAAAGCCATAGGCCATAATTGAAAACAATATTACCAAACCGAAGAACACCCACCCCACAATCTTATACTGTTGTTTCAGATAAGACATGGCACCTTTGCGCACAGCAGCAGCAATCTTAATCATTTGAGGAGTACCTTCACTCTCTTTCATCATCTGCTTATGAAAATAATAAGCAAAGCAGAGAGCCAATACAGAGGCGGCCGGAACCAACCAGAAAAGCAAGCTATCCATAGAATAAATATTAGAGGTTTAACGAAAGGATAAAAGTATTGATTCTAAATGAAATAGGCAAATAAAAATTAAAGAAATTTCGATGGTCACACTCTGCTTTCTTTTCGAACGGACTACAATGAAATCATTTCGAACGAGAGAGAGCCTCTCCCTTGACAATCCGTATTCAACTTGGATACGATATAACTTTTATTCCACATAGTTTCCCTATCTTCCAAAAAGCGATGTAGCATCATGATTATATCGAACTGAGGCTATATAGAGACGGCAATCAATAAATTCGTCCTTGTACTGGTTTGCAACACAGTTGCACCACAAATCTCCTACCTTTGCATCAACAAAAGAAAAAAAGTCATGGGATGTAATTGTAATCATCACTCCGGTTGCCATACACAGGAGGAAAAGAAGAAGAAAAGTAAAAACCTACCCGTCATTATCAGTCTTATAATGTTGGGAACGGGAATGGGAATGAATCATTTCGGTTGGTTCACCCTGCCGGGTAGTGCATTGGTATGGTATGCGATCGCCTACCTCATCGCAGGCTGGCCTGTATTGCGGGAAGCTTTCGAACAGCTCCGTCAAGGAGATTTTTTCAACGAATTCATGCTGATGGGAATTGCTACCATCGGTGCATTTTGTATTGGCGAATATCCTGAAGGAGTAGCCGTAATGCTCTTTTACTCCATAGGTGAGGCTTTTCAAGACCGTGCGGTAGGGAATGCACAACGAAATATTAAAGCCCTGTTGGATGTACGCCCGGAGACAGCTACCGTGATACGTAACGGGCAGCCCGAAACAGTACATCCAGAAACAGTAAACGTAAATGAACTCATTGAAATAAAAGCCGGAGAACGCGTCCCTCTTGACGGAATAATGCAAAACGAACAAGCCTCATTCAATACTGCTGCTTTAACAGGTGAAAGCCGCCCGCGCACCATCCGCAAGGGAGAACCGGTACTTGCCGGTATGATTGCCACCGACCGTGTGATACAGCTCATTGTAAGTAAACCATATAATGAAAGTACACTTGCACGAATACTTGTCATGGTACAGGAAGCAAACGAACGGAAAGCTCCCGTAGAACTGTTCATCCGGAAATTCGCACGCATTTATACACCCATTGTAACCGGATTGGCCGTACTGATTGTTCTGATTCCTTTCTTGTACTCACTGGGCATGCCGGCATTCGATTATATATTTAGAGACTGGCTCTATAGAAGTCTGGTATTTCTGGTAATCTCTTGTCCTTGTGCACTCGTTGTCAGTATCCCGTTAGGATACTTCGGAGGAATCGGAGCCGCTTCTCGCGCGGGTATCCTATTTAAAGGTGGCAACTACCTGGATGCCATCACACAAATAAACACAGTGGTATTCGACAAAACAGGTACGCTGACAAAAGGAGTTTTCGAAGTACAACACGTAGAAAGCGTCTTATCTACCCAAGAAGAATTATTACGATACATCGTCTCTGCCGAACAACAGAGCACCCACCCGATAGCCCGCGCCATCAGTGAATATGCCGATAAGAAAGAAATCCCCCTACTCCCCTCTTCCGCCACAACGGAAATCCCCGGGCATGGGCTGGAAGTATATCTGGACGGACACAAAGTATTGGTAGGAAATCCACGACTGCTCTCCCGTTATCAAATAGCCTATCCTATGGAATTAAACGCAATAGCAGATACCATTGTTGTCTGTGCTGTCGATGGTGTCTATGCCGGTTATCTGCTGTTATCGGATACTCCGAAAGAAGATGCCATAACCGCCGTCAAAGAGCTAAAAACATTAAATATTGATAATATACAGATCTTATCTGGAGACAAACAAGCAATTGTTTCTAAATTAGGGACGGAATTAGGGATATCACAGGCATACGGCGATCTATTACCGGAAGGAAAAGTTGCTCATATTGAAGCATTAAAAACCAATCCCTCCAATCGTATCGCCTTCGTGGGAGACGGTATCAATGATGCACCTGTACTTGCCATGAGTAATGTCGGCATAGCGATGGGAGGGTTGGGAAGTGACGCGGCTATCGAAACTGCAGATATCGTTATACAAAACGACCAACCCGCCAAAGTAGCTACCGCCATTCGTATCGGCCGTGCAACGAGACGCATTGTATGGGAGAATATCATTCTCGCTTTCGGGGTTAAGTTCGCAGTGCTGCTATTAGGCGCTATCGGCATAGCCACCATGTGGGAAGCGGTCTTCGCCGATGTCGGAGTTGCTTTAATCGCAATCCTTAATGCCATACGGATACAGAAAAAGAAATTCTGACCTCCTGTGGAAAGATGGAAATTGTTCTATCGGGGAAAGAAAGGTATTCGGGAAAAGTAAAATACCGTAAAAAAGGAACACTTATTATGGAAGAAGATATTTATTTGAAAAAACTGGCGCAACGGAACATCAAGCCGACTGCCATGCGGTTGCTTATCCTTCGCGCCATGATGCAGTTTGACCGTGCTTTCAGCCTGCTCGACCTGGAAACATACTTGGATACAGTGGATAAATCCACACTATCACGTACCATCAACCTCTTTCTGAAACATCATCTGATACATGGTATAGACGACGGTTCCGGTTCACTGAAATATGCAGTCTGCGGCAATGAATGTAATTGTGATATTGACGATTTACATGTACACTTTTATTGTACAAACTGCCATCGAACATATTGTTTGCGGAATATCCATATACCCACCGTAAGTCTTCCCCAGCACTTTACAGCAGAAAGTATCAATTATGTGATAAAAGGATTGTGCGACCATTGCTCACACTAAATAAAACAAAAAGGTCACACAAAGAGACTAAAACTCCCCCGATACCGGCTTTTGAACCGCACTCCAAAAGTTAACCACGAAACTTTTGGAGTGCAGTTTGATTTCCTGCCTGACAATCGGGGGAGTTTTATATTCTATTCGATGGTTACCGCAGTTCCGGTAGCTGTTACCATTAACATGCTTCCGCTACCTCCTACGGTTTCATAATCCAGATCGACACCGATAACGGCATTGGCTCCCAAACGGGCAGCTTGTTCTTCCATCTCTCTAATTGCCGTATCTTTCGCCTGTCTCAGCACCTCCTCATATGCTCCGGAACGTCCGCCTACAAAATCGCGGATACCCGCCAAAAAATCACGAAACACATTGGCACCGATAATCGTCTCACCGGAAACGATACCATAATAACGAATTATTCTTTTCCCTTCAATAATGGGAGTGGTTGTTACTAACATACTCTTTTCTTTTTTAGTTTACTTGTACCAAATTAGACGTACAAACGATCTAAAAAGTTGCAGTTTCTTCCTGTTTTTTTCCCCATCCGGGATTCTGGATAAGTTTCGAATCCGGATCATCTATCTCTTGCTGAGGGATAGGCAGAAGCTGCTGATAGCTCTCTATTTTCAACTGTCCGGTTGCAAGATCATTACGACGCAAGAAAGCAAAGTAACTGCCAAAGCCTTTCAACTCACTTTGCCAGGTAGAACGCAAAGATTCAATAAAATCGGCTTCACTGACCGGTGGTAAATTACGGGCTTGCCGTACACGATTCAGATAATCCATAGCTTCGCCTTGATTACCCAAACGATAAGCACACTCGGATGCAGACAGCAGTACCTCAGTGTAAGTAACGAAAGGCACATAATCATTCTCTTTCAATACATTTTCATACGATTCCGGTTGTGCACTGGTCAACAACCCCCAAATAAGTTCTCTTGAATTTCGGGTAAGAGAAGCACTCGAAGACAGTTCCAAAGCATATACACCGCTATCAATGATTCGTTTTAAGTGAGCATAAGCTTGATCATAAGACTTTTGATGCAGATACATCTTTGCCAATAAAGCCAACGAAGCGCCTTGTGATGGATATAAGAAACTTTCCGGAGAGTCGAATTTACCCGGTTCCAGTTTGCTGTGTTCCACACAATAATTCAAATCCTCCACTAAATTCGCGAACAAGTCTCTACTAACCAACTGCTTGGTGACTGCAAACGAATTATCATAACTTATCACATAAGGAACGTTCTCCCACCAAGATGCCAACTGAAAATACTGAACGGCAGCCAATTGATGGATGTAAGCCATAAAAGGCGGAATCTCAGTCACTCCACTCCTTTCAAGCAAACTATCAAATATTTTAATTCTGCTAATGGTACTATACACATTGCCCCAAACACTATAAAGTTTACTGTCAGAAGGTGTCAATGTATGTTCGTAAATAAAACGATAAGCCGTACTTCTACCGTCAAAACTTTGTGTATAGTAGCCATCCAAATTAGAGAAATCCTGCATAGAAGTTGCCATCATAAGAGCTATGCCGGTAATCACTTTCTGACCATCCTCTCCAAATTCCACCGGTTTAGACGGATCTCCTTTTTGCGTAAGTCTAAGATCTACCGAAAGCCTTCCACTCGTAGTATAAACCGTAATCGTTTTATCTCTCACCAAAGCACCGGCAGCCGGTTGAACCACAATCTCCAACTCATTTTCCTGAATGGTTCCCGTATAATCGATATCGGAAAACTTAAAAATCTTCAAGGTTTCCACTGATATAGACTCTCCGGGTATACCCGCCGGTTTTTCCAAAGTAACCGGCACCTTACAGTCTATCTTAACACGGAAAGTCCCGCCCTCAGCAGGGATTTCCAATTCTTCCTTATCAAGAGTCAGTGTCACATCACCACCGGCATCCGGTTCATTGCCGGCAATACCGTCTCCATCCCAATCAATGAAATAATTCAAATTGGGAACAGTAACTTCCACACCTAAATCTTTATAGCGTCTAATGATATTATCCGAAATCTCATTTACTTTCAATAACATGGAACTCTCTCGGATTTTCTCTTTAGTATCATCCATAAACCTACCTTCCGCTTTGAATTCGGAACTCAACATAGCAAGGTATTCCGTCAATTCGGCATCACTACGATCTTTCAACAAAGCAGATGAAACGACAATCAACGCACCGGCCTCCTCTGTTCCGGAAGCAATAGAGAAATTACAAACATCCTGATCGGCATAGCGCTCCAAACCAAAATTTCTCAAAACCTCCTTCTGTACTTTCGCATCAGCCTCATCAAAATCCATGATATTGTTTCTGATAAGCTGCATCATACGTTGCGTCTTCAGGTGAGTAAGGATATTAACATTAGCCTGTTTATTATCAGTCAAATTTACAATCGATTGCATGGATATCTGACCATCAGACAATTCACCGTACACCTCATTAAAGTAATACCCGTCAGCCGTAAGCAACACATATGGAGAATTCAAATTAATCTCACCGAAATCAAAGGAACCGTCATTATCAGTAATAACGCCTTGATAGACTTCACCGGTCAGATTATAATTCTTATCCAACGCCTGTGCAGTAATCTTAGAACCATTAATAAAAGGCCCTTTTTCTACCTTACCCGATACATTATATGTTTTCGGAGTAAAAATATCCTCCTTATCTTCACATCCGGCAACGAATGCCAAAATAAAAAACAAACAAAAATAGTTTAGCAGTTTATGTTTCATAGTCTATGTTATTTACGCCTTACGGCCATATTTTACCGATCCAAATCAGAACATCTTACTCACTCTCTCTATACCGGCTACAAGTGCATCTACCTCTTTCTTCGTATTGTAAATGGCAAACGAAGCACGCACTGTACCCTCTATACCGAGACGCTGCATCAAAGGCTGTGCACAATGATGCCCGGTACGCACGGCAATACCCAGCCTATCAAGTAAAGTTCCCATATCAAAATGGTGAATATCCCCCACAAGAAAGGAGATAACACTGCTTTTATGTTCTGCTTGCCCAAAGATACGGATATTGGGAATCCCCTCCAACAATTTCGTACCATAAACCGTCAGCTCGTGCTCATGGGCCGCAATATTTTCAATACCGAGCCCAGTGACATAGTCGAGTGCTTTTGCCAATCCGGTCGTACCTATATAATCGGGTGTACCGGCTTCAAACTTAAAAGGAAGTTCATTGAAAGTTGTTTTCTCAAAAGAGACATGTTGTATCATCTCCCCTCCACCCTGATAAGGAGGCAGACGATCGAGCCATTCCTCTTTTCCGTAAAGAACACCGACACCGGTAGGTCCATATACTTTATGAGCAGAAAAAACAAGAAAGTCCGCATCGAGTTCCTGTACATCCACTTTCAGGTGAGGAACAGACTGAGCCGCATCCACCAAGAAAGGCACCCCGTGTGCATGGGCTGTAGCAATCATCTCTTTAATAGGATTGACCGTTCCCAACACATTGGAAACTTGGGTTACACTGACAATCTTCGTCCTTTCCGAAAACAGTTTTTCATATTCATCCAGCAGTAGCTCACCTTTATCGTTCATCGGAATCACCTTGATGGTAATACCCTTGCGTGCAGCCAGCAATTGCCAAGGCACGATATTACTATGATGTTCCATGACAGAAACAATCACCTCATCCCCCTCCTGCATAAATTCCTCACCAAAGCTGGAAACAAGTAAGTTTATGCTCTCTGTCGTACCACGGGTAAAAACGATTTCGTTCGTACTCCGGGCATTGATAAACCGACGGACAGTCTCACGGGAGGACTCATGCAACTCCGTAGCCTGTTGGGAGAGATAATGCACTCCACGATGCACATTTGCATTGACGGAGTAGTATTCGTCAACAATAGAATCAATCACCAAACGAGGTTTCTGCGTAGTTGCCGCATTATCGAAATAAACCAAAGGTTTCCCATAAACCGTACGGTCAAGAATAGGAAAATCTTCACGTATCTTTTGTATATCCATAATGGTAATGATTAGTGAGTTGTGATAAATAATTAGTTACCACCAATTTACTTGCATATTGCACATCCCTGGCATTTGTTCAGTTCACCCCGGAAACGTTTTTCCACCAACAGGTGTAAACGATCTTTCAAGGCATCCAGACGGATCGTATCTATTACCTCATTCACAAAAGCAAACATCAGCAACAGGCGGGCCTCCTTTTCCGAGATACCACGCGCACGCATATAGAAAAGAGCACCCTCATCCAACTGACCTACCGTAGCGCCATGAGAACACTTCACATCATCGGCATAGATCTCCAACTGCGGTTGTGTATACATACGGGCATCACGTGTAGCACACAGATTACGGTTAGTCTGCTGTGAATTTGTATGTTGTGCATCCGGACGTACCAATACCAATCCGGCAAAAGCACCGACAGCCTGATCGTCAAGTACATACTTGAACAATTCATTGCTGGTACAATTAGGAACTGCATGGTCTATCATGGTGTTATTATCCACATGCTCGTTCTTGTCTGCAATGGCCATACCGCAAAGATTTATTTCCGCTCCCTCTCCGGCAAGGGTCACTTCAGTAGTGTTACGGGTAGTACCGTTGTGCAATGTCATACCATTCAACAGTACATTACTGTTTGCTTCCTGCCGTACATAAAGGTTACTGATACGTACCGTACTTGTATGCGTCTCTTCCAGTTCATACAGATCGAATACAGAGTTCTCTCCGGCAAACACCTCGATAACCTGTGTTGACAGGAAATTCACATTATCCATAGCATGGTCACAAATCAGCAGACGTGCCTGCGCTCCATCTTCAAGGATTATCAGCACACGACGGTTTACCATGAAATTAACATCCGCACGAAGTATATTGACCAGTTGAATAGGTCTATCGACGATCACATTCTTCGGAACATACATCAATACTCCATCCTGTGCAAAAGCTGTATTAAAAGCCGTAACCGCATCTTTCGAAGTATCAGCCAACTTACCATAATACTTCTTCACAAGTTCCGGATGCTGTTCAGCCATATTTCTCAAACTACCGAAGATAACTCCTTCAGGCAATCCGGACTTAGGAAGCGCCTGATTGTAGAATGCATCGTTCACTACAAAAAACAATGAAGTGCTCATGTTCGGAACATCACATTTAAACACTTCATAAGGGTTCACCGGAATGGGCAGCCGGTTCAAGTTCAACCCATAATCCGGCTCAAAGAATTTACTGACATCCGTGTATTTGTATTTCTCTTGTTTCCGTGTAGGAAACCCCTGACGTTCGAAATCAGCAAAAGCTGTTGCCCGGGGGGCATTCAACGCCTCAGCGCTATGACGACAGATCATCGCCTCACACTGAGAAAAGAGATCTATATATTGCTGTTCTGCATTCATAATTAAACTCATTCTCCTAATTCCTTCTTAATCCAAACATATCCCTTCTCTTCCAACTCAAGAGCGAGTTC
>OGUP01002113.1_pt1 | contig 10347 bp, 15 predicted proteins | sample 1553661 | NCBI WGS metagenome assembly OGUP01 (sample SAMEA2580026, study PRJEB22360) | human gut metagenome | biome: human gut; feature: human-associated habitat; material: faeces | place: Denmark | collected 2008/2010
GAACGAAGCCGTTTGTTGTAATGCAAAATAAAATGGGCTGCTGTCTAGCGCCCATTGCTTGCTTTATCAAGTCATATAGATCTCGGTTCTTGATTGCCGCCAGCTCGTCGATAACACCGCAGTGAACGTCCAATCCGTCAAGGCTGTTTGAATTGCTTGCAAGAGCCTTTATAAATCCCATGTTCAACGGAAAATACAAATCGGCTGCACGCTTGCGAATATGCTTGCTCAACAGCGGTGATTGTTTTATCATTTTATAGCAGGCGTTGAAACCTAGCTTTGCCTGGTCTAGCATTGTGGCAATGTTATATATCTGCGGTGAACCCTCTCCGTCATTGACCAGCATATCATTTTCGACCGCCGCAGTTTCCGTTGTCTTGCCGTTCTTTCGACCCTCGATTATCAAACATTCGTTATACTGGCGCAGATTGTTATCATCAACAAAACCGAATAACGCCTGCAATCTCGCTTTTTGAAACAATTCCAGTTTCAACGGCTGACCTAGTTTCCCAGACGGCTGTTTGCAGAATTTTTCTATAAAATCCGTATGCCGTGTTGCAATAGCTTCGTCAAAATGAAATTCATCAGGGCTTGCAAATCTGTTCAGCAACATTTCTGAAACTTTTTTCATTTTTTCGCAAGCAACGATATTTCCGTCATAAATGCCAGTAAAATATTTTTCAAACTCCGTCAACGCTTTGCACCGCCCAGAAATTCCAACAGTTCGTCGCCCTCAGACTTCTGCAGGCTGTCGAGAATAATATTTTCAACTGTCTTTGCCATTGCGTTGTATTTTCCGATTAACGTTGCATACGCTTTACTTGCAGGGTGCTCTGTCTTGACAGTAAAACCATTGCCGTTTGTTGCTTCGATAATCGCACCCTCTGCTTTTATTTTTTTCTGGTACTCGCTCAGCAGATTTTCCATATACTCCAGCTGATCTAACAGCTTTATGCCCAGTTCTCTTTTAGCTGGTTCACAGCTATCCACAGCTTTTCGCAACTCACTCAAATTCTTTTTGATTTTTGCCATTGTCAGATTACACCCCCCTTATACGATTTTATGAGCCGTAAAAAATGACCTTTGCCCCCTCGGTATCTTAGGAAAAAATTCACTCCAAATTTGAGGGGGGCATAGGCATACCAAATGCATCAAATTCACATTTTGTTAATTTTTTAGGCGATTTTTGGTAGAAATGACCCTCAAAATTGTCATGACATTTTTTGCATACAAATTCAAGATTGGCATGATTTAATGATACCTCAGGGTCACGAATGTTTGCTGGTGTCAGCATTGTTCTGTGATGAACGATATATCCAGCACGTTCGTGACATTCTTCACAAAGACCGCCGTCGATTAGTATGCGTTTGTCAATGTAAGATTGGCGACACTTCTTCCATGCCGCCGAGCGGTAAAAAGAATATGCGAAGTCTTTCATAGCACCGCCCCCATAAAATAAAAATGCCACACGTGGGACACATTGTTAAGAGGTGTGTGTGGCTGATTGGTATCGGTGTCAACATCATCGCAGTATCGACCGATATATCCGCCATAGCTAATGCCATGGCGGAAGTCAGGAGATCTAAAACAAAAGAAGTAAAAAGCATGGAGCAGGTTAAGTGATGGCGCACCGCCCCTGCACATTGCCTGAGTGGCTAGCCCTCAGGCGTAAAGAATGGGGTTGGCTTTTATTGAGGATATAACCAACTGACCTTTCGCCCTATCGGGCTATTATACAGTATAGCAGATTAATAACTGCATTTCACTGCATTTCACTGCACTCTTTCGGAACGATGATATGTTTCAGGGCTTCGCCGTGAATCTTATATATCGTGCGTTCTGAATAGTTCATATAGTCAGTTATTCCCATTATGTATTCTCCGTTTTCTTTGTTGAATTTTCCCACCCAGCGTTGATAGAAAAGATACCGCCTTTCAAGGACTTCTCGCTGGTCTGCGTCTGCCACTGCGTCAATGGACTTTTCGATTTGCAGACGTTTGTCAATCAGTATCAGAGCCAGTTCCTGCTGTCTGCGTTCGTACTCTGCTATGCGTTCAATGGTGCTAGACATCTTGTCGCCATTGCAACTGCCATGACTAGCACCTGTATTTTCATATGAAATACCAGCATATTCTAGTTGTGACCGCAGTTTCTTGACTTTGTTTTCAATGATTTTCACACGCCTCTCGATTTTATAGGCGTTTTGCAAATATTCTTTTGCTGTCATTTCAACCGCCTTTCTGCACCCTGTCAGTCATTTCCGTTGATATCAGTTCCGACAGGTCAATGCCGTATGTCTCTTTCAGATAGCTGGCGTTGTTATCGTTATCGAATTCAGCCGTGTCCATGATGTCAAACGTGCTATTCACTGCGTCGATAAATGCACGCAGGCGTTTACCTTTCCAGCCGTACCACTTATCCAACGTCCACAAAACAGTTGCCATTATCTGTTCTGTGATATCCTGCATTATCTCACCTTGCAGTTCGCTATATCTTTTCTGCATTTCCTTTGCGACCTCTTTCTTAATGTCGCTTTGTCTGACAATGTTCGTTCGTGCCTTCATGTCATTTCACCAGCTTTCAGAAATTCAGGGGTGTCAAAAACATTTCCGATAATTTCGCACATATAAAAATCGCTAGGACATATGTTTGACGTGTCACTTTCTCCGAAGAATCCAGTCTCAGGGTCAAATTTAATTTCAAAAACCTTTTTGTCAATGTGTTTTGAAATGTTTCTGTTGCACAGGCAGAGATCCCCCTCAAAAATCTTCCTGCCGTTCATGTCGGTAAGACCTGTGTACTGACCGATAGTTTCAGGGTCAATTTCGACTGTATATAAAGCACTTGCATAATCGGGAATGATATAGTCTTTTTCTTTTCCTATCCAACCATAGCGGCAGGGATAGCCCTGAGCCCATTCGCCGTTGTCGGTGCGTTTGCCACGAAATAATATTTCACGCATTGCCGTCTCTCCTTGTTGCCAAACTTTCAACACCATTTTCCAAGCACAAAACGCTCGTAAAACGTCCCCGTATATATTCTGTGATAGCGTTCTATCACCGCCCTGTCAAGGATCGGATTGTCCTCCAGCAAAAAATGTCTGTAGATAAGCCGTTTTTCCTCCGCCTTGTCTATCCACTCTTTCTTGAACCAGTGGTAAGGATTGTCAGGATTGCAGTTGAACCACAGCTTGCTCCCCGCCACCGAACACCTTGCCACAGCCTGCTCTATAAAGCTTCTGGGCATAAGTGCCGCCTCGTCAAGAAGCACCCCCGCAAGGGTCACGCCCTGGATAAGTGAGGGCGAGCCTTCGTCCCTGCCGCCAAAGTAGTAAAACCTGTTTTTCCTGCCGCAAAAGCTAACGTCCATATAGTTCTTTGACGCGACCTCCACAGCCGTCATGCCCATGGCTTTCATATACCCCCTGAGCGCAGGCAGGATATTCCTTTTCAGCGACACGATAGTTTTTGAGCATAGCCCAAAAATGCACTCGTCAAAGTTAGTCATCGCCCATGTCATAAAAGACGCCGACAAACAAAAGGTCTTGCCCGATCTGACCGCACCGTCACAGATTATCCCGTCGTAATCACTAAGATCCCGTGCCGTCCACCATCTGAAAACAAACCTCTGATTTTCCGACAACCTTGTTATTTTCACAAGCTATCACCGTCCATTCTTGCTCCGCAAAGTGGACAATAAGTCGGGAACGTATCGCCGCATATTTCTTCTAAATCGTTTGCATAATATTCTGTTTTACATTCACTACATCTTGTACAGTCGTTTTCATACATTAATTCTGTGCTTTCCCACTTTCCGTGCCTTGCTTCCTGCACGTCTGCGGTAGGCTGTTCGTTGATTATATCAGCGATACTGCTGTTATCACCCAGAATGCCTGTTATACCCTTTTCGTATATTGGCATACACGCTGCCGATAATTCGTTAATCAGATTGTCTGCATCGATGTATCTTGCCATATGTTATACCTCCAAATCATCAAATGTCAGCTGGTTAAAATCTTCACCAAGCCACCAGCGAAAAACGTCTTGACCTGTTTGCCATGACATTTTAGCGGCTTTTCCAAGCTGTTTTCTACGTTCTAGCATTCTATCAAATGCGTTTATAAAATTTTGTTTGTATTTCGGATATCGTTCAAATTCAACGTATCTATGTTTTCCTACCATAGGACAACCAATGCAACCTATACGATTAAAACCGCATTCATACAGCGGATTTGATTTGCAACCATAGTAATGCAAAAAATCCCACACATCGTCATCAGACCAATCGACTATAGGGTTTACCATAGTTTTCGTAGTACGATAGCAGTGTTCAACAAACCTGCGGTTTTTATCATTATCATCATTAAGAATTAGTCCACCCTGATAAGTTTGATGATATTCAATGCCTATTTCATCAGCAGTTTTCAACGTTGATTTAGGTTTACCAATAATTTTAACCACATCTGACGTTTCTTTGCGGCGTTGACTTTCAGACCACCTAACACCAGTAACAACAACACGTCCTATGCCGCCACGTTCTTTTAATTCGCTACAGCAATATCTTGCAAGACGTGTCGGAGGCATTAGTTTTTTTACAATCAAATTCCACATAGTAACATGATTGCCGTTCTTGTCAAACGATTTATCTATTCTCACATCTGGTTGAGATTGGACATACCTAACAGTTTCGGGCGCATCAACAGTTGTAAGATTATGTACTGCTTCAAATTTAACGCCTGAAAGTTGTGACAAAATTTTGATACAGTCACTATCTTTTCCGCCGCTATACGCTAAATAATATCCCGTCGCAGGTTCAAACGCTTTCAGACGTTCGATAGCCTTTTGTTCTTTTGCACTATCCATATAGCCTCCTAAAAAGTTACCGTCACATTTAACACTGCCGCCGCTAACCAGTAGACAGCCTTTTTGTAGTCTTTCTGCACAGCGTATATAACCGCCGCTCCCACGTCTAGCAAAATCAGCAGGAGTGGGAAAATGTATTCGGGTTTGATTTTTGTCATGCCTTGCCACCTCCAAATGTAAACGGAGCATGTAGTCCGATTTTTGCTTCTTTCGCAACCGCTCTTGCTTTCTCAAGCCATTTGCATGATTCGTCTATGTGTCTGACCGTCACAAGTGGTAAAATCTACATTGCCATTGATAACCGCCAGAGCGTCGCCTAAGATATGCCATTCAGGGTGACCGCCTGAACACATCTGAATGTCGCAGCTGTATGCTTCGTGCCCTTTTGCACGAAATGCCTTGCAGACCTCTTGTGCCTTGTAAATTCTGTGCTGATGTGTTTTCCAACCGACAACAGGCTGTCTGTCTATCGACCAACTGCACCCTGTTATCTGCTCACCTGTCAGCTTGTCGCTCTTTGGCACTGCGTGTTTGCAGTACCAGCAGAGTGTTGTAGCAGCACTGCATTTCATAGCCTCTATCTTGTCCTTGAACACTTTGCAGATAGGGTGCTGATATCTTACTATCTTCGGGCGAAATCCCTGTCTCACGCCATACCTGCATAGCCCGTATTTTCCGTTCTTTCTGCCGCAGTTGTCAGGCGATTTCTCAAAATATTTACAGCTGGTGCAGAATTTGTTGTTACCCATGTCATTCGTCCTCCTCATACGGACCTAGCCCCGACAGCACATCGAACATATGCTTGATAAACTCTATCAGTTCTTCACGGCTCTTCTTTTCAAATTTCGCATAGGGTCTGATGAATTTTTCCATTTCACGCATAACACGCACGCTGTCATTGAATGCCGCTATCACGTTCTCGTTAGGTTCGCTCTGCTTTATCTGCTTGTCTAGTTTCTGTGTCAATGCACTTTTGGCTTTCGCTGCCTGCTCTGCAGGAATGTTGTTCAGCGTAGCGGTTTTGTATAGATAGTACATAGCCAGCCAGTATATTTCATCAAAGATGTTGCTATCGTTCGGCAACTCTTCACCACGATATGCCAACTTGTCGATTTCTGACCTTTCCATGTTTTTCACTCCTTTTTTTTGATTTTAAAATGGCGGTAAATCTTCGCCTTCGGCCGTGTCAACATCTTTGAAACACCCGTAGATTTTGCCCCATTCTGCATTGTTACAGCCGATACGTTTACAAATCTGGCTGTAGGCGACCTTGATGTTGTCTGCCACGTTGCCTGTCAATCGGTTTTTTACAATGGCGATTTTGCTTTGAAAATCGTCCTTGTCGTCGTCGTTATTTTTGCTATATGTTAAAACCAAATCAACCCTATTTGTGATATCACCCGAACCGCTGACACTATCTGCATTCAGTTCAATGCCGTCTGCGGTTTTGCGTGGGTGCGCTATCAGTATGATAGCTACGTTATATTTGACCGCTATGTATTTCACGGCGTTTACAAAATCGGACTGTGCCCGATACAGTTCTTTGCTGAGATCAACGTCCAGTGCCGTCATGAGATTGTCAATCAGTATCAGTTTGACGTTAAATCTGCGGATAGCCGTTTCAATCGTACCCAGCAATGATATCTTGCCGTCACGTTTCGCATTATCGCCGTCAAGCTTGATTTCAGCCGTCACAGCCGTGTTGTCAAAAATGTATGCCCTATCATCATACCAGCGGTTGATTTTATCGACCACATCATCAGGAATGTCATAGGTCTCGTCACCATATTCGTTGACCGAACGTATAACATTTTGTTTTCCTGCAATCTGCAAATCTAGCCAGCGTTTGAAATGATAGTCAGGCAATTCACCCGAATAAACGAAAATCGAATACGGATTGCCGTCTAGGTCTGATTGGTCTAGTGCATTTGCGATTATTTGTGACGCTAACGTTGATTTACCCTCGCCACGCTTGCCCGTGATAACCACTACCTGCCCCATATAGATACCGCCGATATATCGGTCAACATCGTATATGCCTGTTTTGATATGCTCCTGCTTATCCAGATTGACCGCTTTGACCTGCGACAGTTTTTTGACAGCCGTGACAGGTATTTCTTCGGCATTGTTCACGGCATCGCATATCGCTTTACAGCCGTATTTCTGCAGGATTGCGTTTGCGTCCTTTTCACCCAAATAGTCTTGTGTCCTGACAACTTTCAATTTTTTGTGTGGAAATGATGTTGTAAATTGGTCAACCAGTGTTATGTGTCCGTGTTCATGATCTCCGAAAATTACAATTTCGTCGAAGCTGTCCACAAAATCATAACAGAACGGCACCCAGGTCTTGTTGCTCTGACCGCCTGGCACTGATACTGCATTATCTATCTGACAATCTGCCACCGACAGACTATCTATCTGCCCCTCCGTGACTATCAGCCTATCATGCTTTTCTGTACATCGGTTCATGCCGAACAGTATCGGTTTTGTGTTCTTTTCAAACCACTCTTTTTGATTGTCTCTGCCTTTGACAAAATCTGTCTTGCGATATTTGACTGACGTCAGCACGTTGTTTTCATCAAAAAACGGAAACATCAGCAGATTGTCACGCTTATTGCCAACAGTGATGTTGTATTTTCGTGTGGTGATTTCCGAAATTCCCCTTGACCGCAGGTATTCAACCGCCTTATCACGGGTGACTATCTTCACTGGTGGTAATGTGCGGTATTTCTTTTTCTGTTCATCGTCAAATTCCAATGGATAGTTGAAATCTTTTGCAAGCTGTACGAAATGACCTGTCATGCCACAACTGCTACGAAAACACTTGAATGCTCCCGTGTCAAGATTTACAGAAAATGTATCTTTGTCATGACCGCCCCCATTGCAGTACGGACAGTATTTGAAATACAGTTCACGCCCCTTGCGGTGCGTTTCTGCATTCAGTGCCACAGCCAGACCAACCACATCATCATCACGCATTGTATATCCCATGTTTTTTCACCTCGTTCAAAAATCTGTCCTGCCTGGATTGTCCGTCCGCCTGCCGTTTGTGTGCGCTGCGGGAGCAGCATATATTTCTTTATCTTTGTTATACTTTGTTGCTTTCTTTTCATTGGTGCCCTTAGCCTGCCCCTTGCCTGCCCTTAGCCTGCCCTTAGCCTGCCCGACACTCTGCCGCTTGTCTTGATACTTGTCATAGCAAACCACGGTATAAACGCTATATCGTGGATATTTTGAGACTGCCACTTCCCCTGTCTCAATTAGATGTTTTATTGCTGTCCTTACGCTTTTTACTGACAAACCCGTGTTTTTGGCAATGCTTGGATAACTTGTAGCTATCTGTCCACGCTGAATTGTGATGTTTTCAAAATCATGCGGTTCATAATTTGCCTGCAAAATCAGATATAAAAACACTACCAATGTGTTTGGTTCACGAAACCAACGCCATGTGCATATTTTTCGTTCTAGTGTTATAAAACCATTTTCCAGCATTTAATCACCGTCCAATTTCTGAAGATAATCTCGCAAGGCGTAGTATAGTATCGCCTTTATCAGTGTGCCACTCTCTTGCTTTCTGCACGCTATGATCGTGATGTTATATCGTGCCTGCCACGAACAGAACGTTGCCAGCAGTGCCTTTGGTGGCATTTTACTGCGGTAATTGTGTAGCAGGATATTTTCCCACAGTCTATCATCTTCGACCAGCAAAAAAACCTTTGCATGGTCTTCAACCGACCGCTTGAATTCACGGTCAAAACGCTCTCGCCCTTTCGTGAAATTACCCACGATTTCGTCCAAATTCGCCTTACGTTCAATGACAACGCTCTGAGCAAGGCTCACAGGCTCACTGTTAGGCTTCACGGCTTCGCACGTATAATCGCCATAGTTTAGCTTGTGTTGCGTATATGGCGTTTCTGTAGCTTTCAGAGCCTTTTCGATATGCCCCCACTTTTGTTCCCGGCTATCAACGATAACCGAGAACGTTTTTAGGGTAGCGTCAATGTCTATCGGGTGCATCAGAATGGCACTGTGTCATTGCCTGCATTGATTTCAACGAAATCTGACAGATTAGCGTTCGGGTCAAAACTGTCATTGCTGGCTGTTGACGGCTTGTTTTTCAGCTCTTCACGTTTCGGAATTGTGAAATTACCACTGCGGATATCGTTGACAGGTACGAAGCGCTTGCACTGTGTAAACCAGCCTGTATTGCCGTTCATTTCCCACTCCTTTTCGTTGAAAAGAGCGCCCACAAGCTTGCCTTTCAGGACGTTTTCATCCCAATCTCTTTCACAGTCGATATGTAGATTAGCATTTGAATTTTCAAACGCCTGTATCTGGGATTTGAAGTAGCCCAGCGACTTCTTGAACTTGGTCTCATCGCCTGTGTTATGCGGTATGCTCAGGCGCATTGAACCCTTCCACTTTTTGTTCTCCCACTCGTCAGGGGTTGCCTTATACAGCTTGTCAAAAAAGCCCTTGAATTCGCCCTCTGCGATGTCAAACTGGATTGCCAGCCTGCTTCCCCAGTCAGTGGGTTCAACCTTGACATTGAGAATTTTTACTACATATCCGCCTGGTTGGAGCTTTGGAAGCTCTGAAAAACTTGTTGCCTCTGCCTGCTTATATCCTGTAATTCCGATCATTTACTTTTCCTCGCTTTCTATATTGTTTGGAGTTAAATTCCAATACTCTCTGATTTTGGTGTCTACAAATTTCAAATCGTTTTCGATTTCATCATCGAACATGTCTTCAGGTGACTTCGCAGTAGAAATGCCTCTCGACTGCGTGATGAAATAGTGGTGGTTCTCATCGGCTGTGCAAAACAGCACGATTGAAAACAACCCTTCAACCGTCAACTGATTATCCAGCATCTTGCCGATAGTTTTTGCTTTGTATTTGCCGCCGTCGGTCAGTTCGACGTGGTGCAAGAAGTACACAATAACATCTGACGGCAGGTCATTTATAACAAATTCTATCAGCCGTTCAAAACTGACCGCCATATCAGTGAATTTTCCGTACCCTAGTTCTTTTGCCTTGTCGAAACTATCGAACGCCATGAGATACTGACTATCATCAATAGCAAATGCCTTTGACTTTGATTGAAACATAGCCGCCTTGATAACATCATAACGGCTCTTGCCTTTGTTGGCTTTTACAAGTTTTGCCACCGAAAGTGTCGCAAGACCATTGTTCTTGAACGGCAACGGCTTGCCAGCGACGTTAAAAATGCTTATCTCGCCTGGCTTGAAATTCTTGAGGGAACGGCTCTTGCCGCTGCCACTTTCACCCTCGATTAGAACTGGTAGTCCCATGTTTCATTCCTCCTCTTTGATTTCTAGCGGGCACTGAGCGCCCACAAACGTGTCTGGTAAAAATACGATTTCGTCGGTCAGATTGCACCGTCCAGAACGGCGGTTGAAAAATCTGCAATACTTGCAGGCGGCGTATGTAACACCTTTGTTGTCAACAGGGAATGCGGTTTCAA
>OGUP01002114.1_pt1 | contig 10344 bp, 9 predicted proteins | sample 1553661 | NCBI WGS metagenome assembly OGUP01 (sample SAMEA2580026, study PRJEB22360) | human gut metagenome | biome: human gut; feature: human-associated habitat; material: faeces | place: Denmark | collected 2008/2010
GCCGTCCTGCTCCCCGCGCCGAAAAGCCGCGTGCGGGTGGTGTGCGGCTGTCTGCTCGTCTCGATGGGCACGGAGAACTTCCTGCTCGCCTTCGGGCAGAATCTGCCGACGTGGTGCGTGGGCGCTGCGCTGGGATGGCTGCTGATTCCCGTCATGAGCGCGAATCTTGATGCGCTGATGCGGCTGAACATCCCGGAAGGAATGCAGGGAAGGGTGTATGCGGTGCGGAATGCGCTGCAATTCTTCACAATTCCGGTCGGCTATGTGCTGGGCGGGGCGCTGGTGGATGCGGTGTTTCGGCCGATGATGCGGAATCCGCTGCCGTGGCTGGAAATGCTGTTCGGACGGGATGAAGGCAGCGGCGCGGCGTGCTTTTATGCGGCGCTGGCGCTGATGGGGGTGCTGACCTGCTTGTTTTTTCAGAGTAGGAAATCCCTAAAGACACTGGAAGGGGATAAGGCCGCTTAACCCAAGGGGCAGGGGAAGTGCAAACAAGCCGGAGTACCCGCAAGCAAATCCAACCGACCAGCATCGGGAGAAGCTGTTTCTCTCGGTGCTGGTCTTTTTGCTGCGGGGGAAATCGCTCATGCGAATTCCGCTACTCCCACTTCCGCTGACGAAAAAAGACCGCCTGCGCGGTTGCAGACGGTCTTGCAGAAAAACGGGATTATTCCGCGTCCTCCACGGTGAAGGTGGGGATGACGCCGCCTTCGTAGGTGGTGATCATGTAGTCGTAGGCTTCCTTGGAGGTCAGCGCGGTGTGCAGCGCCTTCAGCCAGTCGGAATCAAGGTCAGCGGGGCGAACCGCGACGATGTTGGCGTACAGGGTAGCGAACTCAGAGTCAGCCGCTTCGACGAACAGACCGTTCGTAGTGGGCTTCAGACCAGCGTCCAGCGCGTAGTTGCCGTTGATGACGGCAATGTCGTAGTCTTCGAGGGTGGGAGCAAGCAGTTCAGCCGCCACTTCGTCAAACACATAGCCGTGGGGGTTCATTTCGGCGGTGATGTCGTACTTGGTCAGGGAAGACGCAGCGGTCGTTCCTTCCGGCACGGTAATCAGGCCAGCAGCCTCCAGCAGCAGCAGAGCACGGGTCTCGTTGGAGGGGTCGTTCGGCAGGCCGATGTGCGCGCCGTCCTGCAGGTCAGCAAGGCTGGTCACTTTCTTGGAGTAGATGGCGAAGGGTTCGTAATGCACGGTGAACGCGGACACAAGCTGTTCGCTCTCGGAAGCGGTTTCGTTGTAGGAGTCGAGGTAGGGCTTGTGCTGGAAATAGTTCGCATCGTCTGTGCCGTCAGCAACCGCCGGATTCTCCAGCACATAGCCTTCGTACACAACGACTTCGAGCTTGTAGCCCAGTTCCGCCAGCTTTGCCGTCACCGCTTCGGATTCGAGAATCTCCGCGTGCGGGGCAGCCGTCGCGCCAACGCGGATGACCTTCAGTTCGTCCGCAGACGCAACCGTCAGAGACAGCGCCAGAACCAGCGCCAGAGCCAGAGCAAAGAACTTCTTCATTGTAAGCACTCCTTTCATTTTCGGGGAACCTATCTATTCAAACACCATACGGGTGAATGAAACGATTGATGGGGAGACGCAAGGGTCTTCGACCCTCTCGACACCCTTTTCGCGATGGAGTTGGTGACACGCCCATGCAGTGTCCGCGTGCTTATCCTTATTTCCGGCGGCGGTGGTCAATCGCGTGGCTGAGCCAAGTGCCGCCCATCTGGAAGAACTGCACCAGCAGCACCAGCACGATGCTCGCGGCGTACATCACGTCGTACTGCCGCTTGTTCAGACCGTAGGTAATTGCGACCTTGCCTAAGCCGTCGCCGCCCGCCGTGCCCGCCATCGCGGTGTAGCCCAGAATCGTGGTGATGCAAATCGCGAAGCCGTTGACCAGCGACGGCATGGCTTCGGGAATCAGCACCTTCCGCACAATCTGGAAGGTTGTCGAACCCATCGCCTGCGCGGCTTCCACCACGCCGTTGTCCACTTCCAGCAGGCTGCCCTCGACCATGCGCGCCACATACGGGAACGCGCTGACCGTCAGCGGGATGATGATGGACACCGTGCCTGTGCCGCGTCCGAGAATCGCGCGCGTTGCGGGGAAGAGCATCACCATCAGGATGATGAAGGGCACGGAGCGGAGCAGGTTGACAATCACGCCGATAATGCGGTTCAGCGTCGGCTTCGGGAGAATGCCGTCCTTGCGGGTGATGACCAGCAGGACGCCCAGCGGCAGACCAATCAGGTAGGCAAAGAATGTTGCGGGCAGGGTCATCAGGAGGGTATTGCCTGTTTCCTCCAGCAGCATGGAACCCAGCCGTTCCCACGTCATGCTCATGCGCGCACCTCCTCGACCGTCAAGCCGCGTTCCTTCAGATATTCAATCGCCCGGTGGCAGACCATCGGGTCGTCGGGGCGGCTGATGAGCAGCTGCCCGTACTGTGCGCCGTTGAGTGTGTGCACGTCCGCGCTGCGGATGCTCAGCGGCACGCCGAGGTGCAGGATGAGGTCAGCGACAATCGGCTCAGCGATTGTTTCGCCGTTGAAGACGATGCGGATGGCAGGTTTCTCCTGCACTTGCTCGTGATTTTCGCTCGCGACGATGCCGAACAGCCGCTTGCCTGCTTCGCTGCGAGTGTGGGTGAACACATCGTCGACGCTGCCCTCTTCGGCAATCACACCGCCGTCGAGAATCGCGACGTGTGTGCAGATTTGGCGGATGACCGCCATTTCGTGGGTGATAACGACGATGGTGATGCCCATCTCCCGGTTGATTTTTTGCAGCAGGCGGAGGATGGCTTGCGTCGTCATGGGGTCAAGGGCGCTGGTTGCTTCGTCGCAGAGCAGCACTTCGGGGTCACTGGCGAGGGCGCGGGCGATGGCGACGCGCTGGCGCTGACCGCCGGAGAGCTGCGCGGGGTATGCTTTCGCCTTGCTTTCCAGCCCAACAACTTCCAGCAGCTCCTTCACACGGGCGTTGATTTTCGCGCGCGGCACGCCGATGCACTCCATCGGGTACGCGATGTTCTTCGCGACCGTCTGCTGCATGAGCAGGTTGAACTGCTGGAAAATCATGCTGACCTTGCGGCGCATCTGGCGAAGCTGCTGCTTGTTCATGTCCGGCACGTTCTGCCCGTCAATGAGGATTTTGCCCTCTGTGGGCGTGTCGAGGCGGTTGATGCAGCGGATGAGGGTGCTCTTGCCTGCGCCAGAGAGACCGATGATGCCGAAAATATCGCCCTTGCGAATCTTCAGGCTGATGTTGTCCAGCGCGACGACCTCGCCGCCGGTTACGGGGTAGACCTTCTTGACGTTCTGCAGTTCAATCTGCATGGGTGGCTGAACCGGCTGCTTAAGCGTCTGCTGGGGTGCTTCGTTGCTCATGACGTTTGCCTTTCCTTTCCCGAAATCGTCCGGGCAAAAAAACAGGGGACGCCGGCATCTCTTCGATGCAGCCTCCCCAACAATTGCGGTAGGTTCTGCCGGAGGAATTGCTTTCATCCTCCAGCCATCCGTCAGGCGGAATGGCGCATCGAATTCGCGGCACGACGAAACATGCTCATGTTGCACATGCACATGGGCATCATCATGTTCATCATCGTAGCGGCGAACTTCATAGCGCGTAACTCCTTTCCTCTGCGGATAAAAGAATCATACCATGTTGCTATGCATTTGTCAACCCCGAATTTGCCTGAAAATTGTTTTTTCCCTGTTTTCCCAGCGTATTCGCCGATTTTCCCCCTCTTGCATCCTGTTTCGCCTTATGCTACAATGGCGGTAAGGCGGATTTTGCGCCAAAATCCGAAATCAAGCAGATGAAAAGCGGCATTTCGCCAGAAAGGAAGCTCCCGCATGGATGACCAGAACATCCGGCTGAACATTGCCGGTCACGCGCACTACGAGTACTCAGAAGTCGCGCGCAGCTACGTCCCTATGCACTGGCATGACGCGCTGGAACTGATTTATATCCTCAGCGGCGAGCTGACCGTCGAGACCGAGCAGCGCCGCTGGCAGCTTCACGCTGGGCAGTGCATCTGCATCAGCCCTTACGTTCTCCACGCCACCATCAGCCTGTCCGGCAATACCGCCCTCTTGCTGCGAATCCCGACCGAGGAATTGGGGGACTTCGCGCCGGAAACGCGTTCGCGCCAGCTCATCTGGGACGCGGAGACGACAAATCCGACGATGACGGCGGCCATCGAGCGCGTGAAACAGAAGCTGCTGCAAATGCAGCATACAGCCAGCAGCAATTCGCCCTTCAGGGACATCCGCATGGCGAGTCTGCTGCTGGAAATCACTTATCTGCTCTACGAGGAGTTTTCGTGCCCGGTGACGGAAGGCAGCATCTTCCGGCGCGAGAAGAACCGTCAGCGGCTGTCAGCGGTGATTGCGTACACCGAGGCGCATTATCAGGAGAATATCGCCCTGAATGATGCTGCGGCAACGCTGCACATGCACCCGAATTCGTTCTGCCGCTTCTTCAAGGAGAACACAGGCGTGACGTACCTGAATTACCTGAACGAGTATCGGCTGTCGAAGGTGTATGAGGATTTAGTGACGACGGACGCGGCGCTGCATGAGGTTTTGGAGAAGCACGGCTTCACGAACTACAAGCTGTTCCGGCATATGTTTGCGGAGCGGTTTCATACCACGCCGGGGCGGATGCGGGAAGAGCTGCGATAAAAAACGAGAAACATGGGCGTACGGGTGAAGGAATCAAGAGGGCGACCGCAGACATTCGTCTGTTTTCATGCCCCTTTGTCGCCTCCGCAGAGGCGAATTCCCTTGCGACAAGGCAGCAAAGCAGCGGAGAACAGCATCCATCAGAATCCGTAAAAAGCCACATGAAAACACCCCGCAAGTTCAATCCTTGCGGGGTGCGTTTTTGTGCTGTCAGCGCAAACGCGCGTCAGGCATTAGTCCACATGGACACCGTAGATGGCTTCCAGCTTTTCGCGGCGTTCGTCGATGATGTTCTGACCGCCAGAAGCGAGGTAGTCCGCCATGCCCTTGTCGTACACGGAGTCGAACTGGTCAACGGGCGCGACAACCGCCTGCGTCAGCATAGCGTCGCGCTTGGAGTTCAGGGAAGTGCCAACGTCTTCTTCCGCGGAGATTGCGCCGCAGGAGAACTTCTTCACAATGCGGCCGTTCAGCTTGCCGTAGGTGTTCGCGGTGATGATGAAGTCAGGATTCACGCCGGGGTAGCTCAGCGCTTTGGTCGCCGCGGTGGCATCGCCCAGATACAGACCGTTGACGGTGATGGTGTGGTCGATGTTCATGCCGGAGTTCATGATCCATTCGCCGGTGGCGTTGAGCATCTCATACGCGCCGTTGTCGGTTATCTTGTAGGTAACGCCTTCCTTGCCGGTCTGCAGGAACTTGATGGTTTCTTCGGAGGAGATGAAGTTCAGGTACAGCAGGGAAGCCAGCGGTTCGTCGTTGGTCGCAGGGAAGAACACCTTGCGGTCAATGCGGTCAGCCAGATACTTGCGGGTGATGCCAGCGTCGTTCTGGAAGCAGTCCACAGCGATGAAGCCAGCGTCTGCGCCGTTAGCGCGGGTCAGGTTCGCCTGAATGGAGTCTTCGCCATTGCGGTAGGGGTAATCCCAGTTGTGGATGAAAGCGCCGACGAAGCCGGACTTCATCATGTCGTCCTCAACGCTTGCGTCCGTGTACAGCGCGAAGTCCTTCCAAATCAGACCTTCGTTGTACCACTGGTTCAGCACGCGGATGCCTTCCTTGTAGTTCGGGTAGAGCAGGTGACGGTCGTCGTAGCCGTAGACATACAGCGTTTCGTCGGACACGTCCTCCGGCACCTTGGAGACATTCAGCAGGTCAGCGCGCCAGCCGATGTCGGTGCTGATGGAGAAGGGAACCATCTTCGCGGCGTCGGCGCCCAGCAGCAGCTCAGCGTTGTCGCGGAAAGCCACGAGGCAGTCATGGAATTCGGCTTCGGTCGTCGGAAGCGCCAGACCCAGCTTGTCCAGCCAGTCCTTGCGGATGAAGGTGTTGATGCGCGCGGATTCCGCCAGCACCGCTTCAATCGCCCACACGGAGCCGGTTTCCGGATCCTGATCGTAGTAGATGTTGTAGTCGCCCAGCAGCGCCCACAGATCCGGCAGCAGATCCTTGTATTCGGTCAGCAGCGGATTCAGGTCGATGATGCCGTCCATGCCCGCGAAGGTCTGGATCGTCGGGTAGGAGTAGGTGACGCACACGTCGGGCGCGTCGCCGGTGGCGAGCAGGTTGTTCAGGTCGTCAACTTCGGTCCAGCGGCCGACAGACACCAGTTCAACGTCCACGTTGTACTTGTCAAGCATACCCTGCTTGATGTACTGCGCGTACACGCTGCTGGTCGGGTCGGAACCACCGTCGTTGTAACGGTTGTAGACTTCCACGGTGATGTGGCGGGTTTTGGTGAACTTGCCGTCCACAAAGCCGTCGTCCGCGGATGCGGTCGTGAAGATGCACAGAGACAGCACCATCGCGAGCGCAAGAACCAGAGACACGATGCGTTTCATAGGGGTATTTCCTCCTTTTTATTTGCAGGGCTCACACGTCCCTGAAATACGGTGTTGTAATACTATTTCCTGCATTCACCTGCACCATCTGCTCGCGCCTTGGTGCATTCTCATTTGGAAATAGTATAGGTTCATCAGCCCTTGACTGCGCCAATCGTGACGCCGGTGACGAAATAGCGCTGCAGCCACGGGTACACCAGCAGAATCGGCACGGTTGCAAACATGACGGACGCCATCTGAATCGTCTTGGAAACGCCGGCGCTGAAGAAACCTTCCTGCGTGGCGATTTCGCTGCTTTGCGTGGAGTTTTTGATGATGTTGTACAGCAGCAGCTGAATCGGCCAGTACTTTTCCGCCTTGCTGGATTTCAGGTACATCAGCGCATCGGAGAAGCCGTTCCAGCGGCCGACGGCGTAGAACAGCGCCAGCGTCGCCAGAGAGGGCAGAGACAGCGGCAGATACACCGTCACCAGCGTGCGGATTGGGCCTGCACCGTCAATCTCCGCCGCCTCGCGAAGGCTGTCCGGCACGCTGTAGAAGAACGAGCGCAGCACGATGACGTTGAACACGCTGATGCAGTTCGGCAGAATCAGCGCCCACGGGGTGTTGAGCATCTTGAGGTTGTTCAGCAGGATGTAGCCCGGAATCGTGCCGGCACTGAAGTACATCGTGAACAGGATGATGAAGTTGATGACCTTGCCGCCGCGCAGATTTTTGTAAATCAGCGGGAAGGCGGTGCAGACGGTCAGCACAAGGCTCAGCACCGTGCAGACGACGGTCAGGATGCCCGTCCACGCCAGAGACCATGTGTACTTGCTGTCGCTCAGAATGGTCTTGTACGCCTCAAAATTCCAGCCCTTGGGCCAGAGGAACACGTCGTTGCGAATCAGGTGTTCGCTGGAGGACAGGGAGCTTGCCAGCACGTTGACCATCGGCAGCAGGCAAATCATCATCGTCAGAAAGATGATGAAGGCAATGATGAAGTCGCCCACGCGGGTCTTTTGGGATTTGATCATGCCCTGATGGACTTTTTTGCCGTTGAAGGTAGTTGTCGTCGCCATATCGCAGCCTCCTTACATGATGCCCGGCTCGTCGAACTTCTTCGCCAGCGTGTTCGAGGCAAGCAGGAAGATGACGCAGACGACGGACTGGAACAGACCGACCGCTGTGGACAGGGCGAACTGGTTGCCCTTGATGCCGCGCTCGTAGACGAAGATGGAAATCGTCTTGCTTGCGCCCTCAACCAGCGGGTTGCTCAGGGTGAACGGACGGTCGAACTCGCTGCCGAGGATGCGGCCGAGGTTCATAATCAGCAGGATGATGATGGTGGAGCGGATGCCCGGCAGGGTGATGTGCCAGATTTTGCGCAGGCGGCTCGCACCGTCCACTTCCGCCGCTTCGTACAGCTCCGGGCTGATGCCGGTCAGCGCGGCGAGGTAGATGATGGTGTTCCAGCCGCATTCCTTCCAGATGCCCAGCACGATGTAGGTTGCGCGCCAGTTGTTCTCCGTGCCTAAGAAGGCGATATTGGTGCCGAATATCTGGTTAACCAGACCATCGTTGGTTGCCAGCAGCCGCAGCGACAGACTGGAGATGATAACCCAGCTCAGGAAGTGCGGCAGGTACAGCACGGTCTGTGCGACGCGCTTGAACTTCGGGAACGCCAGCTCGTTGAGCAGCAGCGCCATCAAGATGGGCATCGGCGTGCCGATAACGAGGTCAAGCAGGTTCAGGATGATGGTGTTCTTCAGCGCATCGATAAAGTTCTTATCGTTGAATGCCTTGATGAACCATTCCCAGCCGCCGTTTTTCGCCCAATCCAGCAGCCACGGCGCTTTCAGAATGTTGTTCTTCTTGAACGCCAGCAGAATGTAGGACATGGGAACGTAGCGGAAGATGATGAAGAACGCCAGCGGCACGAGCAGCAGCAGATATAGCGTGCCGTATCGCTTCAAGTACGTTCCCCACCGCATGGTGGAACGTCCGGTCAAATCCCGGCGGACAATCGCCTTGGTAGATTGCAAAAGGATCCCTTCCTTCCCTTTTGAATTGCGCAACGACGAACATCGTTCATCTGGCTGTATTATCGCCTGATTACACATTTGACGCTAATCATTTTTAGTGAAATATCTCTTATTTTTAGCGATTTTTGTACCGATGAAACGAGTATAGATTGTGATTTTCTATACAATTCAACCAAAGTGATGAATTCTGCATCTCAAATCGGAATTTCGCGCCTGCCGTGATTGACATTTCCGCCCGAAACGGCTATGATGAAGAAAACAGCACCTTGAAGGCGCGCCCGCGCCGAAGAAGTCAAGGGGCGAGCAAAAAGCCGGAAAGGAGGACGTAACGCTGTGAAGAGCAACATGTGGTACATGCGCCAAAAGGAAGAATTCGGCGAAGACCGCAGTCAGGGCATCCGTTTCTACGATAACACCCAAACCTGCGATTACCTCCCGCATTGGCATATGACCTATGAGGTCATCATGGTTATCGCCGAGGACCTCACTGTCATCGTCGAAAACGAGCGTCATCTTCTTCATCCGGGCGATATCATGGTTATCCCCTCCGGCGTCGTCCACGAGATCCACACACCCCCGACCGGCCACCGCTATTACTTCCTCCTTGACCGCGAGCGCCTGTTCATTATCGACGGTCTGCTGGCGGTAGAAGAAGCCCTCCAGCCGTGCATGGTGATTCGCAAGGGCAGCGCGCCCGAAATTGAGCAGCGCGTAAAGACCGCTGCGGCTGAGGCTGGGGTGGCGCGGGATCGCTTTGGATTAACGGTCGCGCGGCTGGAATTGAGCCGGATGCTCATTGACCTGCTCCGCCGCCATGCGCAGGAACACGGCACAGAACTGAACCGCCGTGTCCGCCACAAGGAGCAGACGCAGATGCTCTTTGTTGACATTCGCGACTATGTGATGGCGCACTGCGCGGAGGATTTGACCCCGCAGAACATGGCGGACAAGAGCGGGTACAGCCGTTACCACTTCGAGCGCCTTTTCTACGACTGCTTAGGCATATCGTTCCACGAATTCCTGACCCGCCAGCGGCTGACGCTCTGCAAGCAGCTTTTGGAACGGACGGACGATTCGATTACGTCCATTGCGGGGCAGTCGGGTTTTGGCAGCATTGCGACATTCAACCGGGTTTTCCAGCAGTATGAGGGCATGTCGCCCTCCGCATACAGAAAAAGCGGTGCTGCCCAATCGAAAGGATGATTGAACGCGCCGCGCATCATGGTGCATTTTCATCAGGAAATAGTATAACACAAAGAAGGACGAAGCATTTCCGCCTCGTCCTTCTTGCTATTATCCTTTTTTCTCCGGCAGTCGCTTCGCCGCCCACGAAACCGCCGCCGAAGACGAACATCAGGCAGGGTTTGGTCCGGCTGTCGGGCGTGAGCGCCACGTAGCGGTCCAGCCGCAGCGTGTCGGCATCCCGCACGGCATAGACGAAGGTCTCTTTTTCGATCTTCCGCGGCGTCGCATCGTCGTTCTGCGCCCCGGCCGGCGTCCACAGAAACAGTGCAGCGATCAGAAACAGACGTCTCATGTCACTGCATCTCTTCGTGGGCGTAGCGGATCGCCCGGTTCAGAATGGCGATGAACGGCTGCGTGCGGCGGAACTGCTCGACGGTGCGTTCCAGCAGGTCGGGTGCGAGCAGGAACTCCTCGGCGATGGGCTGTTCGAGGTAGAAGTCCTTCAGCTTCAGCATCTCGGCATAGGGGCTGTCGGCCGGAAATCCCGTCGGGACCCGCTTGAGCCTGTTGCCGCTGCACAGCCGGAACCCTTTGGCCTTCCGGATCG
>OGUP01002118.1_pt1 | contig 10341 bp, 8 predicted proteins | sample 1553661 | NCBI WGS metagenome assembly OGUP01 (sample SAMEA2580026, study PRJEB22360) | human gut metagenome | biome: human gut; feature: human-associated habitat; material: faeces | place: Denmark | collected 2008/2010
GAATGTCGGCGGCGAGACAAGAAAATATAACGATGAAGATTTAGAGCGCATCAAAAAAGAAGCAGAAAGCGTTTATTATGATCCGCAGGAAGAAGCGGAAGAGGGAGCTTTACCTGCGGCAATACAGCCGGCGGATCCGGGATCTGAGACAACAGATGCAAATGGTGTAGTGAATATCAACACAGCAGATGCAGCTGCGCTTAAGAGCCTGTCAGGAATCGGTGATGCCAAGGCACAGGCAATTCTTACGTACAGAGAGGAACATGGTTTCTTTTCCAGTATTGAGGAGATCATGCAGGTGCCGGGAATCAAAGAAAGTACGTTTTCGGCGATAAAGGATAAAATAGCTGTGAAATAAGGAGAAAAGAATGAGCAGGAAAGTTTTAGTAGTTGATGACGAGAAACTGATCGTAAAAGGAATCCGTTTTAATCTGGAACAGGACGGTATGGAAGTTGACTGTGCTTATGACGGAGAAGAAGCGGTTGAGAAGGCAAAGGAGAATAAATACGATATTATCCTTCTGGACCTGATGCTTCCGAAGATGGATGGACTGGAAGTCTGCCAGCAGATCAGAGAATTCTCCAATGTTCCGATCGTCATGCTTACTGCAAAAGGTGAGGACATGGACAAGATCCTTGGACTGGACTACGGGGCAGATGACTATATTACAAAACCATTTAATATTCTTGAAGTAAAGGCCAGAATCAAAGCAATCATGCGTCGTGCGCGTTCTGAACATGAAGAAAAGGAAAAGGCGAAGACAATTGAAGCAGGCGATCTGAAACTGGACTGCGAGAGCCGCCGTGTATTTATTGCAGGCAGGGAAATTAATCTTACAGCAAAGGAATTTGATGTGCTGGAGCTTCTCGTATTCAATCCGAACAAGGTATACAGTCGTGAAAATCTTCTGAATATTGTCTGGGGATATGAATATCCGGGAGATGTCAGAACCGTTGATGTACATATTCGGCGTCTTCGTGAAAAAATCGAGGCTAATCCCAGTGAGCCTAAATATGTACACACCAAATGGGGCGTAGGATATTACTTCCAGGCATAACCCATGGTAACGAAAAAAAAGACAAAGTTTTTTAAGAGTCTGCGTTTTCGGATACTGGTCATACTGCTCATACTGGGAATTGTGCCAAGTGCTATCGTGACACAACTCATGATCAGTAATTATGAAAAACAGGCAATTGAAGTAAAGGTAAGTGAGGTCAGTACACAGTGTGCGATTCTGTGTAATCAGATCATCAAAGAAAATTATCTCAATGACTCCAGCTCACAGTCTGTGAACAGCAAGCTGGAGTTGTTGTCTAATGTATATGGCGGAAGAATGGTGATTGTAGACAGAGATCTGAAAGTAGTTGCAGATACCTATCATGTAGATGAAGGACGGACGCTGATCTCACCAAAGGTCGTGAAGTGTTTTAAGAACGGAGAAGTCACAAATTACCGCAGATACGGGCAGATGCTGGAAATGGCTGTTCCCGTAAAGAGCGCGGATGTCCCGCAGATTCAGGGAGCCATGCTTGTAAATATTTCAATCAGTGACATTATGGCAACGGTGGGAGAGCAGGAACAGATGGCGATGCTGCTCACAGGAATTATCGTTGCATTGTCTGTATTGCTTGCCTATGGCCTTTCTACGATTCTGGTCAAACCGCTGGCCAGTGTTACCAAATCCATCGAAGATCTTACTGACGGATATCAGAAAGATGAGATTTCAGTTCCGGATTATACAGAAACAGAGCTTATTACGGATGCATTCAATAAGATGCTTGCACGTATGAAAGTACTGGATGAATCAAGATCAGAGTTTGTTTCCAATGTATCGCATGAACTGAAGACACCAATGACTTCCATGAAGGTTCTGGCAGATTCCCTTGTCGGACAGGAAGGAGTTCCGGAAGAACTTTATCAGGAATTTATGCGTGACATTACAGCGGAGATTGACAGGGAAAACCGTATTATTACCGATCTTCTGACTCTGGTAAAAATGGACAAGAAATCTGCAGATCTTCAGATCAGTCATATGGATATCAATCAGCTTCTGGAGGATATTCTCAAACGTCTGCGTCCGATCGCGGACAAACGCAATATTGACCTGATCCTTGACAGTTTCCGTCCTGTGGAAGCGGATGTGGATGAACTGAAATTTACATCTGCGATCAGTAACCTTGTTGAAAATGCGATAAAATACAATGTAGATGATGGCTGGGTACGTGTGTCACTTGACGCAGATCATAAGTTTTTCTATGTTACGGTAGCAGATTCCGGTATGGGTATCCCAGAGGATTCCATCGACCGTATTTTCGAGAGATTTTATCGTGTGGACAAATCACATTCCAGAGAGATCGGAGGAACCGGTCTTGGACTTGCGATAACAAGAAGTACGATTGCCATGCATCATGGTGTGATCAAAGTATTCAGCAGAGAAGGGGAAGGAACTACATTCTCAGTTCGTGTCCCGTTATCTTATATTCCGTAGGAGGTGCCGGATGAAGAAATATATAAGAGTACTTCTTCTGGCAGCACTGGTTTGCAGTTTACTTGCCGGATGCAGTATTGAGACAAAAAGCAGTAAGGATTCGCAGGATGAGAGTAAGTACCATCTGTATTATCTGAACGAGAGTGAGACGGTTCTCAGAGAAGAACCATATTCACCCGGAGAAGAGACGGCAGATTTTATGGTAAAAGATCTTATGCAGAAGCTTGGGAGCAAAGATGCACCGGATGGGGAAATCAGCCTTCTTCCAGAAGATGTTTCCATCAATTCTTATGAAGTGCAGAAAGATCTGCTTGTCATAGACTTCAGTAAAGAATACTCAAAAATGAGCAAGATCCGGGAGGTTATGACACGCGACGGAGTTGTGCAGATATTTTTGCAGATTCCGGATATTCATAAAGTCCAGTTTACAGTTGGAGGTCAGCTGCTGACCAACTCGCGAAATCAGGAAGTTGGAGAGATGACTTCAGATACATTTGCACAATATACCGGAAAAGACAAAGAAAGCTATCGTTATGATACTTTTACACTGTATTTTACGGATAAAAATGGAAAAAATCTGGTGAAAGAAACCAGAAATGTATATTATCGAAGATCTCTTCCAAAAGAACGTGTCGTGCTTGAACAGCTTGCGAAGGGACCGATGGAAGAAGGGCATTATGCAACAATACCAGACAGTTCTCTGGTTTTGAGTGTGATTACAGCGGACAGGATCTGCTATATTAACATGAACAGTACTTTTCGTGATGAAACACCTGAAGTAGGAGAAAATATCTCTATTTACTCGGTTGTGAATTCTATTATAGATTCCTGTGATGTTGACAGGGTTCAGATATCTATTGAAGGAAGTACGGAGGGGAACTTCCAGGATAGCCTGCCGTTATACAAATTTTATGAAAAAAACGAAGATTTAATTGCACAGGACGAGGAACCAAAGTAGTCCTGATGCAGTAATGCCGCAGGTGGAATAGCCTGCGGTGTTCTATATACAGAAAGGAAGGCTTATGAAAAGACGCCCGGTGTGTCTTGTATGCCTAATCCTGATGTTTTGTATATGGTTGATGGATCTGGCGGGATTTGCACGGATCAGTGGAAATCCTTTGCCGGAATCTGTACAATTATATATTGAAAAACATCCGGAAGCTGTCATCTGCGGGGAGGTGCAGCAATATCAGGCTACGGAATATTCTCTTTCTGCCTATCTTAAACATGTCTGTCTGATCGTCGGATCAGAACAAATTCCCATAAAAAATTTAAGAGTATTTTTAAAATCGAATAAAGAGTTCCCGATTGGAACCACTGTTAAGATTTCGGGAAAACTGGAAGAAATTCCTGAGCCACGAAATCCTGGAGAATTTGATTCCAGGCAATTCTACGCCTGTCAGAAAATCTACTATTTTATGAAAAACGGTGCGGTTCTGGCATGGAGCAGCAAATATTCCAGATATGGTCAGTTTATGCAGAATCTGAAAAGTAAGATAATGCAGACGCTGGATATTGCGGCAAAGGAAGATGCCGGTATTTTTGAAGCAATGCTGCTTGGTGAGAAAGATAACCTAGAAGATGAAGTTAAGATTCGTTACCAGATGGCGGGGATTATTCATATACTGGCAATTTCCGGACTTCACATCAGTGTACTGGGGATTGGATTTTTTGATCTGCTGAAAAGAGCCGGATTTGGAAATGTGTCTGCCGGGATGGTGGTGCTCAGTGTTCTTCTGCAATATGGAATCCTTACCGGGGAAAGTGTTTCTGCCATGCGGGCGGTAGGCATGTTTCTGTTGGCGGTTGGTGCAAGAATCGCAGGAAGAACCTATGATCTGCTGACGGCGCTGGCAGTGTCGGCGGTCCTTTTACTTCTGGATGCACCTGCAAATCTGTACAACAGTGGATTCTGGCTGTCTTTTGGGGCTGTTGCCGGACTTGGTGTAGTGGCACCGGTATTGGCGGGATGCATTAGAAGGGAGAATCGTCTGGCGATGTCTGTTATGAAAACACTGGTATCCTCAATAGCTGTGCAGATGACGACTTTTCCGATCATGCTGCGAATCTATGGAGAGATTTCGCTGGCCGGATTTTTTCTGAACCTGCTGGTGCTGCCGACAGTCAGTGTAGTACTGGTCAGTGGAATTGCAGCAGTTGCGGTTGGGATGGCATCGGTCAGTGCTGCAGTTTATGTGGTGCTGCCTGGAAGAGTGCTGCTTTTTCTGTATGAGAAACTCTGCGAACTGGCAGCAGGAATTCCGTTCTGTACATGGATCTCAGGAAGTCCGGAGCTGTGGCAATGTGCCGGATATTATGTATTACTGTTTTTGGGAGTTGAAATTTTGGGAATGAGTCGGGGAACTGTCACATGGAATGGCGCAACTGGAAAAAGGGCGGGAAATCATGCATTCATGCAGGAAGAAAAGAATCATGGGGAAGGAAAAGGATGGCTGAGAAAATATCAGTTACTGTCAGGTATATCAGGAATCATGCTGATACTTGGACTGGGAATCCTCATTTATCATCCGTCTGGAAATCTGCAGATCACCTGTCTTGATATCGGACAGGGAGACTGTATTTCTATTCAGCTTCCACAGGGGCAGAATTTCCTGATCGATGGCGGCAGCAGTAACAAGAAGAATATTGCACACTATCAGATTCTGCCATTCCTTAAAAATCGGGGGATTGGAGTGATTGATGCTATTTTGATCTCACATACGGATAATGACCATATCAGTGGTGTGCTGGAACTGTTTGATTATATGAGGACACATCTTACTTCTGTCAGGGTGAAGAACCTGATCTTACCGGAATGGACACAACCGGACGATGCGTATCAGCAATTGGTGGATAAAGCGCAGGCAGCAGGCGTGAATGTACAGAAGGGAAGAAAAGGGGAACAAATTGCGCTTGGAAAAGCTTCTCTTCGATTCCTTTCACCGGATAGAGGGACTGCAGGAACAGATGCGAATGAAGACGGTATGGTCGTGGAACTGACATATGGCGGTTTTGAAGGGCTGTTTACCGGTGATATCGGGACAGAGACGGAGAAAAAACTTCTGCCGGAGCTGGAAGATGTAGATTTTCTGAAAGTGGGACATCATGGCTCCAGATATTCCACCTGTCAGGAATTTCTGGATGTGGTGAGACCGGAACTTGCGGTGGTCTCCTGCTCTGCAACAAATACATATGGACATCCGTCTGGCGAGACAATAGAACGGTTGGAAGATTCCGGGGCAAAGATTTGGTACACAATGAAAGAAGGGGCTGTGACAGCAGAGACCGATGGTAAGGAGGTATGGGTGGATACGTTTGTGCATCCGTGAGCAGAGATACGGTATTGAGAAAAAAATCAAAATCGTCTATACTAAACAGATAATGAATAATTAATGCTGTCTGTGGATGGCATTCCGTCAGAAAACGGTATTTTTCAGGAGGTTTCGCAGGAAGTGAAAAATTTACAGGAAGACATTAAAACAGGAAAATTCAAAAATGCATATCTTCTGTTTGGTGAGGAAGCGTATCTGAAGATTCAGTACAAAGAAAAGCTGATTCATGCATTAAATCCGGATGATGATACGATGAATTTTACCAAATATGAAGGAAAAGGAATTGAGGTGCGTGAAATGATCGACCTCTGTGAGACAATGCCTTTCTTTGCAGATCATCGTGTGGTCCTTGTGGAAAATTCCGGATTTTTTAAGAATAAATGTGATGAACTTGCAGATTATATGAAGACGCTGCCGGATTACCTGAGGCTGGTTTTTGTTGAAGAAGAGGTAGATAAACGAAGCCGTATGTATAAGGCGGTGAAAAACTGCGGCCGCATTGTAGAGTTTGCAAAGCAGGATGAAAAGACACTGATGCGCTGGGCAGCAGGTATTCTGGCGAGAGAAGGACGCAAGATCACGACCAGAGATATGGAACTTTTTCTGACAAAAACCGGTACGGATATGGGGAATATCCGTATGGAACTGGAGAAGCTGATCACATATACCATGGGACAGGATATTGTAACGAGAGAAGATATTGAGGAAATCTGTACAACACGGACAGAGAATAAGATCTTCGATATGGTTCGTGCAGTTACGGAGCGAAATCAGAGGAGAGCACTGGATTTGTATAATGATCTTCTGACGCTGCGTGAGCCGCCGATGAGGATACTGTTCCTGCTGTCGAAGCAGTTCCGGCAGATGTGCCTTGCAAAGAAAATGGCAGGGGAAGGGGCATCTCAGAACGAAATTGCAACCAGACTTGGCATACCGTCTTTTGTGGCAAGAAATATACTGGCCTGTGCGAGAGCTTACAGTGTTGAGGAGCTTGAACAGGCAGAAGAGGATTTTGTTGATGCGGAGGAGGCAGTGAAGACCGGAAGACTGCAGGATGTGCTGAGTGTGGAACTGTTGATAGTGAAATATAGTACTGAGAGAAAAAGATAAAAGTGTAACAGATGTGAGTAAATATAGTACCCGGAAACGGCTTCATCGTCCGGTTGTACTAGAATATAACCTGGCTGTTAAGAACGTCAAAATCGTCAGCAAACTCGCTACGCTCAGACAGAGCTTCCGATTTTGCCAACACAGCCCGAACATATTCAAGTACAACGACGAACGATTGCAGATGTTTCCGGGTACTATATTTATCCATCTGTTTTCGCTTTTATTTAATTTCTCTCCCGGGAAGGGGCGAAGGCACGGATAGTGCAACGAATTTCTTTACACCAATATACATAGGTGTCTTGACACCAAACATGTCGGGTAGTATAATCACAAATCAGAAAACACGCAACATATAAAACTCAACAGAAAATCCGGTACAAGCCGGTACGAGGATAAACACATGAAAGAAAATTATGACGTCATTATCGTAGGAACAGGAGCCGCAGGTCTCTACTGTGCACTGAATCTGCCTTCCAGAATGAAAGTACTGATGCTGACCAAACAGCAGGCGGATCAGTCCGACTCCTTTCTGGCACAGGGCGGTATCTGCATGCTCAGAGGAGAAGAAGATTATAATGATTACTTTGAAGATACCATGCGCGCGGGCCATTACGAAAATGACGCAAAAGCAGTCGAGCTGATGATCCGTAGCTCTAACAGTATTATTCGAGATCTTTTACAGAGAAATGTTACATTTGAACGAACAGAGACGGGAGAATTGGATTTCACCAGAGAAGGAGCACATTCTCAGCCGAGAATCCTTTTCTATGAAGATATTACCGGTAAACAGATCACACAGACTCTTCTGAATCAGGCACTGACAAGAGACAATATTGAAATCTGCGAATATATGACCATGGTCGATATCATTTCCAAAGACAACGTCTGTGGCGGGGTAATCGTCATGGATGAGAAGAATGAAGTATATCCGGTCAGAGCACCATACGTTGTTCTGGCATGTGGTGGTCTCGGAGGTCTTTACAAAAACTCCACCAACTTCCCGCATATTGCAGGCGATGGACTTGGAATCGCCATGAAACATCAGGTGGTACTCGAACATCTGGATTATATACAGATTCATCCGACTACTCTTTATTCTCATAAACCAGGACGCCGTTTCCTGATTTCTGAATCTGTCAGAGGAGAAGGTGCACTTTTGTATGATAAAAACGGACAGCGTTTTACAAATGAATTGCAGCCGCGAGATCTGCTCAGCCAGGCAATCTTTGCACAGATGGAAAAAGACGGTACTGATTTTGTGTGGGAAGATATGCGTCCACTGGGAGAAGAAACCATCATGAAACATTTTCCAAATATTTTCCACAGATGTGTAGAAGAAGGTTTTGATCCGCGCAAAGAGCCGATTCCGGTCGTTCCGGCACAGCACTATTTCATGGGTGGAATCAAGGTTGACCTTGGAAGCCGTACTTCCATGAAGGGGCTGTATGCCTGCGGTGAGACAAGCTGTAATGGTGTGCACGGCAAAAACCGTCTTGCAAGCAACTCACTTCTTGAATCTCTGGTCTTTGCAAGACGCGCTGCAGATGATATCATATTTGGAAGAAAACCAGATCCGTGCAGACCGGGTAGCATAGATCTGAAACCATATGAGGACAGAGACGCAGTTCTGACTGTTTATCATGAAATGGTTTTAAATGAAATTGAAAGGATGAAGAAGAGTCATGAATGAAATTACAATGAAAATGCAGGCTGATCAGCTGATCCGTATGGCGTTGCAGGAAGATATTACAAGCGAGGATGTTTCTACAAATGCGGTTATGCCGACAGCAACAAAAGGAACTGTAGAGCTTATCGCAAAAGAAGATGGTGTAATTGCCGGACTTGACATTTATGCGAGAGTATTTACAATCCTGGATGAAAAAACAGAGATTGATTTTCACTGCAAAGATGGAGATGAAGTAAAAAAAGGTGAGTTGATGGCAACTGTAACAGGTGACATTCGAGTCCTTCTTTCCGGAGAACGTGTAGCACTGAATTATCTGCAGAGAATGAGTGGAATTGCGACTTATACACATTCGGTTGCAATGCTTCTGGAAGGAACGAAGACGAAGCTTCTGGACACCAGAAAGACAACGCCGAATATGCGTATTTTTGAAAAATATGCGGTCCGTGTCGGTGGAGGATATAATCATAGATATAACCTTTCCGACGGAGTGCTTTTAAAAGACAATCATATCGGAGCGGCAGGAAGTGTGGCAAAGGCGGTGGAAATGGCAAAGGAATACGCACCGTTTGTCCGCAAAATTGAGGTAGAAGTTGAGAATCTGGATATGGTGCGTGAGGCTGTTGATGCGGGAGCAGATATTATTATGCTGGATAATATGTCGCCGGAGGATATGAAGGAGGCAATCAGGATTATTGACGGACGTGCAGAGACAGAATGTTCCGGAAATGTAACAAAAGAAAATATTGACCGTCTGACGTCTCTTGGAGTAGACTATATATCAAGTGGGGCACTTACCCATTCAGCTCCTGTCCTTGACATTTCGCTGAAGAATCTGCATGCTATTTAAGCTGGTCTGGATTCAGTAAGAGTGAAGACAGGATTTGGCAGACAGAAGAGGAAAGTCTGTAATACGTCAGGCACAGAGCAGAATTGCAGAAAAAGGAGAGTTATATCGGGATGACAGGTTCCAGACGAAGAGAAGAGATTGTCAGCAAAATAAAGAGCAGTGAGGTTCCGGTACCCGGGAAAGAACTGGCGAAGGTATATGATGTAAGCCGTCAGGTCATTGTACAGGACATTGCGCTGATCCGTGCAGCCGGATATGATATCATTTCAACCAACCGGGGATATATTCTGAATGCACCGCATACGGTAACGAGAGTGTTCAAAGTCAGTCATACGGATGAACAGATGGAGGATGAGCTTTGTTCGATCGTGGATCTGGGAGGCAAGGTGGTAAATGTAATGATCAATCACCGGATTTATGGACATATGGAAGCACCTCTTGATGTGGCATCGCGGAGAAATGTCAAAGAATTCATGGAAGGGATCCATAGTGGAAAGTCCAGTCCGCTTAAGAATATCACTTCCAACTATCATTATCACACAGTTGAAGCGGATTCGGAAGAGACACTGGATCTGATCGAGCAGGTATTGAAGGAAAAAGACTATCTGGTGTCAAATACGCCTTGACAAGTTTCTGATATCTGTGATACGATTTTTTTGATATGGAAAAGCGATGACGAAGAGAGTAGGTCTTTTGAATGTTTACAGAGAAGTCCCGCAGAGGCTGAGAGGGATGGCTGGAGAAAGACTGAAGATGGCTTCTGAGCAGCGCAGGTGAACATAAGGAAGCAACGAATCAGTTTCCTGTGCAAGCATGCGATGGGTTCCGCCCGTTACAGCGGCGAGTGCAGATATGGACTGCCAAAAACAGCAGACT
>OGUP01002119.1_pt1 | contig 10338 bp, 10 predicted proteins | sample 1553661 | NCBI WGS metagenome assembly OGUP01 (sample SAMEA2580026, study PRJEB22360) | human gut metagenome | biome: human gut; feature: human-associated habitat; material: faeces | place: Denmark | collected 2008/2010
ATGATCCGAGGATATTCTTCGTCGATCTTTTCTTTCGTGTTCTTTTCATTGGCAACCAGCAACCAACGCTTTAACAGGTCTTCGGCAAACGAAAGTTCACCGGCCTTCTGAACCAGCAGGTCACGGGCATCGACCAAGAACTTGAAGTCGCTCTGCGGAGTGAACTGCTCAGCCAAAGCTTCGCGGATCTTGTTCTTGAATTCTTCTTCGCTGGTAACAACGCCTTCACCGAAGACTTTGTCGAACAATTCCTGGTTCAGCTCTGCATTCTTATGACGAGTCACCTCCGTGATTTCAAAGCTAAAATCGCCTGTGATACCACTGACGGCTTCCTTATTCACTTTCAAGAAAGAAGCGATTTCTGCTTCTGCACCTTCGTAGGCCTTATTCGGATTGAATACGATCACAGAGTTCTTCTTTGCACCGATGAATTTAGCTTTTTCAGCTTCATCCTTTATGTACATCGGCATCAAAACAGCCTCTTCAACAACGATACCGCCTTCTTTCGGAGAACCGTTTTCCAGTTCGGCTACCGTACCTTTCACCAAGTCTTTTTCTTCTACATCCTCAACCTGGTCGTACGTTCCGAAATTAGCCTGGTAAGCCTCGACTTGTTTGCCGATCATTTCGTCGTCGATATTCACCTGGTAATAAGGAACCTTGTCATTTTTGGACAATTCGATCTTGATTTCCGGAGCCAGCGCTACATCAAAACAAAATTCGAAGTCTTCCTGAGTATCGAAGTTGATTTCTTTCTGTTCAGTTTCGTTAGGCAGCGGTTCGCCCAAAATGTTCAGTTTGTTTTCACGGATATAGTTGTACAGGTTTTCAGAAACCAATTTGTTGATTTCTTCGACCAACACATGCTTGCCATACATTTTCTTTACCATACCCATTGGGACCATCCCTTTACGGAAACCCGGCATCTCTGCTTTCTGACGGAAGCTGCGAAGGCTCTTTTCAACCTTGTCTGCATAGTCAGCTTTCACTATTTCCAATTTCACAATGCCTTTTGTAGCATCAATGTTTTTAAGCGAAACGTTCATTCTGAATGATTTATTTAATTAATAGTCTTGTTCGAATTTTAGGGTGCAAAATTAGACTTAATCTTTTAATCTCGCAAATTGTTTGCTTAAATTGTTATAACCGAGATGAATTTAGGAGCAATATTATTTTTTTCAGGATAAATTGTTGTTTATCTAAAATAAATGTATTCCTTTGCGATGTGAAAGGGCATTAACCTTGAACGTACCTAACATTGTTTTTTATTTCTTCATTTACTCGTTACTTGTCGAATATCTCTCACTGTTACGAAATTCCGGTTTACTACTTTCATTGAAGTAACAATTTTATTTTTTAATTTCTATTTTTATGAACATCTATGTTGGAAACCTGAACTATCGTGTTCGGGAAGATGATTTGAAACAAGTAATGGAAGAATACGGTACGGTTGAATCCGTAAAGATCATCAAAGACCGTGAAACAGGCAAATCAAAAGGTTTTGGTTTCGTTGAAATGCCGGACGATGAAGCTGCGAAAAAAGCAATCGCCGAGTTGAACGAAGCTGAATATGAAGGCCGCCAGATAGTAATAAAAGAGGCTCGTCCTAAATAATTACTTTTCCGGGAAAAAATAAGAAACTTCTGCTTATCTTTGAGCAGAAGTTTTTTTATGCTCAAAAATATGTTCTTAAAAGGTATATATGCCGGTAAACCGGCCATCTTCCAATTGACTGTCCTGCTTCTCCTGATTCTGGCAGGCGCAGTTTTCTCATCGCTGATTGCAATGGGATTCTTCTATATGATCTATGGTCTGCACGCCGATATTACGCAGTATTCGGACATGATGCGCCTGTTGCAACTTATTTCAGCCCTCGGCACATTCCTCTTTCCTGCATTGGCACTTGCGTGGCTGTGCAGCTACAATCCGAAAGAATATCTGTCGATCGGGAAAATGCCTAAAGGACACATATTGCTTCTCACATTTCTCAGCATATTTTTGATCACTCCTTCCATCAGCCTGACCGGAATACTGAATAAGCAGATGGAACTGCCATCTTTTATGGAACCCATAGAAAACTGGATGCGGTTGCAAGAGGAAACGGCCGAACAACTGACTCTGAAATTGCTGGCCGGAAGAGGGATCATAACTTTGTTTTTTAACCTGATCGTTATCGCGGTAGCTGCCGGCATTACGGAAGAATTCCTTTTCAGGGGCGCTTTGCAACGGATAATCGGGAAATGGACGTACAATCATCATATCATCATCTGGAGTGCAGCCATCATTTTCAGTACCTTCCACATGCAGTTTTTCGGCTTCCTTCCACGTATGCTGTTAGGAGCTTATTTCGGATATTTACTTTATTGGACCCGGAACATCTGGATACCGGTATTTGCCCACTTCGTTAATAATGCAATTGCTGTCATCAGCATGTCGGATGCCAAATTAAAAGACAACGAATTCATTACCGGAGATATTTCCACACAGAATTTGTTGCCCTACACAATCGTGGCGATCGTTGCGTTATTTTTCTTTGTCCGTTGCTGTCGGAAATTGAAAATTATCAGATCGTCTAATCTTAATTCTTAAAAGTCTTTTTTGCGGAGAACAAAATCCTTACCCAGATATTTTTCACGCACAATTTCATTTTCGGCCAACTGCTCGGCAGTTCCCTGAAAAAGCACTTTCCCTTCGAACAGCAGATAGGCACGGTCACAGATACTCAAAGTCTCGTATACGTTATGATCTGTGATCAGAATCCCGATATTCTTATGTTTCAGCTTTGCGACAATACTCTGGATATCTTGTACGGCAATCGGGTCTACCCCGGCAAACGGTTCGTCAAGCATGATAAATTTCGGATCGATAGCCAGACAACGGGCAATCTCCGTACGGCGACGTTCACCACCGGATAATTGATTTCCCTTATTCTTTCGTACTTTTTGCAACCGGAATTCGGCAATCAGGCTTTCCAGCTTTTCCTTCTGGTATTCTTTAGGTTTATTGGTCATCTCGAGCACAGAAGCAATATTGTCTTCCACACTCATCTGCCGAAACACAGAAGCTTCTTGTGCCAAGTAGCCGATACCGGTCTGTGCACGTTTATATACCGGATATTTTGTAATTTCAAGATCATCCAAAAAGATACGGCCTTCATTAGGGGTAATCAGTCCTACAGTCATATAAAATGAAGTAGTCTTACCAGCACCGTTCGGTCCCAGTAAACCTACGATTTCGCCCTGCTTCACATTGATGGATACATGGCTAACCACAGTTCTCTTACCGTACTTCTTCACCAGGTCTTCCGTACGAAGCACCATCTTGCTTTCTTCCATATCTTTGTTATTTTGCGGCAAATGTAGCAAAAATAAGCTGAAAAAACGTACATTTGCAGACAAATATACGAAGTTATGATCAAAGCATTAAGAACCGTCGGAAGATATATGATGCTGATGGGACGTACATTCTCACGACCCGAACGCATGCGGATGTTCTTCCGGCAATATCTCAACGAGATAGAACAGTTAGGAGTGAATTCCATCGGAATCGTACTGCTGATTTCATTTTTCATCGGTGCGGTAATTACCATACAAATCAAACTCAATATCGAAAGCCCTTGGATGCCCCGTTGGACAGTGGGTTACGTAACGCGTGAAATTCTGTTACTGGAATTCTCATCCTCCATCATGTGTTTGATTCTTGCCGGAAAAGTAGGATCCAATATTGCATCGGAATTAGGTACCATGCGCGTTACCCAACAGATCGACGCCCTTGAAATAATGGGAGTCAACTCCGCCAACTATCTGATACTTCCTAAAATAGCTGCTATGGTTACCACCATTCCTATCTTAGTGACATTCAGTATTTTTGCCGGTATCATCGGTGCTTTCGCCACTTGCTGGTTTGGAGGGATTATGACAGCTACCGATCTGGAATACGGTTTGCAATACATGTTCGTGGAATGGTTCGTGTGGTGTGGTATTATCAAATCACTATTTTTCGCCTTTATTATTGCCAGCGTGTCCTCTTTCTTTGGCTATATGGTAGAAGGAGGTTCGATAGAAGTCGGAAAAGCATCTACGGATTCTGTCGTATCCAGTAGTGTATTAATCTTATTTGCCGATCTGGTATTAACTAAACTTTTAATGGGATGATTGAAGTAAAAGGACTCTATAAATCATTCGAAGACAAAGCGGTATTGAAAGACATCAATGCTACTTTTGAGAATGGAAAAACCAATCTGATTATCGGCCAGAGCGGTTCAGGAAAAACGGTACTGATGAAATGCATCGTCGGGCTGCTGATTCCCGAAAAAGGAGAATTGCTATACGACCATCGCAACTTCCTGGCGATGGGTAAAAAAGAGAAGAAAATGCTGCGCAGAGAGATGGGAATGATATTTCAAAGTGCTGCCCTGTTCGACTCCATGTCTGTATTGGACAACGTAATGTTTCCATTGAACATGTTCAGTAACGATACATTACGAGACCGCACCAAACGGGCCATGTTCTGTCTCGACCGTGTGAATCTGACAGAAGCCAAAGATAAGTTTCCGGGAGAGATCAGTGGAGGTATGCAGAAACGAGTAGCGATTGCACGGGCCATCGCACTCAATCCGCAGTACCTGTTTTGTGATGAACCGAACTCCGGACTCGATCCTAAAACTTCGTTAGTGATCGATGATCTTATACACGACATCACGCGAGAATACAACATGACGACAATCATCAATACGCACGACATGAACTCCGTGTTAGGAATCGGAGAAAAGATTATTTATATCTACGAAGGAAGAAAAGAATGGGAAGGTACAAAAGATGATATTTTCACTTCCACTAACAAGTTGTTGAATAACTTTATATTTGCTTCCGACCTGCTCCGTAAAGTAAAAGATGTGGAAATACAAAATTTAGAAGGTTGATCTAATAGATCCTCCCCCTCATCAAAAAGGAACAAAGGGCGCACTCTTTTTATCGAGTACGCCCTTTTATTGTAAAAACCAGTTAATAGAATTGACATATATCATCACGACATATTGACTGTCCTCTTTTTTATTCTTCACGAAACTGTAAGAGAGAGTTATTTCAATTACCGCCTCAAAGGTAGACGAAAAGTTGCACAAAAACATCACCGAAAACCGTGACAGAAGAAAAAATTTCTTTCTACACAACTTTTATCCACCCCAGCGCCATTGCTTTCACCACCATATCAATCGCATTCTTTGCCTCAAATTTTTGAATCAGCCTTTTACGAAATGTTTCAACCGTATTCTCCGTAATCTGCAACCGCGAAGCAATTTCATGCGTGCAAAATCCCTCGGAGACTGCTTGCAAAACTTCAAGCTCACGCTTGGTGGGAATATCCTTAGGGTGTATTTGTGACGAAGCATTACTCAGTTTCTGCCGTATGCCCTCAAATCGCGGACAAGTATATGCTACTCCCCGCAACACACTCTTTACAGCCTTTCCTATTTCAACGGACTCCGAAGCCTTCAGAGTCACAGCATTCACTCCCAGGCGAATAAGCCTGTTGATATACCAAATTTCCTCATGCATTGTATTGATGATTATACGTGCATCCTCATTGATTTCACGAATCATCTCTATCAATTCAAATCCGGACATATCGGGTAAACCGACATCCAAAATATAAATATCATAATCACGCGCTGCAATCAGCCCGACAGCCTCCTTACCCGTTGTCACTGCATCTGCTACAACCACTTCAGGGATTCGTTTTAAAATCTGACAAATCCCTTCCAGGATCAGCGCATGATCATCAACCAACAAAATCTCCGCTTTCTCTACCATAATATGAATTGTCTGTTGCTTAGTCTCTGACAAATATAAATATTATCGTTCAAAAAACGAAGTCCTCGTCCTACTTATTTCACATCATTTCTGACGAATATAGATATTTATAGGTGTTCCGGTCAGATTCCATTTCTCACGCATCTTATTTTCAAGGAAACGTTTGTATGGTTCCTTCACATATTGCGGCAGATTGGCAAAAAAGACAAAAGAAGGCACCTGCGTATTAGGAAGCTGGGTTATATATTTAATTTTTATGTATTTGCCTTTAACCGAAGGGGGGGGATAAGCTTCTATCAACGGAAGCATCTCTTCATTCAAACGTGCAGTAGGAATCTTTGTCGTCCGGTTTTCGTAAACAACACGAGCCTCTTCCAATACTTTCAGGATACGTTGCTTAGTCAATGCGGAAGCAAAGACAATAGGAAAATCCACAAAAGGAGCAAAACGTGAACGGATAGCCTCTTCAAAAGTCTTCATTACCTTTGCCGTTTTATCTTCTACCAAATCCCATTTGTTCACAACTACCACAAGTCCCTTCTGGTTCTTCTGGATCAAAGAAAATATATTCAAATCCTGACTCTCGATACCACGGGTGGCATCCACCATCAAGATACATACGTCTGCATTCTCAATAGAACGAATGGAACGAACCACCGAGTAATACTCCAAATCCTCATTCACTTTATTTTTCTTACGGATACCCGCCGTATCAACCAGATAAAAATCAAAACCGAATTTATTATACCGGGTATAAATAGAGTCACGCGTAGTACCTGCTATTTCAGTCACAATATTCCGCTCTTCACCGATAAAAGCATTAACGATAGACGATTTTCCGGCATTCGGACGTCCGACCACAGCAAAACGGGGAATATCATCATCCAGGATTTCCTCTGATTCTTTCTTGAACTTGCTGACAATCAAGTCCATCAAATCACCCGTACCGCTACCGCTTATGGCAGAAATACAGTATGGATCTCCCAATCCCAAGCTATAAAATTCGGGAGCATTATATCTCAATTCATGATTGTCCGTCTTATTGGCTACCATAATTACGGGACTCTTTGCACGCCGCAAAATAGCAGCAACCTGCATATCCAGATCAGTAACCCCATTCATCACATCCACCACAAACAGAATTACATCGGCTTCGTCTACCGCCATCAATACCTGTTTGCGAATCTCCTCTTCAAAAATGTCATCCGAATTGACTACCCACCCGCCGGTATCAACTACAGAGAACTCACGGCCCAGCCATTCCGACTTGCCGTATTGTCTATCACGGGTCGTCCCCGCTTCGTCATTTACGATTGCCTGACGAGTTTTAGTCAAGCGATTAAATAAAGTCGACTTTCCCACATTAGGACGTCCAACAATTGCAACTAAATTTCCCATAGTTTACACGTTGTTTTTGCGACTATCACAGTCGTATGAATATATTCTTAATCTAACTGATAACCGAAATTACGTAATTCCTTATCCGAACTACGCCAGTCTTTATCCACTTTCACATAAGTCTCCAAAAAGATCGTCTTCCCAAAGAACCGTTCCAAATCACGACGAGCCTCCGTAGCCACCTTCTTCAGCGCTTTTCCCTGTTTCCCGATAATAATTCCCTTTTGCGAATCACGCTCGACGTAAATTACAGCATGGATATGTATCATCTTCGCCTCTTCTTTGAATTGCTCCACAACCACTTCTACCGAGTAGGGTATCTCCTTATCATAGTACAACAGAATTTTCTCACGAATAATTTCGTTCACGAAGAAACGTGCGGGCTTATCGGTCCATTGATCTTTTCCAAAATAGGGTGGAGAATCCGGAAGCAACTCCTTCACACGTTTCATTACGTAGTCAATATTGAACTTCGAAGCTGCCGAGATAGGAATAATTTCGGCCTGTGGAAGCAACGCTTTCCACTCTTCCACTAACTGAATCAGTTTTTCCTGATCGGTAAGGTCTATCTTGTTAATAAGCAAAAGTACCGGTACGGTCATTTTACGTACTTTCTCAATAAACTCGTTATTTTTGTCAGGAGTCTCTATCACATCCGTTACATAAAGCAGAATATCCGCATCCGTCAGTGCGGATGTAGAAAAGTTCAGCATCGACTCCTGCAACTTATAGTTCGGCTTCAAAACTCCCGGAGTATCGGAAAAAACAATTTGCATATCATCCGTATTATAAATCCCCATAATACGGTGACGAGTGGTCTGTGCTTTAAAAGTCGCTATTGAAACCCGTTCACCTACCAACACATTCATCAATGTCGACTTCCCGACATTCGGATTACCTACTATGTTTACAAAACCTGCTTTATGCATCGCCTTTCATTTATTGATTTAGACAAAAAAACGCATCGAATCGAAATAAGATGCGTTTTATGTGTTATATATCAGTAACGTCTGTTACTATTCCTTCTTTCCGTCATAACCCCACTTTACATAAACAGCTCCCCAGGTAAATCCTGCACCGAATGCTGTAAAGATCAGGTTATCACCTTTCTTGAGTTTATCTTCGAAATCCCAGATACAAAGCGGTAAAGTACCCGCACTGGTATTACCATATCTGTCGATATTTACCAATACCTTTTCTATTGGAAGTTCCAAACGATGGGCCACCGCATCGATAATACGCATATTAGCCTGATGAGGAACCACCCAGTCGATACTATCTTTATTCAAATTATTACGTTCTGCAATCGCCGCACAGCTATCCGACATGTTAGAAACTGCATATTTGAATACAGTCCTACCTTCCTGATAGATATAATGCATGTGATTATCCACCGTAAAATAAGAAGGAGGACACACCGATCCACCAGCTTTCATATGCAGAAAAGGCAAGCCTTTACCATCGGTTCTCAAAAGAGCATCCATGATACCCACATCTTCAGTAGTAGGCTCTACCATAAAAGCAGCCGCACCATCGCCAAAAATAGGACATGTAGCACGTTCTGTGTAGTCCACCATCGATGACATCTTGTCTGCACCTACAATAATGATTTTCTTGTATCTTCCCGAACGGATAAAATTAGCAGCCGTTTCCAACAAAAACAAGAAGCCGCTACAGGCCGCTTGCAAATCAAAAGCAAATGCATTTTTAAGTCCGAGTTTATCGCAAAGAATAGAAGCTGTGGAAGGGAAGTGATAGTCTGGAGTAGTAGTAGCAACAACAACCAAATCAATGTCGTCAGGATTAGCACCGGTTTTCTTCATTAATTGCCGGCAAGCCTTACGGGCCATATAAGAGGTGCCTAATCCCTCTTCATTCAGGATTCGTCTTTCTCTTACCCCGATACGGGTCATAATCCACTCGTCATTAGTATCTACCATTTTCGATATCTCGTCATTTGTCAAGATATAATCAGGTACATATCCACCGACTCCTGTGATTACTGCATTTATTTTTTCCATCAAACCTATTTTAAATTAGCAATACTATAATACTTAAAGCAGCCGGAGAGTTTTCCCCCTCGGCTGTCTTGAGTATACTGTACTAATTATACAGCTGCTTCTTTTTCGATAGCGAGCTTACCTCTGTAGTAACCACATGCGCCACATACAGTGTGGTAAACATGCCATTCTCCGCAATTCGGACAAATAGCCAATGTAGGAGCTACTGCCTTATCATGAGTTCTTCTCTTTGCTGTTCTTGTTTTTGATTGTCTTCTCTTAGGATGTGCCATTTTCTTAAAACTTTAATTATTATCTAATATTTTTTTTAATTCATTCCAACGGGGATCAATTTGTTCCTCCATTTCCTCCTCTACTACGATATCATCTCCACCTGTGTCAAAGACTTCATCGCTATCTTCATTAGCATCTGTTTTGAGATGCTTACTCAACTTACTAGTAACAGCTTTGTTGCACTTACCCGGAGCATGTACATGCTTCATAGGGATGGAAAGCGCCACAAATTCATACATGAACCATGCTACATTGATTTCTCCCTCTTCTTCGGGGATTACAATCAAGTTATCACCTTCTTCTGCATATTCATGTCCAAACTTCACCATCAGTTTATCAGATGATGTGATCTGTAGCTCCATTTCGTCCAAACAACGGTCGCATGGTACCCATACCATTCCGTCAGTTTGGAAACTCAGCTCGAAAGCACGAGAGGTTCTTTTCACAGTCAATGTAACATTGACCTTTCCTTTCTGAACTTCAGGACCATCAATGTGGGCGAAGTAAAGGTTATCCAAAACAAACTCATACTTAGCAGAGTCTGTTTGCATGCCTTTCAAATCAATTTTGTATTTATCAAACTTTCCCAAAGCTTCTCTCTTTTTTTAATCGTTAGATTACAATTCGGGCGACAAAGATACAAATAAATATCCTCATAACATACAAATTATCAGTAAATATTCACTTTTTTAATAGGTATTATGAGGATTATTGCTGTTAAAAATGATGCCACAAATTCCGAAGGTATCCCTAAGGTATCAAAAACAAGAAAGCCCTCCAGGTATTTCTACCGGAAGGGCTTCTTTAAAAACGGCGGCTACCTACTCTCCCACTGT
>OGUP01002125.1_pt1 | contig 10309 bp, 9 predicted proteins | sample 1553661 | NCBI WGS metagenome assembly OGUP01 (sample SAMEA2580026, study PRJEB22360) | human gut metagenome | biome: human gut; feature: human-associated habitat; material: faeces | place: Denmark | collected 2008/2010
TGGGACAGCCGATTGACGGCAAGGGTCCGATCAAGACAGAGACACTCCGCCCCATCGAGCGTGTTGCTTCCGGTGTTATTTCCCGTAAATCCGTAGATACGCCACTTCAGACAGGTATCAAGGCAATTGACTCTATGGTTCCGATCGGACGAGGACAGCGTGAGTTGATCATCGGTGACCGTCAGACCGGTAAAACTACAATCGCAACAGATACGATCATCAACCAGAAAGGTAAGGATGTGATCTGTATCTATGTTGCCATTGGACAGAAAGCTTCTACCGTTGCAAAGGTAGTTTCCAATCTTGAAAAATACGGTGCAATGGAGTATACAACCGTATTCTCCGCAACAGCCAGCGACTGTGCACCGCTTCAGTATATTGCTCCTTATGCTGGTACTGCTCTTGCAGAGTATTTCATGTATCAGGGTAAAGACGTACTGATCGTATATGATGATCTTTCCAAGCATGCAGTGGCATATCGTGCATTGTCACTTCTGCTTGAGCGTTCTCCGGGACGTGAGGCATATCCTGGTGACGTATTCTATCTTCATTCCAGACTTCTGGAGCGTTCCAGCCGTCTGAGTGAAGAGGCAGGCGGCGGATCCATTACGGCACTTCCGATCATCGAGACACAGGCCGGTGATGTATCTGCATACATTCCTACAAACGTAATTTCCATCACAGATGGTCAGATCTTCCTGGAAAGTGATCTGTTCTTCTCAGGTATGCGTCCGGCAGTCAATGTTGGTCTTTCCGTATCCCGTGTTGGTGGTGCTGCACAGACCAAGGCTATGAAGAAAGCTTCCGGTAGTGTACGTATCGACCTGGCACAGTACAGAGAGATGGAAGTGTTCACCCAGTTCAGTTCAGATCTGGATGAGGCTACAACTGCACAGCTGAAATACGGAAGCTGTCTGATGGAGCTTCTGAAACAGCCGCTCTGCAGCCCGTTAAGTCTTCATCAGCAGGTAATTACTCTCTGCGTTGCGACTCACAAGCTGATGGTAGATGTAGAAAAGAAAGAGATCAAGAAATATCAGAAGGATCTTCTGGAGTACTTTGATAATGTATATCCTGAGATCGGCAAAGAGATCGAGACTACAAAGCAGCTCTCTGATGAGCTTGTAGAGAAAATCGTAAAGGCGGCAGAAGAATTCAGAGATAAGAGCAGGTAGGTGTTGATATGGCAAATGCAAAAGAAATACAGACTCGTATGAAAAGCATTCAGGACACCATGAAGATCACCAATGCGATGTACATGATTTCTTCTTCCAAGATGCAGAAGGCCAAGAAGATCCTGCAGGACACGGAACCATATTTCTATAATATGCAGGCTGCCATTGCCAGGATCCTCCGTCATATGCCGGACATCCAGCATCCTTTCTTCAGTGAGCGTCATCTTGTTCCGAAGGATGAAAGAAAGGTAGGTACCATTGTCATTACAGGTGATAAAGGTATGGCTGGTGCATACAATCATAATGTACAGAAAATGACAGAAGATTTCATGGAAGAGGTACCGGGACATCACAAGCTGTATGTCCTTGGTATGGTAGGGCGTCAGTATTTCGGCAAGAGAGATGTGGATATGGACGGCGGTTTTCATTATACCGTGCAGAAGCCGACTATGCACAGAGCACGCCTTATCACGGAAGAGATCGTACGGGCATTTCTTGAAAGAGAGCTGGATGAAATTCACATTGTCTATACACAGATGCTGAATGCGATGGCAATGGAAAATGTGAATATGCAGCTTTTACCGCTGAAAAAGGCTGATTTTAAGGTGGGTCAGATCCCGGCAGATATTTATCAGGAGGAGATCGTGTTATCTCCGTCTGCAGATGTGCTTCTGGATACTATGATCCCCAACTACCTTACAGGTGTGATCTATGGATGTCTTGTAGAGGCATATGCCAGTGAGAACAGTGCGAGAATGACAGCAATGCAGTCCTCTACAGATAGTGCGAAGGCGATGCTGAAGGATCTTTCCATTCAGTATAATCGTGCACGTCAGGCTGCGATCACCCAGGAGATCACTGAGGTTATCAGCGGTGCTAAAGCACAAAAAAGGAAGTGATGACTATGAATAAAGGTAAGATCGTACAGGTTATGGGACCTGTTGTAGACGTTGTTTTTGAAGACGGACAGCTTCCGGATATCAAGGATGCCCTTGAAGTCGAGAACAACGGTAAGAGATGCGTTATGGAGGTGTCCCAGCACCTTGGAAATAATATCGTACGCTGCATCATGCTGGGAGCCAGCGAGGGCCTGCAGCGAGACAGAGAAGTAACAGCTACCGGAAGCGGTATCAAGGTTCCGGTTGGAGATAAAACACTTGGTCGTCTGTTCAACGTTCTTGGAGATACCGTAGATGGCGGTGATTCCCTGGACGGTGAAGAGCATTGGGTCATCCATCGTGATCCGCCTTCATTTGAGGAGCAGAAACCGGCAGTTGAGATCCTGGAAACAGGTATCAAGGTTATCGATCTTCTTGCTCCATATGCAAAAGGTGGTAAGATCGGTCTGTTCGGTGGTGCCGGTGTTGGTAAGACAGTCCTTATCCAGGAGCTGATCCAGAATATCGCTACCGAGCATGGTGGATATTCTATTTTCACCGGTGTCGGTGAGCGTTCCCGTGAGGGTAATGACCTTTGGACAGAGATGAAGGAATCCGGTGTTCTTGAAAAGACAGCCTTAGTGTTCGGACAGATGAACGAGCCGCCTGGAGCACGTATGCGTGTTGCTGAGACAGGACTTACCATGGCAGAGTATTTCCGTGATCAGGAGCACAGAGATGTACTTCTTTTCATTGATAATATCTTCCGTTTTGTACAGGCAGGATCTGAGGTTTCCGCTCTGCTTGGACGTATGCCGTCCGCAGTAGGATATCAGCCTACACTGGCAACTGAGATGGGTGAGCTTCAGGAACGAATCGCATCCACCAAGGAAGGATCTGTTACATCTGTACAGGCAGTATATGTACCGGCCGATGACTTAACTGACCCGGCTCCGGCAACAACATTTGCCCATCTGGATGCAACAACCGTTCTTTCCCGTAAGATCGTTGAGCAGGGTATTTATCCGGCTGTAGATCCACTTGAGTCTACTTCCCGTATCCTGGAGGCAGATATTGTCGGTGAGGAACATTACGAAGTAGCACGTAGAGTACAGGAGATTCTTCAGAAATATAAAGAACTGCAGGATATCATTGCAATCCTTGGTATGGAAGAACTTTCTGATGAAGATAAAAACATTGTATTCCGTGCAAGAAAGATTCAGAAATTCCTGTCCCAGCCATTCTTCGTAGCAGAGACATTTACAGGAATTCCTGGAAAATATGTACCATTAAAAGAGACAATCCGTGGATTTAAGATGATCATCGATGGAGAGATGGATGCTTATCCGGAAAACGCTTTCTTCAATGTCGGAACAATTGATGATGTAATTGCCAAGGCAAAAGAGATGGAAGAAGAGTAATTGTTGAAATAGGAGAACGTGCATATGGATACATTTGGTCTGAAAATCATAGCAAGTGATGGTGTATTCTACGAAGGTCGTTGTAAGAAGCTGATCATTCCGGCTCCGGATGGAGAAAAGGGAATTCTTGCAAATCATGAGAATATGGTAATCGCTGTGAATGTCGGAGTTGCACATATGAGTCTGGACGGCGAAGATTGGAAAGACATTGCAGTGGGCGTGGGATTTGTTGAAATCGTAAACAACCGAGTTACACTGATTGTTGATACAGCCGAGAAACCAGAAGACATCGATGTGCGACGAGCACAGGAGCAGAAAGAGCGTGCAGAGGAAAGGTTACGTCAGCAGCAGAGTATCCAGCAGTATTATCATACGCAGGCATCTCTGGCAAGAGCGATGAACCGACTTCGTGTTTCACAGGATAAAAAGTGGAATTTATAGATTTCTAGAGCATGTAGATGTGCAGAGATCAGAAGTACCTGCAGGATATATCATTTAATTATAGAAGAGGGACAGATTTTCCGGAATGGGAAATCCCCCTCTTTTTTACATTTAAAAGTGAACTGCGAAACTTTTTTGTATTGCATTTTAATTCGTAGTATAATACAATAATCTTATCTGAGTGTCTAAAATTATAGAAAGACAGAGGAAAAACGATATGAGTGATAGAAAAAAGCCACGATCTCTTTCAGAAATCGTAAATGATGTACTTCGTGCGGTACGTGATTATTATGATTCGGAATACGTGTACTATATTGAGAAAGAGTATGGGGATATTGAGACCATCTTTGAGTGGTGTGCAGAGAATGTTCCCTGGCAGAGAGATAAGATAAAGATGCTTCCGGAAGAACAGCAGCCAAAGTGGATGAAGCAGGAGATTACAAATTCAACAGAGGCCGATTACAGTGTGAGTTTGCAGCTGGATGAGAATACAGTAGCAATTCTTGCAGCAGTTGGAGTTCACCGGGGCGGATGTGATGTTGGATTGCTTCGTACGGTGATTCCGTATATACCGCAGGCAATCACTCTTCATAAACTCCAGAAACAGCAGGAGTATCTCAGTTATCATGATAATCTGACAGGAGTGCTTAACAGAAATAGTTTTGTTGCATATCTGGATCATGTGGAACCGGAAGAATTGAAGACATTGGGAGCTCTTTCTGTAGACATTAATGGACTGAAGAATTTTAATAAAGAATTTGGCAGAGATTATGGAGATGAAGTTGTCACCAGAGTTGGTGAAGTGCTTTCGGAGTATTTCCATAATGGTAATGTATACAGAATGACAGGAGATGAGTATCTGGTTCTTGTAGAGAACGCTTCATATGAAGATTTCACACAACAGGTACATAGTGCATATACAAAGCTTGAGAACATAAGTCTGGGACTGGTTTCAGTAGGGTATGCCTGGGGAAAAGTAGACATAGATGTGAATGGTCTTGTGATCAGTGCAGAGAATATGATGCGGGAAGAGAAAAAGAAGTATTATAAAAATCTGCGTAAAGGTCATCATGAGCCAATCATCAAAAAGGATCTTCTGGAGGATATTGAACAGAAGAATTTTATTGTATGTCTGGTACCGAAGATTGATGTGCAGACCGGAGAAATTGCAGGTGCTGAAGCGATTGTCAGATATCATCATAAGGATCTTGGAATTATGGATCCGGGAAGATATATTAATCTTCTGGAAGAGACAAGGTTGTCACATTATCTCGATCTCTATATATTTGAACAGGTATGTCAGATCCTTCATAAGTGGGAGACAGAAGGAATCCAGATGGTGCCGATTTCAGTAAACTTTGCAGGTGAAACATTGAGGCAGGAGAACATTGCGGATCAGATGAGTGCGCTGATTGAGAAATATCAGGTATTATGCGAATATTTGGAAGTAGAAGTATCCGAATCTTATACAGATACGAATCAGGAGATGCTGGCGGCATCATGCAGTAAGATCAGAAAAGCGAATGTTCGCGTAGTATTGGATCATTTCGGAGCTAAGAATTCCAGCTTTTCGATTCTGTCCATTATGGATTTTGATGGATTGAAGCTGGATGAGAGCCTGATTACAAATCTGGTTGGAAACAGAAGAAGCAGAGTAGTAGCAAAGGCCGTAATTGATATTTGTCATCAATTGGGATGTTCTGTTCTTGCGGAGAGTGTTGAAACACAGGATCAGCTGAATGTTCTTCAGGAATTAGGATGCGATTATGCACAGGGAACATTATTTAATAAACCGATCAAAGTGGAGACATTTGAAGTGCGATATCTGAAGGAATAGAATGATCTGCCGGGGGAATGAAACGGAAAAGATTCTAAATATTACAGAGGATAAGATGAAAAATACAGATGGAGTTGAAATTAAATAAGATGAATAAAGCATTGTTTAGAGACAGAGCAAAGAAACTGATGATTACGGGGGTTTTGGCAGGAGTAATTGCAGGAGTGGCAATTACTTCAGGAATCTCCTCAATTACATTGAAAAAAGCTGAAAAGAAGTTGGAAATCAGCAATGCAAAATTACAGGAGCAGACAAAGAAGAACGAAGAACTGCAGGCAGAGTTAGACAGAGAAGAAGTAACAGAAAATACTGCAGAGTTGCTGGCAAGTGATGATGACCGGTGGTGTCTTGCACTTGTGAATGAGAAGCATCCATTGGATACTTCTTATGTGCCGGCGAAGCTGACGGAGATAAGTGGTGGAAAACAGGTAGATTCCAGGATGGCAGACAGTCTGAATAAGATGCTGGATGATGCGAAGAAGGCAGGACTCAGCATGTATGTGACATCAGGATATCGTTCTTATGAGAAGCAGAGAGATGTCTTTAATACGACGATGCAGGACTGGATCAATCAGGGATATACACCGTTAAATGCGTATGATGAGACAAAAAAATCAGTTGCAATTCCAGGAACAAGCGAGCATGCAACTGGTCTTGCAGTTGACATTATGTCGACAAAGTACGGGGAGCTTGATGAGAAACAGGGGGATACAGAAGAGCAAAAGTGGTTGATGGAACATTGTTCAGAGTATGGTTTTGTTCTTCGGTTTCCGCAGGATAAATCTGATATTACAGGAATTGTATATGAGCCGTGGCATTATCGTTATGTGGGAGTAGATGCTGCAAAAGAGATGACAGAGAACGGACTTACTTTGGAAGAATATGTTTCTGCAAATTAAGTGAAAAACTGTTCTGATCGACAGATAAGAGAGAAGTATAAATAATACACAAGGAGGAGAAGTAAATGGAAGATTTAACATTTGGAGAACAGGTGAAAATCGTCCTGGGAAGAAAAGGAATGACGATCAAAGAACTGGCGGAGACGATTGAGAAAGAGACAGGAAAGAAGATGTCACGTCAGAATTTAACACAGCGTCTTGGAAGGGATAATTTTCAGGAACAGGATATGAGATTGATTGCATCTATTTTGGGCTGTCCGTTTCAGCTGAGTATCATGTCAGGAGAGATTACAGAGAGCGCAGCCGGACGTATCAGGAAGCAGGAAGTAAAATGGAATGAACAGGAACAGCCGGAAGAGAGCTTTTCAGAGGAAACGGTGGAGACAGAGAAGGAAGAACAGCAGCTTACAGGTGAAGAACGTGACATGACGATCGGTGAGATTTATGATATGCATGAAGAACTTGCTGAACTTGAAAAGAATGCAGTAGAAGCAGAGCCAACTGAAGATGTCAGAGAAGATCTTCAGACAGAAGAGGAATATAAGGAAGAGCTTCAGGAAGTGCCGGAATCAGATCAGGAAGAAGAAAACTCTGTGGAACCAGAAGTTTCCTATACGGAAGATTATGATCAGCCGGCAGAGGAAGAAGCAGAACCATATGAAGAAGCAGAAGTTACATCCTATGAGACACAGCCGGTAGAGCCGGTGCAGGAAGAGGCAACATACGAAGAGCCTGTACAGGAAGAAGTTGGAGACATTAATCCACATACGGGAAGAGAATATGAATCCAACAGCGTACGTATGCATCCGAAAAGAATTGGATATGTGCAGGTTTATGACCGTGCAAACCATAAATGGACAGATATGACAGAATGGGCATTCCTCGGATATCAGGAACGCAAGAAAGTACTTCTTGGAGAGGATTACGAACCGCCAATTTATCTGGATTAAAATTAAAATTGATAGAGAAAAGAAGTGCATTCGCTGTGAACGCTTCCTTTCTCTATCTTTTTCCTTTCTTTTTAAGAATCACATTAAGTATCGACACCAGTGACCGAAAGATTCAGAGTTTTCACATTCATCTTCGGTAAGTTCCAGAATAGAGATGTAAGAACTGGTAAATTGAGGAAAGCCGAACAAGTTAGCCATATGTGCTTCTCTGGGATCGTAAAGGCCGGGAACGCCAAGCCAAAGATGATCCTTTTCTTTGATCAGGAGAAGGTGATGATAATTATGACAACCATGCAGAAGAAAACTATTGTTGGCAAGTGGCCAGAATCTGCGCGGAAGTGTGGAAATCTCTGCGTGTGTGATTTTTCTGGCTTGAATTGAAGCATCCTCAGTTGGTGTCTTCTCAGTTGGTGTCTTCTCAGTTGGTGTCTCCTCGGTTGGTGTCACCTTAGTTGGTACCTCCTCAGTTGAAGCAGCATCAATAGAAGCGTCAGATAATGCTGCTTCGGATACAGTCTTAGATACAGTGTCTTCTGTTATGAGGGATTCTTCCGAAAGGGATGGATTCTCAGGTTCAGAGGATAAACTCTCTTCTGTTGATAAAGAGCAATCAGAAAAAGAATAAAAATCCGGCAGAGGTACAGCGGAGGCAATCCAATGCTGCGATCGATTTTGGGTGATGGAGAAAATAATGAACCCATCAATGTGTTTAAGAGTTCTTTTATGTGGAAAACGTTCCCCGGAAATGACCAGTTGTGTGGATAAGTTCTGACCAGAGCATTGAAGAAGTGCAACCGGAGAACCTGTAAGTATTTGATTTTCGAGAATAAATGCATAGACTTCCAACTGTTCTCCAGGGACAATCGGAAGATTTTTAACATGAAGTGTTAAGAGATAAGAATAATTATGTGATGAAATTTGTAGAAAACCAAGATTTCTGCGGCGGCAGCAGGATTCGTACTCATATAAATAATAACTTCCCGGATTCATAGCAAGCCCCTGAAAAGAATTTTTCTATATAGTTTATTCAGAATGAAAAGGAATATTAATGCTATTTTTATACAATAACCGAAAGGAAACAAAATGAGGATGACAACGGATGAAAAATATATGCGTGCGGCCTTAAAACAGGCAGAGAAAGCGTATAATCTGGGAGAAACCCCGATTGGCTGCGTGATCGTTCATGAAGATAAGATTATTGCACGCGGTTATAACCGACGGAATACAGACAAGAATCCACTGGCACATGCTGAGGTCGCAGCAATCAAGAAAGCAAGCAAAAAGCTTGGTGACTGGCGTCTGGAAGAATGTACATTGTATGTGACATTAGAGCCATGTCAGATGTGTGCAGGTGCAATTGTCCAGTCCCGTATACCAAGAGTGGTTGTCGGGTGTATGAATCCGAAAGCAGGATGTACAGGTTCCATTCTGAATCTACTGGATATCCAGGCATTTAACCATCAGGCAGATCTTACAACAGGTGTATTGGAAGAAGAATGCAGCCAGTTGATGAAGCAGTTTTTCAGAGAACTCAGGGAAGCCAGGAAGATGAAGAAAAAAGCAGAAGCACAGAGTCTGTAACACAGAGGTATAAAATCATGTGGAATCTTGTGCAAAAGAAATGCAAAAGAAAGAGCAGCATACTTGACAAGCATTCATTTATCATGTAAAATAATAATCCGTGCAGCCGGGGTGGTAGCGGTACCTTGAACCTGCAATCCGCTATAGCAGGGGTGATATTGCGCAGAGGGCGACAGTCTGCAGGGCTGCCCCCGGAAAGTGACGTTGACGTCTGGGTCTCACGCGACGGGACTCTGTGAACCGTGTCAGGTCGGGAACGGAGCAGCACTAAGCAGAACCTCTCGGGTGCCGTGAGGGTGCCTGGGCTGAGTTAACTACCGGGGTAACGCTTGTGGGCCAAGTTCGAAGCGCAATGCACGTAAAAAATGAATAGAATGGTATTTATATTGGAAACGATACATTCCCTCCGGAATGATGAACGAACAACACAATCTGTTACGCTTATCATGATAGGAGGATTTTTTATGCCAAAAAATAAGTTTCAAGAAGTAATTTTCACAATCATGATGGTTTTTGTCATGGTTTATGCAATGATCTGCTACAACATTGCACTGAACATCGGAGGGATGAGCAACGAAGTGTTCCTGTCCGCATTCCATGAGCTTGTCATCATGGGACCGATTGCATTTGTGCTTGATTTCTTTTTTGTCGGTACAATTGCGAAGAAGAAAGCGTTGAAGATCGTGAACCCGGAGAAGGAAAATCCGTTCCATCTCGTTCTTGCAATCTCATTTATCTCAGTCGCATTTATGTGTCCGCTTATGAGTCTGGCAGCAACCATTTTATTTAAGCATGCGGGAAATCAGTTTATTGCCGTCTGGTTACAGACATGTGCATTTAATTTCCCGATGGCACTGTGCTGGCAGATATTTTATGCGGGACCACTCGTGCGTTTTCTGTTCCGCCTGATCTTCCGAGAGAAGCAGAAAGAGGGAAATATGCAGAAAGCATTTGAATAACGTGTTCTATTGGGGGATTTTCCGTATTTCAATATATTTACCCAATAATTTCTGTCCTTTTTTCAAAATCGTTTGGGGGAATATTGGTATATGTGCATTCTTTACCCAATTGGCTCCAATTTCCAGACTTGTGATTGGGGGATTTCTTGATAATGTGAAAAAATCCCC
>OGUP01002127.1_pt1 | contig 10305 bp, 8 predicted proteins | sample 1553661 | NCBI WGS metagenome assembly OGUP01 (sample SAMEA2580026, study PRJEB22360) | human gut metagenome | biome: human gut; feature: human-associated habitat; material: faeces | place: Denmark | collected 2008/2010
GGCGGCGGCGTGTCCATCGTCGGCATTGTGCTGATGGTCGCGGCGTTCCTCGTCCTGCGCTGGAAGAAATGGAACCCAATTCTGGTGATGCTGCTCTGCGGCGTCGGCGGCGCGGCGGCGCACGCGGTCGGCTGGCTGTAACGAAAATCTTCCGAAACCATTTGTCCGCCCTTGACAGGGATTGGTGCGTGTGCTATACTCCAAACTGAAGCAGTTAGTTGCGATTAACCAATTAGGAGACATACGCGCATGAATATCCTGTGCATCCTGCTTGCCCTGGGCATCATCGGCCACGCCATCAACATGTACTGCGACCGCATCCTGAGTATCTTCCCCAACGGCACGCTGAAACTTGCCAACTACAGCAAGCTGAAGGATGGCGACTACGCCGCGAAGCTGATGGAGGGCGTTTCGCCAAGTGTGCCGATGCGTTCAGGCGTGCTGGGCGTGTTTGCCATCGTGCTGGAGTTCTGCGGATACGCGGCACTGGCGGCGTATGCGTACCAGAAAGCCCCGGTGTACGGCGCAATTCTGTTCGCGGGCACGACGTTCGCGTGCATCGTCAGCTCCGCGTATCACTTGAAGTGCGGGCTGGTGGAGTACATGTTCCTCAAATACGGGCGGGACGAACGTGCCAAGGGCATGATGCTTGACCTGATGGGCAGCGGCGCATCCCTGCGCCTGTGTTCTTTGGGAATGATTACGTTCTACATCACGCTGATGGTTGCTATCATCACCGGCGCGATTGGCTTCCCAATTTGGGCGCTCGTGTTCACGATTCTCCCGATTTTCATCGTCATGTTCCCCCTGCAAATCGTCGGCACGCTGCATATCGCCGCGATGGTGTCAATGCTTGGCTGGATGTTCCTGATTTAACCGCAAAAGGACTGCTGCGCGGGCACTTTTCTCCGCTCACAGTCCTTTTTCTGCGTTCGCCCTCACTCGCGCGGATTTTTTGCAAAAATCACGAAAAGTCCCTTGACAAACGCCCCGATTCGCGCTATAATAATCAATGTTGCGGATGACCCGCCGCAATGTGAACTTCATATGGAGAGTTGGCTGAGTGGTCTAAGGCGCACGACTGGAAATCGTGTGTGGGCTTATACCCCACCTAGGGTTCAAATCCCTAACTCTCCGCCAGATTAGCATCGGTTCGATAGAATCGGTGCTTTTCTTTTGCCCTCGCAGCGAATCCTTCCCCAGTCACCCAAAGTGCCTCTCTAATAAAAAGTGCGTACTTGCGCCCATATCAGAAATGGTGTATTCTTTACAAGATAACCCTTTTCCCGAACGACCCACCTTGGAGGAACCCATGAGGAAACTGATTTCCCTGCTGGTGATGATTTTGCTGCTGCTGTCCGCTGCGCTGGCGGAAGTGAGCACCCCGACCTGCGCCACCGTGACGCTTACGACCGGCAGCGTTCACGGCGGATTTCATCGCGAAGATGCATGAGGTTTTCCCGGACTACGCGGGCGAAAACCATCTGGAAATGACGGCGGGATTCCTGTTCCCGGCGGAGTAAGCAGCAGACAAAAAACAGGCTGTTCGAGCGTTTTGCCCGGACAGTCTGTTTTTTGTCAGTATCCTGCTTTCTGCAATTCGTCCAGCAGTGCGCACTTGCGTTTGTAGTCCCTGCGCCACTGTACAGCAAGGTCAGCAATTATCTGTCTTCCCTCGTCGGTGCCTTTCATGCGTTCCAGCCGCTGGATGATCTCGCAGTAGGTGGCGCGCGACGAAGCACCTTGCATAGCGCGATTCACCATGTCGCGGTAGAGTGCCAGCGTGCGGGCGGAATCCCATGCCATCAGCGGGTCAAAATAGGTACACAGTCCCTCAAAATTGCCATGTTGCTGAATCCGCTGGAGCAGCTGCTCCCACTGTTCAATGGATGCCAGCAGGGGCAGTCGAATGGTGCTTGTCGTCGGCAGTTTCAGCAAACGTTCCGCCTCGTCGCGCCACGCATCGGCGGGAAGCGTCGCTCGAAGCGCATCAATCTGCTCCATGCTGTACTGATTGTACTGCTCAATGTACTGCCGAATCTCCCGCTGCGCAAGGTCAGGCTGATTCGCGCGCTGATAGAGTAAAATCAGCTGTTCGCGGCGCTGCTTGCATGGCATATATTCCCCCGCGAACATCTGCAAATCCGCCTTGACCTGCTCGATGGCTTCCGTCCACTTTTCCGCCGCCATCAGCGTTTTCAGTGTCCGGTCATGCGCATACGGCACATCCCAATGCGAATGCCAGAAGCTGATGATGTCCTCCTGCGAAGCGTGCAGCTGCTGCATCGTTTTTTCACGCTGATTCAGCAGGTTCACCATCGCGCCTCCACCGCGTTCCTGCGCATTCGGCTTCCATTCGGCAATTTTCTCGTCCAGCAGCGCAAGATTCCGCTGATGAATTGCTTCGTCCCACGGATACGAAAACAAGAACGCCAGCGGCGCGGTGAAATACGTCATCGGCTTCCACGTCCGGAATGCAGCGGCGAACCACTCGTACATTGCCGACTGCTGGTCGGGTGCTGCGATGGCAAGAATCTGCATCCATGCATCGCGGCAAGCGTCTTCGATATCCTCCTGTTCAAGAATTTCATCGGCGGATTCAAACATCATTGCCGTGTCGCAAACGAGTTCAAACGCCAGCATCACATGTTCCGGTGTCAGCAAATCAGCCAATTCCGCATACATCAGCTCCAGCAGTTCCTGAACGGGTGATTCCTCTTCTTCGTCATATTCCGCGTATTCGTCATACTCGTTTTCGGAATAGCGTTCGGCGGCGTGAAGCGTCTGCGTCAGGGTGCGCTGCCAATTGAGGCGGCGTTCATCCGCACGGACAGGTTCGTCTCCCTTGCACAGCATCAGCCGATTTCGGAGTGCTTCGTCCTTTTTCAGCAGCGGGCGAAGAAAATCCCGAAGCGTTTCAGCGGACAGGCTGTTCAGCTTCTTCTCCCACTCCGGCGCGGGCAATTCCGCTTCCGGCAGATGGGTCGCCGCAAAGAGAGCCGCCGCCATATGCTTGCAGTTTGCGCCCTCTTTCGCAAAGGGGCAGGTGCAGGACATGGTTGCCACGGCATCGTCTGCCAGCGTAATCTCAACCCGATACAGCCGCGTCCCTTCTACATCAGCAGTGATTTTCTCCTGCGTGCAGTGCAGATTTTTCACTGCCCCGGCACGCCAGTAATCGCGCCCGCGCGTAATCATCTTCGAGATAAAATTCTCTTTCCAGTCAGTGATGTGCATCGGCATTCCACCTTTTGCAAAACAGGCTGCCCGTTTTTCTCGGACAGCCTGCTTGCTTATTCCTTCGTCTCAATCTCAATGCCGCGTTCTGCCAGCCAGTTCGGCCAGTAGTCGTCGGTGTAGAGCAGTGCCTCGCGGGTGGAGGGCATCGGGGGCAGCGAGCCGCCCGTAGCGTAAATCAGCGCGGAAATCGGCAGAACGGTGTAGCCCTGCTCCTCGTAGTAGGTCAGGACAGCATCAAGAATTTCCCAGCTGTGATTCGCGTCGAGATGGCAGAGCAAAATATTGCCGGGCGCGAGCTTGGCGCGCGTCGTACCGTTCTTGATGCACTCCTCCACCGTATATTTGCCGATGGAGTCCTTCGTGCTCATGTTCCACAGCACGCACTCCATGCCTTCCGCGCGCGAAACGCTGATGACGTTGCTGTTCACGTCCCCGTACGGCGGGCGCATCAGGCGCGGCGAGACACCCAGCGTTTCCGCCATGGTCTCCGCCGGAAAAACGATTTGGCGCATCATGCTGTAGGGCCGTTCCTTCGTCAGCTGCGGATGCGTGTTCGTGTGGTCGCCGATTTCATTGCCCGCCGCCAGCACGCGCTTGGATTCCTCCGGGAACGTGCGGACGAAATAGCCCGTCATGAAGAAGGTGATATTCGTGTTGTGCTTCGCCAGCACTTCCAGCACCTGATCGGTGTTCTTGCCGCCGAAACCGCAGTCCATGCCGATGCCGACAAGTTTCCGCTCCGTCTCCACGTTCTTGACGGCGCGCTGTCCCTTCGCAACGACGGTCAGGTAACCGCCATCCGCCACACAGCGATCGCCCAGCCACACGCTCAGGCGAGTGTATCCCTCCATATCAGCGGTTGGGGTGATAGAGAAGCTCATGTCGCCGCTCGGATTCGACCATTTCGCTTCCGCCAGCACTGTACCTTTGTCATCGCGCAGCTGGAAGGTGTTGTTGCCCTTGACGATGGTGGATGAATTCGTCACCGTCATGCGGACACTCATCTTCTTGCCCACCGTGCCAAAGTTGATGCCCAGATAGAACTGCACGTTCGGCAGGCGCTGGATGGTCAGCGTGTGCTTGCCCGCACCGGTGTAGCCGTCGCCGCTCTGCAGTTCAAAAACGACCTTGCCGCGTTCCTCCACCACCTGCGTCGGAACGGTCAGCATGGTACTCTTCTGCCCTGCCGGGATGACCACGGAATACGCGCCGTCCAAGCCGTCGCAGGTCAGGGAAACCGTCAGGTCTTTGTCGCTTGCGGGCGACACGTTCAGCTTCAGCGTGTAATCATAGCCGCCGTTGATTTGCCCGTTTTTCTCGGCAAAGGTAACTTTCACGCCGTCCGCCAGCGCGACGGACATCAGCAGCGCCAGCATCATGCCCAGCGCGCAAAACCATTTTTTCATGTGCAGCCTCCATTGGTCGTCGATCGTTGATATACCTGCTCGGACATACACGTCCACTTCTATTATAACATTGATTGAAAAGGAACACAAGTGCAAAAAAGCGCCGCTCCGCTTGGCCATGCACGGTCAGGCGGGCGGCGTGATGTGTCAGGGGATTACTGCTCTGCCAGCTTGTTCAGCATCTCAACGATGCCGCGGCTGTTCTCCAGCTGATTCTCCATGCCTTCGACAATCTGCTCTTCCGCAGTCGTCTCATCCGCATCCGCGTGCAGGACAACCGGCAGCTGCTTGCCGACGAACTGCTCCGCGAAGGCGTCCAGCATTTCCTGCGTCAGACCTTCGACTTCATTTTCCAGCGTCAGCTTCAACTCCGTCACCACATTGTTCGCATCCAGATGCAGTTCAACATCAAGCGTGTATTCGTCCGGCAGCATAGACGTGATGGTGGTGGTAAGAACTCTTCCTTCAGCAGCGGGTTCTTCCGTTGCTTCGGGTTCAGCGGCGGGTTCTTCCGTCGCGTCGGGTTCGGCGGCGGGTTTTTCCGTCGCGTCGGGTTCAGCGGCGGGTTCTTCCGTCGCTTCGGGTTCGGCGGTGGGTTCTTCCGTCGCTTCGGGTTCGGCGGTGGGTTCTTCCGTCACAGCGGGCTCGACAGCGGGTTCTTCCGTCACAGCGGGCTCGACAGCGGGTTCTTCCGTCGCAGCGGGTTCAACAGCGGGTTCTTCCGTCACATCCGGCTCAGCGGCGGGTTCTTCCGTCACTTCAGGTTCAACAGCGGGTTTTTCCGTCACATCCGGCTCAGCGGCGGGTTCTTCCGTCGCTTCGCCGTTCAGCGCGCTCTGCGCCAAGCCAAGGTTCTGCATCAGCTCATCCAGCTGGGCGGACACGTTGTCGAGGTAGCCCTGCGCCGCCGCCTGATTCGCCTTTGCGGTGTCCAGTTCAGCGGTCAGCGTTTCCACCTGCGCCTTGTTCGCTTCGTTTTCGTCGTTCAGCACAACCAGCTGGGCTTCCAGCTCCGCCACCTTTGCGGTGGATTCTTCCAGCACCAGCTGCGCTTCGCGGAGGTCGTTCTGCGCGGTGGTCAGTTCCGCCTGCGCCGTCTCCTTGTCGGCAATGGTCTGCTGGAGTTCGGTGTTGCTGGCGGCCAGCTGACCGTTGACCTCATCCAGCTGACTGGACAGGTTATTCGACCGCACGAACAGCGCGACCATCACGATGACCGCCACGACCAGCACGACGATGAGTGCAAACAGGGAAACTTTCTTCTTCTCGCTGTTTTCCGGCGTGTTCTGTGCCGGCGTCTGGGACTTGTTTTCGGACATGGGAACTTCCTCCTTGCTTTGTCAGTCGAATCTCAGGCTGCGAATAAATCCGGCTGGTATACTATTCCCAAATGCGAATGCGCAAGCAGATAGCGCAAGTGAATTGGGGAATAGGCTCACTCCTCTGCCTGCCCAAGGAGCTGCCGTGCGGCGTCCACCTGCGCCTGAAGGGATGAAAGCGTCTTTTGCAGCGTCTCCACCTCTCCGATCAGCTCACTGTCCGGGGTCCGAAGGAGAGCGAGCTGCTGCGTGAGCGTTTCCGCCTGCGCTGCTAATTCCGCATTTTCGCTGCGGAGCGCCTTGCGCTGGGCGCGGAGTTCCTGCTCGCGCGCGGACGCTGCATCCGCTTCGGGCTGCACCGCCTGCAATTGCGCCAGCGTTTCCGGCAGGTCAACGTCGATTTGCGCGCGCTGCGTCTGCTGGAGCTTCAACCGCGCCAGACTTGCATCCAGCTGCAATTGCGTCAGCCGAAGCTGCTCGCCCTGCTGCGCCAGCCGAACCGCCAGCACACACAGCGCCACGCACACCACACACATCACCGCGACAAAAATGGCGCGGAATCCCTTGGAAACTTTCGGCAGCATGCTGCTTCCTCCTCTTCCAGTCTCGCCAACAGGGAGCCTTTCTATTCTCTATTGTAGCATATTCCGGTACAAATTGCAAAGCAAAAGCGCTGAAAAATGCCGCTTGTTCGGCAAATTGTTACAAATCATTCATTTTTTGAGCCGCGTCGGCGAGACTTTTGGCGAGATAGTCCAAATTTTCCTGCCGGCAGACGGTATCGCGGGAAGTGTGAATGCGCCCGGTGATGAGTCCCACCCCCGCGCTGTGGTGGTATGCCGATACGCCCACCCCGCACACGAACCGCCGATAATCGCCCGCGCCTTGCACGCCCGCGCGTCCGAAGAACTGCGTCGACACGCCGGATGCCATTGCGTTTTCTTCAAGGGATTCGCGGACGACGGCGTATTCCGGCTTATCCTGCGCCATTTTCGGGGCGCTGATGACGAAGGTGTCGCCATCCCCGACGCAGTTGAGGTCGACAAGCAGCTTCATCGTCTGCACTTCGACGTGCTGTGCGCCGTAGCTCTTTGCGCCGCGGCTGCCCGTCTCCTGATGATCAAAGAGGATGAACGCCGTCTTTTCGCGCGCTTCAGGGGACAGGCGCTGCATCGTCTCCAGCAGGGCGGCAATGCCGGATGTGTTGTCATTGACGTTATGCTTGTTCGCCGCGCCGAACATCATCAGCAGCATCAGCGCCAGATAGGCGAAAAAGAACGTCAGAATCAGCAAATCGCCGCTCTTCGTCGCCAGCCCGACCACCGTGCCAATCAGTAGGGAAATCAGCAGCATTCCCAGCAGCACCGCGCCCTGCGCGAGGATATACACCGGGAAATTCCGGGGGATGCGCAGATCGGGCACGCCGATGGTCGCCGCCGTATCGTAGTGGGCGCTGATGAGCAGTTCGGCATTTTGAGGGTCGCCGGCGACGATGTTGCGGTGGCGCAGCTTATCCTTTCGGTTCATGCCGTCCACATAGGGGCGATACCCCATTTCGCGCATCTTCGCCATCACCCACTTCTCGAACGCCCGCTTCTGCGCCGTCGTTTTGCGGATGGGGAACTGCGCGTCGATTTCTTCGCGTATGGTCATGCTTGCTCCTTCCCGACGACCTGCCGGAGGACGGCTTCCACCGTGTCCGCCACGCCCTGCAGGGTAATTTCGTCGTACGTCGTGTCATGTTTGGTATGAATTTTGCTGCAGTACCAGCCTACATGCTTTTTCTTGCGGCAGGCGCAGATGCCCACGCCGAGCTTGAAGTGCTTCTGGTCGGAGGAGAAATTGCACTTCTCCATGTTGCCAAGGACGACCGGAATGCCGCTGCTTTTCCGCGCCGTCTCGCCCAGTGCCGGATACTTCTCCCGTGCCGCTTTCGGCACAAGCATCAGCATGGCTTCCCCCACGCCGATGCAGTCCATGTTCAGCACAAGCGTCTCTTTTGCCGCCTGCTTATGCGCTTTCGCCAGCCCCGATGCGCCGAGCAGCCCCTTCTCCTCGTTGTCGAACAGCACGAACGCAATCTTCTCCGGCTTTTCCGCCGCGAACGATTCCATCAGCGCCAGCACCCCGCACACGCCCGACGTGTTGTCATTGACGTTGTGCGGATTCGGCACGCCCGCCAGCAGCAGATACATCATCAGGCAGTACAACCCAATCAGCGTCGCTTCCGTGCAGAAGATGCTGCCCGTGAGCTTTTTCACAATCCCCGTCGGTATGAAGATGAGCACCACCATCACCAGCGCAATCAGCGCCTGAACGAGGTAAAACATCGGGCGATTCATGGGGAGCATGACATTCGGCAGCCCGACGGTTGCGGGCGTATCGTAATGCGCCGTAACAAGCACTTTCGCCTTGTCCACATCGCCCACGACGATATTGCGGTTCGTGCAGATTGCCTTGTTTTCCTCCATCCTCGCCGCATAGCCCATTTCCTGCGCCTTTTGCAGCACATACTGGCGGAACTGCGCCTTTTGTACCTTGCTTTTGCGCACCGGAAACCGCGCATTGACCTCCTGCATCCAGCGATTCGTATTCACTTTTCCTGCTCCTTTTCCGTGTACGGCACGACCTCCACCACCGTCAGCGTGTCTCCTTCGACGACAAAGCGAATATCCACCTCGCCATACGGCACGCCGTACACGCGCTTTCCGTCATGCTGATACGCCGGGCGCGGGTCTTGCGCGAGCAAGCCCATCACGGCGGGCAGGTTCTGCTTGGGAACGTACTTTTTGAGTTTCTCCGGAAAATCCACCGTCAGGCGATGGCGTTCGGTCTGCTCGGTGAACCCGCCGACCGCATCCGGCACACTGTCCACATACGGCAGGTACGGCTTGATGTCCACAATTGGCGTGCCGTCCATCAAATCCGCGCCGGAGACGACGAGCGTGATGCGCCCGTTCTCCTCCTCCATGCGAATCAAGCGGACAACCGTCAGACCGATGCGGTTCGGGCGGAATGGCGAGCGCGTCGCGAACACGCCCAATCGGGTATTGCCGCCCAGCCGCGGCGGACGCACAGTCGGCCGCCAATCGTCCTGCTGCGCGCGGTCGAACTCCCAAAGCAGCCACAGGTGGGAGTAATCCTCAATGCCGCGGAACGCCTCGCGGACGCTGTACTTTTCCGCCATCACGACGCGGGAAATCACCTCCGGCACAAGCCCCGACTGCCGCGGCACGCCGAATTTCTCCCGAAAGCCGTTTTCGATTCGTGCAATGATTTCCATCCAGATTCCTCCCCTTTTCCATACGGGATAAGTATATCCCACCCGCGCCCTCCCGTCAAGGGGCGGAAGCAGAAAGGAATTTCTGTCAATTTTCGTTTGGCAAGAGGATTTTACTTACTGAATGGAGAATTATATATTTCTACTCTATGCGCAGAGATTTCGCGTCTGCGGACGCGAGGAGGGGGCTTTCCGATCGCCCCCTCCACCCCTTCGGCTCCATGCTGCAATATGATTATGTTTATGGAGGAAAACGAAGGCACACTAACTAAAATACTTTCGCCAATACTCAAAAAACTTAGATGGCGGGCGAAGGAGTCCAGAGGGCGACCGCAGACTTCGTCTGTTCTCATTGCCCTCTGGTTGCCGCAATAAAGACCAGTATTGATAAAGAAGTCAACTTTGCTCCCCGCAAATAAAATAAAAGGAAAGAAGATTGCAAGGAGGTGAATCCCCTTGGTAGAAGCCCGCCACATTACGATGGATTTCCGCATCGACCAGAACCGCACCACCAACCTCAAGGAGTTTGTCGTCGACGCCCTCCACCGCCAGACGCATACCACCACCTTCCGCGCCCTCGATGATGTGTCCTTCACCGCCGAAAAGGGCAGTGTCACCGGGCTGATTGGCCATAACGGCGCGGGAAAATCCACCCTGCTCAAAATCATCAGCGGCATTTACCCGCCCACCAGCGGCAGCGTCGCCCTGCAAGGCACGCTTGTGCCCATGCTCGAACTCGGCAGCGGCTTCGACGCGGAACTCACCGGGCGGGAGAATATCTTCCTTAACGGCGCAATTCTTGGCTACCCGAAGGATTTTCTGCACGACAAAGCGCCGGAAATCATTGCATACAGCGAACTCGATCGTTTCATCGACCGCCCGCTGAAAACGTACTCGTCCGGAATGCTCGCACGTCTGGCGTTCTCCATCGCCACCGTCGTTCAGCCTGATATTCTGATTGTGGACGAAATTCTTGCCGTCGGCGACGAGCGTTTCCAGCGCAAGAGCCGCGCGCGGATGCTTGAGCTCATGTCCGGCGGCGCGACAGTGCTGTTCGTCA
>OGUP01002129.1_pt1 | contig 10300 bp, 9 predicted proteins | sample 1553661 | NCBI WGS metagenome assembly OGUP01 (sample SAMEA2580026, study PRJEB22360) | human gut metagenome | biome: human gut; feature: human-associated habitat; material: faeces | place: Denmark | collected 2008/2010
AGTAAGACAGGCGCCCTTCCCGGGACAATTATCTGCCCCGGCGGCCGATTCAACTATCCGTTTAAGAGCCTGCAGCAGTATTTAAAAGAACACCGGAAAAGAAAAAACACCAAGATTTATTATGTTTTTTTAGGCATTTTGATCGCAATCCCTTTGCTTTTGGTTGTCTGCTCCTTACTGTTAAGTGCGGATGTCGTATTCCGTTCCTTTTCAGACCGCCTGTTTTCCGGCCTTTTTGAAAACATTGATTTTGGTACGATTTTTGCAATTGTATTTACCATCTGTTTTGGTATGTTTTCTTCTTATTGTATCCTGATCGAGCTTGCTTTTCAGGATGTAAACCCTGTCATGGAAAATAAAAAGACAATGGAACCGATCATTGCCATTACTTTTTCCTCTATTTTAACGGTGATCTATCTGTGCTTCAGTATCATTCAGATTGCTTATTTGTTTATCGGTAACATGAAGTTACCTGACGGTTACACCTATGCAGCATATGCCAGACAAGGCTTTTTCCAACTCCTGTTTGTCTGCCTGATCAATCTTGTGCTCGTCCTGTTCTGCCAGAAGCATTATCGGGAAAATAAGGTGCTTAAAACGATCCTGACCATTATCTGTGGATGCACTTATATTATGATCGCCTCCAGTACAATGCGGATGCTTTTGTACATTGCATCTTACCAATTGACCTTTTTACGGATTTTTGTACTGGTGTCGCTTCTTACACTTGCCATCTGCCTGACCGGTGTTGTCATATCCATCTACAAAAACAGTTTCCCACTGTTCTTTTTCATGACAGTAACTGTTACCGTCTGCTACCTGCTGTTCTCTCTGGCAAGACCGGATGCGATCACCGCAGCATATAACTGTCAGCGGGAAAATGTGGATGCTTATTATTTAAGTGATCTTAGTCGGGACGCAGTTCCCGCTATGGAACGAGCCGGTGTGTTTGATGCAGACGGTCCATTAAATGGAGAAGCATATAACCAAATCCTGGAAAATTTCAGGGAGGCTTCCCATAAAAAATCAGGAAATATGAGCCCCCGGAAATTTAATTTATCCGTTTACAGAGCTGACCGGATATTGAATAAATAATACTATTTACTGCTTTTCTTCTGTGGAAAAAGCAGCCGGAATATCAGCCTTACAAAAGGACCACAATAAAACATTTGGTACAAAATCGCCATTGGGAAATTCATTCCCCATGTCTGCACCCATGTACCAAATGTTTTTGTTTCTTTAAATAATAATGTGGCAAACAGGCTCATAACCGGACACATAATGCAGCAAATACAAATAGAAATGGCATAAGTGATAAACTGTGGTCTGTCATCCGGTCTCATTACTGTAAATGCAAGCATTTTTGCGAGCTTTCCTACTACAAAAAACTCCAGTACAAACGCAATCGGAACCATGATCGGCATTTCATGAAAAGCTGCCAGAAAGGTAGTACCGGAAACGCCTCCGGTATTTAAAGCTACATTGTATACGATCATCCCGTACACCATGATAGTTGCCATAATGACAGTGAAAACAACATCCTGAAACTTATTTTTGGGCATAAAAAATCCTCCTTCTGATAGTGAATAAACATGAATCTGTGTTGTTCGTTATCATCCGGGAGGATTGTGCGTTTCCAATTTATACCTATATTCAATTAATTGTAATGCTTTGCCAGAATAACATACTTTTTTGAAAAATGTAAGTAGCAATTTTTTTAATTTAAACTATTTTTAAACTTCCATCAGACTCGTTAAATAAATCAGAAAACGCAGTGGTGCATTCGGACTGTATGTAGACTGATGTTCATACAGATTCAGATAATTACTGATAAAAAAGAAAGTATCATGGAAATCACACAACATCATAAAGATATGGTTCGCCGGAAGCAGAAAACTTCCGAAAAGAAAATATGCTTTGCAACAGCTATACCATTGTTGCAAAGCATTGACAATAAAATTTCTCTCAGTATATTGTATGAAATACCATCATTAATAATTAATTCCTGTAACGCCCAGCTTTCCGTCCTGTACACTAAAGGTCAGGCTTGCACTTGCGTCATTGCTGTATAAATTAAATCCAGCCATACTCGGACTTAAAACATCCTCGCTCTCATCTGCATTTGCAACAGCATTAAGCAGATCATCTGTAAATAATTCAGAAGCATCAAGCTTCATAAAATCTTCCTTTGTATCCACAGTCTGTCCTTCATCTTTAAAACCAATATAGACCGGATAATTTACAAGATCAGCCAGAGCCTCCTGATCCTTTGCAGCTACAGCACTTTTAATCTTTTCTGCAAAATCGACTGCTGCTTCATGACTTACCGCAAAATTGTCTTCATAATTTCCATCTCCCGGATCTGCAGCTTCCTGCTGCGAATCTGTTGCTTCATTTGCAGTCTCGCCGGAATTGGAATCCGTTTCTTCTGTATCTGTTTCATCAGATGAAGCCTCATCTGTCGTTTCTGTACTTGTACTAACCTCAGTCTGTGAATCTGCATTCTTTGTATTTGATCCACACCCCGCGATCATCATAGTTGTCAGTGCTAAAAGTATTGCAATTTGTTTTACTTTCATTTGTTTTCATCCTTTCTTTCTCTTTCGATACCGTCATTTATACATAATAAATGTGTCTTTTTTATGTCTTTTTACCCGTAAAAAACTTAAGAATTATGAAAGTTCCTCATGCTCTCTTTTCTTTTTCTCCCGGAAGGTCTGCATCATCTCTCTGGTAAGACTGAGTCCTTCCGGATCATTCGGAACATCCTTGTAATCTATCCATTCTGCAAGGGAAAGCTCCGTTTCATCCAGTTCTATCTTATGTTCCTCTGCAAGTTCGCAAAAATAACCAAGCAGAAGATCACTGTCATATCCCCATGGCTGGCTTTTGTAATAACGGATATTTTTGACATGAAGTCCTACCTCTTCCATGACTTCCCTCTCTACCGTCTGCTCCGCTGTCTCTCCGATCTCCGTAAAACCTGCGATCAGCGCATATTTTTTATACTCCCTGCCCGCATATTTTGTCATCAGGATCTTATCTCCGTTTGTCACACCTACAATAACCGCCGGCGCAATCTTCGGAAAAACCATGTTGCCACAGGATGGACATTTCATCATCCGGAGGTGTTCATCATGCACAAGCTTTTTGGCACATCTGCCACAAAACTGATTATCGCGATACCATACGTATAAATGCCAGCCTGTCGCTGCTGCAAGCACATACTCCTTTGGATAAAGTCGTCTGGTTTCAAACATTCTGTGGTACGTGAAATCCTCAAACATCTGATCCTGCAGATCCATCAAAAAGAAATCTTCCCGATCTATGGAAAATAAATAAGTATATACCGGAAGCTCTGATTTTTCTTTTTCCTGTATGAAATGTGCTTCTACCTGCTTAAATGTGAGAAATTCCATTTCTCCGTCTTTTTCCTTATAAAGTATCTTTCCATCGGAAAAACTCAAGATCCGGCTGTTTGCCGATGGCTTTTTTGCTGCAAACTGGTTATAAAACTTCTTTGGTGCAATGTCCTGTATCACGCTATTATACCTTCCTTAATAGAAATGTGCCGTATGATCTTATTATATTATATACTTCCTGTCAAACTTAGCATATAAAACAACTGCCCGGCGAACCGGGCAGTCATCAAATAGGGAATGAAAATATATCATTGCAGACCCTGAAAGGATCTGAAAATGATCAAAGATATAAAAATCCTGTCGCTACAGCGACAATGATCAGAATACTGCCACCGATTGCATAAGCACCGGTTTTCTGGCTATATCCTAAACGATATCCGCCAATCAGACCAAGTAATACTGCTATGATGCAGACAACTGTCAAAATACCAAGTTCATAAATAGAACGAAGCTGCATCATACCAAGTGCAATACCGGTCAGAAGCGTATAAAATCCAACTTGCAGGCAAAGGCTTATGAAAATACGGATCAGATATTTTCCATCATGTCTGCTTTCCACGATACCTTCATTTTTCCATGCATTCTTCAGCATTTTTATGGCAAATACCACAAATATGATCATACTGATCAATGGATTTAAGGCTTCTCCTTTATCTGCCAGATAAGATCCTCTGAGCCAGATCGTCAACACATATCCAACCAGCAGTACGATCAGCTGGTAGACACCACAGACCAAAAGTCCAAGTGCTAATTTTGCTTTATCAATACGGGAGAGCAAAGCTCCCTGGCAGACTGCCTTAGCATATAAATCAAAGCCCAATCCTAAAGCAATTCCGATTACTAATAATAAACCGGTATCCATGCTTTGCACCTCCCCATTTCATTACTCTGCTTTTACGCCTTCTGTTTTGATAATGAACTTCACGCTGCTACTCTTACCGTCAGCCACACCACTGAAGTTGTTATAATCTTTTCCTGCATCCATTACCGCATTTACTCTGTCAAGTAATGAACTGATGTCACCATCAAATGCATCTGTCAGCTTCCGGATACCTTCTTCGTTAAACTCGATCATACCCTCGTTTAACTTATTAGCACCTTCATCCAGTGTATTTACACCATCTGCAAGCTGCTTACCTGCATCTACGATCTTAGCAGATCCACTTGTTAATGTTTTAGAACTGTTTGTCAGCTTTGTAGCACCTTCATCCAGTTTTGCCGCACCTTCATTTAATTTGATGACACCTGCTGCCAGTGTAGCACTCTTGGAATCCAGAGTCACAAGACCTGTCTTTAACTGTTTCAGACCTTTTGCAAGTGCCTTTGTACCACCGTAAAGACCTGTTACCTTTTCTCCCTTGGCATTCGTATAACCGTTAATACCTTTGTTTAAAGCATCTGCACCATCTGACAGTGCACTTGCACCTGCGGAAAGCTGCGTTGTACCGCTTGCTAATGTTGTGATACCTGTCTGTAACTGTTTAGATCCATCATATAAACTGTTGATACCCTGATTCAGCGCTGCAGAACCATCTGCTAACTGCTTAACACTGGCTTTTAAGGTATCGATCTGAGGAGCAAAGCCGCTGATCTGCTGACTTGCAAGATCTACAGCCTTGGAAGCACCGGCTTTTCCTGCAATACCTGCTGCTGTTGTTGCAATGTTTGGTGCTACACTGCCAACTGCATTTGTTACCTGATTTGTTACCTCTTTTGTAACAGTCGTATCACTTGCAAGACTTGTTGCAACACCAGCGCCAAGGCTTGCTCCAATACTATCTCCGACTGCGGTTATAACATCTGCTGCATTACCGCTGACTGTCATCTTTCCTGCCTGAATCTGCTGCACCATAGCCTGCTGTACTGCTGTACCAAGAGACTGCTTGATTGCTGCAGATACCGCACTTGTAACTGCTGCTTTAATTGCATCTGCATCAACTGCTGATCCTGCCGTACTTGCTGCTTTGGTAATTGCCTGCTGTGCTTCCGGTGTTGACATAGCTGCTGTAACTGCAGCTGTAATTGCTTTCTCTTGTGCTGCTGCCTGTTCCGGTGTTGTTGATGCAGAACCCGGAAGTGAAATATTCTGTACTGCCTGATTTAACTGGGAAAGTCCGCCTGCGATCTGGCTTGCTGCACTTGCTGCGCCCGGATTTGCTGCTGTTCCGTCTCCTGCGTAACCTGCAACGATCTGATCTGCTCCGGCTTTTAACTGCTGTGCACCCTGATCTGCTGTTGCCATACTCTTATCTAATGTCTTAGCACCCTTTGCCAGTGATTTTGCACCGCTTGCTGCGCCTGCTGATTTATCTGTTCCTGCATAACCTGCAACTAACTGATCTGCACCCTTTTTAGCGGATACAGCACCATTCTTTAACTGTTTTACTCCTTTAGTCAGCTGTGGAACACCTGCTGCTAACTGGTTTGTACCGGATTTCAGTTCTCCGATACCGGATGCAAGCTGTGCTGTACCTGCTGTATACTGTCCGATACCATTATCTAATGTTCTCAGTCCTTCGTTAAATTCGCCGACTTTTTCTTTTAAAGTTCCTGTACCGTCTGCAAGCTGCTTTGTACCATCTAGTAACTGGTCTGTTGCATCTGTCAGCTGATCCATGCTGTCTGTCAGTTCGCTTGTATCAATATCATCGCTGTTGAATGACAGGTCATCTAAGATATCACTCAGAACCATGGACATTGTCATATCCAGTGAGAAATCTGTTGCATCTGCTGTGATCTCTACATATTCAGGAACATTTACCTTATCTGTATCAAGATCCTTGGAATTGATCTGTAAGCTGTCCTTCAGTCCGGGCATTGCAATACCGGCGATAATGGAATTATTACCTTCGGAGATCAGTTTACCATTGGTAACTTCAATATTTTTGAAGTTGTCGTTTGATAACACCAGACCACTCAGTACAACAAATGGAACATGGATCGTTTCTGTTTTACCGTTGACTTCAACTTCCTGTGTTTCATTATTTGTATAGTCGAAACGGATCTTTACTTTACCGCTCTTACCGGCAATTTCTTCCGGTGTAACTTCCTTATCATCTAAGTAATAAGTAAGCTTGATGCTGACCGGAGACTGCTTTGTAGATGTACCCTGATAATAAATATCGCTGCCATCCGCATTCCATGTGATCTTATCTCCGCTGCCATCAAAGGTTTCATCACCTTTGACATTTTCGATGTCCTTCAGATCGGATGAATCTTCGATCGTTTTTGCACCGGTCTTATTCTTTAACCAGTCACTGACTAAGATATGATCTGTATTACCGTTGGCATCTGTAAAAACGTATACGGTTTCTTCCTTATCTACATCTGATGTATTGCTTGAAGAAAACTGGGAATTTAATGTATCTGTCAGTGTTTCCTCCTGCTCACTCAGCTCCTGATCAGTTTCTTTTTCCGCTAATGCCTGATCTGTAAAGATCGTTGTGGTCAAAAGTGCTGTTGCACATGCCAGTGCAATTACTTTTGCTGATTTTTTCATAATGCTTCCTCCTTATTTTTCTTAGAACGCTTTCCAATTCCGATACTTGTTACACAGATCAGCTTATCAAAGATGATCAGCATGGATGGAAGTACCAGTAAAACTGTAACCATACTGATGATCGCGCCACGTGCCATCAGGGTACATAACTGACTGATCATATCGATATCGGAATAAACACCTACACCAAAAGTTGCTGCGAAGAAACTCATGGCACTGACAAAGATTGACCGGATTGATGTCTGGTGTGCGATCGTGACCGCTTCCTTCTTATCCTTGCCATTATTTCTTTCTACTTTATATCTTGTCGTCATCAGGATCGCATAATCGACTGTGGAACCTAACTGGATCGTTCCGATTACGATAGATGCGATAAACGGGATAACGGATCCTGTATAATACGGAATACCCATGTTGACAAAGATCGCAAATTCAATCGTTATAACGAGGATGACCGGTAACGAGATTGACTTAAATACGACCGCGATGATCAGGAAGATAACACCGATAGAAACTGCACTGACTGTCTTAAAGTCCTTATCTGTGATCTTGATCAGATCTCTTGTACAAGGTGCTTCACCGATCAGCATTCCGCTGTCATCATAGCTCTTTATGATCTCTTCCAGCTTATTACACTGTTCGTTGACTTCATCGGATGCAACCTTATATTCCGACATGACAAGCATCATTTCACGACCACTTTGTATCAGCTCGCTCTTGATGTCATCCGGGATCAGTTCATCCGGAATTGCCGGTCCGACAAGTGCATCCAGACCAAGTACGGTTTTAACACCGTCTACATTCTTCATGTCATTTGCCAGCTGCATTTTTTGCTTTGCGGAAAGGTTTGTATCCACAAGAACGATCTCCATTGTATTCATGGCGAATTTATCATTCAGTATATTATTTGCCTGAATACTTGGCAGGCTTTCCGGTAATGTGGAATCCAGATTGTAATATACGCTTGTTCTGTTATAACCGAAAACTGCCGGAATCCAGAGCACTACGAATACTATTGCAATGATAATGTAATGCTTTGCCACAAATTTTGAAATCCGGAATTCCGGAAGCAGTGGTTTATGCTTTGTCTTTTCAATAATGCCGTCAAAGATCAGGATCAATGACGGAAGAACCGTTACACAGGCAATTACACCGATCAGAACACCCTTTGCCATGACAATACCAAGGTCAAGACCAAGTGTGAAGCTCATGAAGCAAAGTGCGATAAATCCGGCAATTGTTGTAATACTACTGCCGACTACGGAAGAGAATGTAGCGCTGATGGCCTTTGCCATTGCTTCTTTCTTATCTCCGCCGCATAACTCCTGCTGTTCTTCGTAGCTGTGCCACAGGAAGATGGAGTAGTCAAGCGTAACACCCAGCTGCAATACCGCAGCGAGTGCCTTCGTAATATAGGAAATCTGTCCCATAAAGACATTGGAACCTAAGTTATATACAATCGCCATTCCGATACTCAATAAGAAGAAAAGCGGAATGATGTAGGAATCCATTGTCAGGGAAAGAATGATACTACAAAGAATAACGGCAATCAGTACATAGATCGGTGTTTCTTTGTTGGATAAGTTCTTTGTATCCGTTACAACTGCCGACATACCACTGACAAAGCACTGGTTCTGTGTCACATCACGAATCTCTTCGATCGCATCCATTGTTTCATCCGCACTTGTTGTCGTATCAAACATGGCGATCATCAGAGTCGCATCTCCTTTTGCAAATGCATCCTGCAGCTCCTGTGGAAGAAGCTCTGTCGGAATGGAGATATCTGCGAAGCTGTCATACCAGATTACTTTTTTTACATGGTCAACATCTTCTACCTTTTCTTTCAGTTTGGAGACATCCTTATAGGGGAGCCCCTCGGTAACGATCATTGTAAAGGCACCGGTTCCAAAATCATCCATCAGAACGTCCTGACCTACCATTGTTTCAATATCCTTTGGCAGGTAAGAGAGGACATCGTAATTGACTCTTGTGCTTATGTATCCAAAAAAGGACGGTATCAGAAGCACCAGACTGATGATGAAAATGACAAAACGGCTTTTTACAATACCTCTGCTAAATTTGTCCATAACTTTCCTCATCTCTTTCTTTGATCTGAAATCAATATTTCTCTTACTCTGCAATGCAGTATAAAAAAAAGAACTGCATTTAGGAAGATGCAATTCTTTTTCTTTGTTTTTATTTGATATACAAATTGATCGATCTGTATATCAGGTTATTACATTTTTAAAAAAATGTTAGGTGTAACTTACTCCTTTAACTCGTCTATAATATCCTGCATGGATCTTGTAATGATATAATCATAAATCTCTGCGATCTCCTTTGGAGACAGAGGCATTCCGCTCTGGATCCAGTTCATGACAACAAACGTCATGGACTGCGCATAATATTTGGCGATCATTGACGGTGTCAGCCACTTGTCCTTCACAACCTTTTCCCCTGTTTTGGAGATCATAAACTCCAGCAATAACTCCTCTACACATTTCCTGACAATTTCTTCAAAGCTGTTCTGCCCTGTTGTTTTTGCCAGTTTTGTATAAAATTCCTTCTCCTTTTGCAGATTGGTAAAAATCAGGATCATGGATTCATCGATCATATCATTCTGCAAAAGAGGACGGATCGGCTGCAGGATCTCATCTTTTATGATGCGTTCGACCACTTCATATTTATCTTGAAAATGGTTATAAAAGGTCGGACGGATCACCTGCGCCTTATCTGTAATTTCTTTAATTGTGATTTTTTCAAGAGGTATTACAAGTACAAGCTCTTTCAAAGACTGCATGAGCATCTGCTCTACGTCCGGTTTCGTCTGCATGTCTTTCCTCCAATTTTCTAATTAAGTTCCTCTACCTGTTTGATAAAGTTCCGAATACCCTGAAAGGATTTTTTGCTGATAAAATGCATCATTTTTCTGGCATCGTCTTCCGCTGTTTCCTGATCCACATCTGCTGTCATCATCAGAAACTGTGTCAGGGTTTCCTGTTTTTCCACAAGATCCTTTGCGATCTTATTGCCTTCCTTTGTAAGAACCAGTTCTCCTTTTCACCGACTTCCAGATACCCTTCTGCCTTGAGCTTACCCATTGCACGGCTGACACTCGGCTTGGAAAAACCAAGTGCTTTTGCCACGTCAATAGATTTTACGCGTCCGTTTTCTCTTTTCAGTAAATAAATCGTTTCCAGATAGGTCTGTCCTGACTGTTGCATGTTAAATTCCTCTCTTATCTTTCGATTTTGTTTCCCGTACTTATCTTTTCACTCACTAGGAAAGAATCTGATTTTTAATCTCTTCCAGTTCTTCCTGAGAAGGACTGCCCGGATTCCATCCGATCTTCTGTCCGTCCTCTTTATAACGCGGGATT
>OGUP01002131.1_pt1 | contig 10294 bp, 9 predicted proteins | sample 1553661 | NCBI WGS metagenome assembly OGUP01 (sample SAMEA2580026, study PRJEB22360) | human gut metagenome | biome: human gut; feature: human-associated habitat; material: faeces | place: Denmark | collected 2008/2010
CTGCCGATGCTGTCGTTTGTGTTGTGTGCCATTTCCGGCGCAGTGCTGCTGATTCAATCGCTGACGGGCCGCGCAAACGCCGAGACGGGCGGATTGCTGTTTGCCCGAAAGGAATGGCTGGCAATCGTCGCGCTGCTGGCCTGCTGGGCGCTGATGCCTGCGCTGGGCTTCTTTGCTTCCATCTTCCTGATGCTGATGGCGATTTCGCTGATTATGGCGGAAGGATGGACGGCGCGGACGGTGGGCAGGCAGGCGGCGCTGAATCTGGCGTTTACCGCATGTCTGTACGTGGTATTTGTGGTTTTGCTTCAAATGGTCACGCCTTCGGGGTTGATCATTTAAAAAAAGAAAGAGAACAAAGAGGAGGAACGAACATGAAGAAACTGATTGCTGTGGCGCTTGCGCTGGTCTGCGTGCTGGCGGTTCTGGTGCCTTTTGTTCTTTTTTCGGCGGCCTCTTCCAAGCTGTTCTGGTATATCCTCTGTGTCTATCCGGCCATCGTCCTTCTGAGTGCTCTTGCCGTTCATCAGGCAAAGCAGCGGCTTCCTTCCGCCGCATGGCCCAAGCTTCTGCTGACCCTCTCTCTGGGGCTGGTGGTCTGCTTTTCGGCTCATAATGTCTGGCGTTACGCCGTGGAACCCTCCCGCTCCGTGACCGGGCTTTCGCTCCTTCTGGCCGACTGCTCCACCCCCGCGAAGGCACATTATTATATCGACGCCGGAAAATGGCAGCAGATCAAGCTGATGGAGACCGAGTGGCTCACCGATGCCACCCCCTGCGACGGTGGGGCGGAGGCCTTCGCCGCCGACAGCGGCTCTTATCTGATCACTTCCGCTGCCGCGCTGGACGCCTACCCGCAATACGAGGTCATCCGGCAGACAGAGGAATTTGCACTGCTGTACAATCCATAAAAACGAGGTATCATTTTATGTCCAAACCGATTCTCTGGATTGTGATCCCCTGTTATAATGAGGAAGCAGTGCTGCCCATCACGGCCCCGCTGTTCCTGCAAAAGATCAACGACCTTGCCGCCCGCGGCCTTGTGAGCGACAGGAGCCGGGTGCTGTTCGTCAACGATGGTTCCCGCGATAAGACCTGGGAGCTCATCTGCGGCTTTGCAAAGCAGGACGCGCATTTCATCGGCATTTCCCAGAGCCGGAACCGGGGCCATCAGAACGCCGTGCTGGCGGGCCTGATGGAGGCCCGCGCCAACAACTGCGACATCACCATCTCCATTGACTGTGATGGTCAGGATGATATTAATGCCATGAATGAAATGGTTGATGAATATTTAGAAGGAAGCGAAATCGTGTATGGTGTGCGTTCTAAGAGAGATACAGATACTTTCTTTAAAAGAGCCACTGCTGAAGGCTTCTATAAAGTTTTAAATATAATGGGAGCAGAGGTTGTGTTTAACCATGCAGATTACAGACTTGTTAGTAGTAGAGTTCTTAATGAGTTTGCTAATTTTAAGGAGGTTAATCTTTTCCTTAGAGGAATGTTTCCACTTGTAGGTTTTAAGAGCACAAGCGTATATTATGAAAGAAATGAAAGAATTGCAGGGGAAAGTCATTATCCGTTAAAGAAGATGCTGGCACTTGCATTTGATGGAATTACAAGTTTAAGCATTAAACCAATACGAATGATTACAAGCTTTGGCTTTATTGTGGCATTGGTAAGTTTCATTTTTATTATAGTTTCTATTATACAGAAATTCGTTGGCACAACAGTAACAGGATGGACAAGTACAATAGCTGTTATATGTTTTGTTAGCGGTGTTCAGTTAATATGTATGGGTGTTCTTGGAGAATATATTGGAAAGATATATATGGAAGTAAAACACAGACCACGTTACATAATTAGTGAACGAACAGAAGATTTAAAAGAGAAGGATAAGTAAGATGGAGCAAAAAAAAGGAGCGGGTAGAATAGCAAAATGGGATAACGCAAGATGGATTCTGATTACACTTGTAGTTATATGCCATTTTTTTGAAAATTATTTAGGAAAACCAGTAGCTAATTCACTGTTTTTTTATGTATACACATTTCATATGCCGGCATTCTTCCTTATAGCAGGCTTGTTTTCAAAGAAAACAGTAGAAGACAGAAGAATCGACAAAGTTGCACCTTACATATTAATTTACATATTTATTAAAATAGTAAATTGGATTGTACAAATGATAATTTACGGGAAATATACTTCTATAAATTGGTTTGTTGAATCGGGAGTTGCATGGTTTGCATTGGCAATGTTTTTTATGTATATAATAACATTTTACACAAAACGCTTTAAACCGGTTTATGTGTTTGTATTATCTGTAGTTATTGCAATGATTTTAGGCTATACAGGTGAGAATACAGATATTTTCTGTTGGATGAGAATTGTTAATTTTTATCCATTTTTCTATTTAGGATATGTTATTTCAATAGAAGATATAACGAAATGGTTGGAAAATAAAAAAATAAAAGTAATGGCAATTATTTCGTTGATTACTTATTTTGTAATATGTTATGTAGGAATTGACAAAATCTTTTGGCTAAGATTTTTGTTAACAGGAAGAAGTGGATATTACCGTTTAGAATATGGAATGGCATATGGTCCGCTAATTAGATTAGGAGTGTATGTTATTTCATTCTTTATAGTATTTATGTTCCTAAGCATTATGCCGAAAAGAAGATTTATTTTATCAAAGATAGGTCAGAGAAGCTTAAGTGTATATGTATTCCACTATGTTTTTATCTATATTTATATGGCAAGCAGTTTGTACAAATATTTGCCTTACAAGTATCCTAACAAATGGTGGTTATTTATTGTTGCAATTGGAATAGTAGTCACATTCATATGTGGAACAAAATGGCCTGATGCATTATGCAAATGGATTATGAATAGTAATATTAAATATAGAAAGAATGCCAAACAGTAATTATTTTAATCAATAGGAAAATCCTATAATGAAAGGAAATATATGAACAGTTACGATAATAACGGACAGATAAATAACTACAATAATTCATATATGAATGAACCGGAGCAGAGAAAAATCCCATATGTAACAGCAGTGCTTGTTGCAATAAATGTGGTAGTCTTTCTAGTGATGGAATTTTTTGGCTCAACAGAAAGTGGTGAATATATGTATGCTCACGGAGCATCATATGCACCGGATATTTTTGAAAACGGACAATGGTACAGAATACTAACAAGTATGTTTATGCATTTTGGGGCAGAACACCTGATAAACAACATGGTAATGCTTTATATCCTTGGATATCAGATAGAAGAAAACTTCGGAAGAGTAAAATACCTTATAACATACTTTATATGTGGCATAGCCGGAGGCATAATCTCATCAGGAATCGAAATGATAACAGGAGAGTACTCCATAAGTGCCGGAGCTTCAGGAGCAATTTTTGGCATCTTCGGAGTCCTACTGGTAATGATATTCAAAAGCAGAAAACAACTGGGACAGGTATCTGCACCACGACTAATCTTGTTATTTATACTAATGGTCTTCGGCAACATGCAGGAAGGCGTAGATTGGATGGCACATCTGGGCGGAGCAGTTACAGGAGTTGTTATTGCATTAGCAATATATAGACCTGGAAACAAACCGCTACATTTATAAGGATAATAGCAAATTACAATTTTTATGGATAGCTGAAAAGCTAACATATCAATATTTTATCCATCGGGGAGCAGAAATTTATGCAAGCAAACAATAGGCAGATTTTTGAAATTTTGCGAGCATAGTGTAAGCCAAAAATCAACTGTCTGAGCCGTAGGCGAGTTTTGATTTTTGGACTTACAATAAACGGCGGAGCAAAATAAAAAAATCAACGTGTTTGCGTTGCCAATTTTTCTCTCGGATTGAAGTGAATATAAAGGAGAAAATATGTCTGCACAAAAAAACAAACAAATGGATATGCTTAATGGTCCACTTCTCAAAAAAATACTATTTTTCGCCCTTCCACTTGCAGCCAGCAGCATTCTGCAGCAATTATTCAACTCAGCAGATGTTGCCGTTGTTGGACGTTTTGCAGGCAGCAAGTCTTTGGCGGCAGTTGGTGGCAACACTCCGGTAATTAGTTTGTTAATAAACCTGTTTGTAGGTTTGTCAGTTGGTGCCAACGTAGTTATTGGAAACTATATCGGACAGGGCAAAAAAGAAAAAGTTAAAGAATCAGTACACACGGTTATGGCAATGGCTGTTATTTGTGGTGTATTTCTTTTAATTATTGGAACAGTTCTTGCAAGACCAATTCTTATGGCAATTAATACACCGGATGAAGTTTTACCATTGGCTATGCTTTATCTTAGAATATATTTTGTAGGCATGCCTTTTGTAATGGTATACAACTTTGGCGCAGCAGTGCTTAGAAGTATAGGCGATACCAAAAGACCGCTTTATGCCCTGATTGTGTCCGGCATTATAAATATATGCCTTAATTTAGTTCTTGTAATTGTTTTTAAATTAGATGTGGCAGGTGTTGCTATTGCAACTGTAATTGCAGATTGTGTCAGTGCAAGTCTTGTGACTTATTTTCTTATGACAGGGGATGAAATGGTAAGATTTAATCCTAAGAAAATGTCATTAAAGAAGGAACAGGTTATAAAAATTATAAAAATAGGTGCACCTGCAGGTTTACAGGGAGTAGTTTTCTCGGTATCAAATGTGTGCATTCAGTCAGCCATTAATGGCTTTGGTACAAAAGCAATTGCAGGTTCTTCAGCAGCATTAAATTATGAATACTTTACTTATTATGTTATTAATGCCTTTAACCAGACAACAGTTACTTTTACAAGCCAGAATTATGGGGCAAAAAAGCTTGAGCGATGCAAGAAGGCATTTAGACTATGTCTTGTGTGGGGAATGGCAATTACGGGAATAATGAGTCTTATTTTCGTATTGTTTAAGGAATTTTTCGCAGGAGTTTACACGGCAGATTCACAGGCAATTGATTATGCTGTTATCAGAATGGTTCACGTATTGTTGCTTGAACTTTTAACAGGAACTTACGAGATTTCAGGTGGAGCAATGAGAGGTATGGGATACTCACTGGTTCCGGCGTTGCTTACTGTAGTAGGTTGTTGTGGATTTAGAGTGGCATGGCTTTATACAGTATTTAAGATTTGTCCTACTTTTTCAATGCTTATGAATGTGTACCCGGCAACATGGGTTATAACAGGAGCACTTGTTATGGGAGCTTATTTAATTATAAGAAAAAGGGTTTCGGATAAATAATCTGTTAAAGAAATATTTTTACTGTTGACAGACTGTGGCTGCAAGAGTATTGTTTGTTATGCAACTTAATTTTTAGTGGGATAAATACACAAAAATATGAAAAGTATGTTTTAAAGAAATAGATTATTTGCTATAATTTCTATTATAATAAAATACTGTCAGATGATTAGACTGCAATGAAATATTTTATATACAATAAGTGTATAGACTGGAGAAGGAATGAAGATTATTATAGTAGGCTGTGGAAATGTAGGAATTACTCTTGCAGAACAGCTTAGCACAGAAGGACATAACATTACGGTTATTGATACAAGGGAACAGGTTGTTGAGAGTGTATATAACAGTTATGACATTTTAGGTGTTGTTGGAAATGGCACAAGTTTTAATATTCAGATGGAGGCAGGAGTTGAAGACGCAGATTTGCTAGTTGCGGTAACGGGTTCAGATGAACTTAATTTGTTATGTTGCCTGATTGCCAGGAAAGCCGGTGGCTGTCATACAATTGCCAGAGTAAGTAATCCAATATACAACAGGGAGATATCATTTATTAAAGAAGAACTGGGATTATCTATGATTATTAATCCACAGTTGGCGGCTGCAAGAGAGATGAGCCGTCTTTTAAAATTCCCATCAGCTTTGAAAGTTGATTCTTTTGCAAAAAGCCGAGTGGAATTAATTAATTACAGAATTGAAGAAGGAAATATTCTTTGTAACATTAAATTAAAGGATTTAAGTAGTAAGTTAAAAGTTGACGTACTTATTCCTATTGTTGAACGAGGCGACCAGGTTATTATTCCTGATGGTGAGTTTGAACTTAAGGCTAAGGACATTATATCCATTGTAGGTTCTCAGCCCAGAACTCTTGATTTGTTTAAGAAGATGAAGGTCCCAACATCAGCAGCCAGGAAGGTTTTAATTGTAGGTGGTGGAAGAACTTCTATTTATCTTGCAAAGCAATTAATTGAGATGGGAATAAAGGTTAAGATTATAGAAAAAAATCCTGAAAAATGTGAGGTCCTTACAGAAATGTTGCCTAAGGCAATGATTATATGCGGTGACGCAACTGATAAGGAACTGCTTATGGAAGAAGGATTGATGGAGACGGAAGCATTTATTGCATCAACGGATTTTGATGAAGAAAATATTATGCTTGCCCTTTATGCTAAGAGCCTTACTAATGCAAAGCTTATCACAAAGGTCCATAGAATTTCTTATGATGAGATTATTGACAGCCTTGATGTGGGAAGTATTATTTATCCTAAATATATTACGGCTGAATCAATTATTAAGTATGTAAGAGCTATGAAGAATTCTATTGGAAGTAACATAGAAACTTTATATAGACTTAATGACAACAGAGTTGAGGCTTTGGAATTATTAATAAAAGAAGATTCACCTATGGTTGGTAAGCCATTAAGTGAGTTAAGATTGAAACCTAATGTATTAATCGGTTGTATAACAAGAAGAGGTCAGGTTACTATTCCTAACGGTCAAAGTGTTATACACGTGGGAGATACTATTATTCTTATTACAACAACTACAGGCTTCCACCAGTTGGAAGATGCGTTAATGTAGGAGGAAATATGAATTATTCAATGATACGATACATTCTTGCATGGGTGTTTACTTTTGAGGGAATGTTTCTTATGCTTCCTGCAATTGTAGGTGGAATATATGGTGAAAAGCAGGGGCTTGTTTATCTGGCTATTGCAGCAGGATGCCTTCTTGTGGGGACTTTAAGCAGAATCAGAAAGATTAGAAGTAAGGTATTTTATTCAAAAGAAGGTTTTGTGGCAGTTTCTTTAAGCTGGATTATTATGAGTTTGGTAGGTGCATTGCCATTCTTTATTACAGGAGATATTCCTGCATACGAAGATGCACTTTTTGAAACAATATCAGGTTTTACAACAACAGGTTCAAGTATTTTGTCTAATGTGGAAGCTTTAACACATTGTTCATTGTTCTGGCGTTCATTTACACATTGGATTGGTGGTATGGGAGTTTTGGTATTTATTATGGCAGTTCTTCCATTATCAGGTGGTTCAATAATGCATCTTATGAGAGCGGAAAGTCCGGGCCCGGCAGTAGGAAAACTTGTTCCTAAAATAAGACATACAGCAATGATTTTATATGGAATATACATTGTGTTTACACTTGTTGAGATAATAGCTTTGTTAATAACAGGTATGTCTCCGTTTGAGGCAATGACATTAACTTTTGGTACAGTAGGTACGGGTGGTTTTGGCGTTTTGAATGACAGCATTGCTTCCTATAGTCTTGCATCTCAGATTGTAATTACCACTTTTATGATAATATGTTCAATCAATTTTAATGTTTATTACTTATTATTAATAAGAAAGACTAAAGAAGCTTTTATGAATCAGGAATTAAGATATTATCTTGGAATCGTATTTGGTTCAGCACTTCTTATAGCCATTAACATTAAGGGAAGTTTTGATAATTTCTTTATGGCATTTCACACAGCGTTGTTCCAGGTGGCGTCTGTTTCAAGTACGACAGGTTTTGCAACAACAGACTTTAACCTGTGGCCTGAATTTTCCAAGACCATATTAGTACTTCTTATGTTTGTAGGTGCATGTGCCGGAAGTACAGGTGGTGGTATTAAAGTTTCAAGATTAGTTGTATTTCTGAAAGCTATAAAAAGTGAGGTTATGTCAATTACTCACCCAAGAAGTGTACAGAAGGTTCAGACTGACGGTAGACCGTTGTCGAATGATGCAGTAAGAAGAGTCTTATGTTATTTAGGTGCTTATGTTATAATAGTACTTGTTTCTATATTATTAATAAGTTTGGACGGAAAAGATATGACAACTAACCTTACAGCGGTTATGGCAACATTTAATAATATAGGTCCGGGTCTTAATTTGGTAGGACCTACTAGCAATTTTGGAGATTATAGTGTATTCTCTAAGATAGTACTAATGTTTGACATGCTGGTTGGACGACTTGAAATATTCCCATTGCTTATTTTGTTTGCACCGGGATTATGGACGGTTCCAAAGAGACGACTGGCAAAGAAAAAGAAGAATTTTGAATAGAAAGTAATTAACCGAAGAGGACGATAATGAATATTTACTATTTTAATATTACTGTTTTAAGAAACAGAAATGTTTTTGGAGAAGTTGTAAAAACTTTAGATGATGCACGCGCAGAAAAAATTAACAGGTTAAGGGTTACGGCAGATAAGCTTAGAAGTGCCGGCGCAGGAATTTTGATTAATTTCATAAAAGAAAAGTACAATATTGCCGGAGATGTTAAGGTAGACAAGTTTGGAAAGCCTTACTTTGAAGATACGGATATTCATTTTAACATCTCTCATTCAGGTTGCTATGTAATTGCAGCAGTTTCTGATGAAGATATAGGAATAGATATTCAAAAGATAAAAAGCGACAAGCATAGAATTGCTGAAAAGAATTTTTTGCCAAGCGAATGCGCTTACATAAACGAAATTGAAGACGAAAAAATCAATCAGCAGAGATTTTGTGAGATTTGGACAATAAAGGAAGCATACTTAAAGAACATAGGCATAGGACTTAGAAAACCTCTTAACTCTTTCGAAATAGATTTTAGCGAGGACGCACCTCAGATAGTTGGAAAGAAAGAGTACAAGTTCGTGCAACTTAAGTTCGATGAAAAATATATCGTTACAGTATGTGCAGACCAAAGTGATGAAATATTTGATGTGGAAGAAGTACTGGTAGTTTAAGATAGTGAATAGGGAAGATAGAGAATTTTTTAATAAATTACGTGTCACATAACGTTTTTGCTCTACGACACGTAATTCCGCCCGGAACAATAAAAAATAGGTTGCGTGCTAACAAAAATGTTAGCGGACAACCTATTTTTACTATATTACAAACTCTATTACTTGCTCCAACGTCCTGACGCACCGCAAGGAAGCACCAGTCCGTTTGATGAAACATTAACTCCTATTTCATCAGCTTCAACATGTCCGCCAAACTTACTTACAATAGCAGTGTTAATCATATAGTTTAATACTGCAGGCTGAAGTCCTGTGGTGTATGAGTTAATAAGGAAGAATAAAGGATCATCACTTAAAATCTTTGAACAAAGTTCAATGAAAGGAAATACACTTTCTTCAATCTTCCAAATTTCTCCTTTTGGTCCTCTTCCATATGAAGGAGGGTCCATAATAATGCCATCGTATTTATTGCCACGTCTTATTTCACGCTCAACGAATTTTACACAATCATCAACAAGCCATCTTACAGGTTTGTCAATAAGACGTGATGAAGTGGCGTTTTCTTTTGCCCAGGCAACAACCCCCTTTGAAGCGTCAACATGAGTAACGTGGGCACCTGCGTTTAACGCAGCAAGAGTAGCACCGCCTGTGTAAGCAAAAAGATTTAAAACTTTAACAGGACGTCCGGCATTTTTGATTTTTTCAGAAAACCAGTCCCAATTAGTAGCCTGCTCAGGAAAAAGTCCTGTGTGTTTAAAGCTAAAAGGCTTAAGGTTAAATGTTAAATCCTTGTAATTAATGGTCCACTGTTCAGGCAAATTAAAAAACTGCCACTGTCCTCCACCCTTGTTACTTCTATGATAATGGCCATTAGGCTTGAACCATTTCTTGTCATGCTTTGGAGTATTCCAAATAACCTGTGGGTCTGGTCTTACAAGAAAATAATCACCCCAACGTTCAAGTTTTTCCCCGGAAGAAGTATCAAGTACTTCATAATCTTTCCAATTATCTGCTATCCACATGGGTGTAATCCTTTCTGTACATTTTATTCTATTGTGGACTACGCATTTGAAAACGTCAAGGGATATGTAAATGAATTGCAAGAAAACGCTGTCCAAAATCCGCGAACGAAATTTCATGGATACTCTGGCGGCGGATGCTGGTAAACATTGACAGGCAGAGAGATATCTCTTATAATTTTCACATATGTTGATACTAAAAGTACCGGTTGCGTAAAGCGGTTTATGGGAAAAAATATGGTGTTTGGCAAAAACGACGGAAATGTGTGAAAGGAAAATAAAATGATGGAAAAGAGTAGAAACAGAGCAGT
>OGUP01002139.1_pt1 | contig 10269 bp, 8 predicted proteins | sample 1553661 | NCBI WGS metagenome assembly OGUP01 (sample SAMEA2580026, study PRJEB22360) | human gut metagenome | biome: human gut; feature: human-associated habitat; material: faeces | place: Denmark | collected 2008/2010
CCGATTTTGCAGCTGCTTCTCCGGCCTCTTTGTCGGCGTTTGCCTGTGTTACGGCCAATTCTGCATTTGATTTGGCCACTTCTTTTTGTGCTTCATTTCGTCCGATAGCCGCTTTCTTGCCAGCCTCTGCCTGTTTTATCTCCATGTCGGAGTTCAGTTCCGCAATACGGCTTTCTTTTTCCGTATTTGCCTGTTCGATGCGTATGTTCTTATCAGCTTCTGCTTTGGCCACCTGTGATTCTTTTTCTGCGTTGGCTATTGCCACTTGCGAGATACGGTCTTTGTCGGCATTGGCTACGGAAATTTCTTGCAGCTTTTTCGTTTCGGCGATGGCAATATCTTGGTCTTTACGGGTTTCTGCAACCTTTGTCTCACGTTCTTTTATCTGGTTGGCAATCTTGATCGCACCGAGTTTTTCCTGTTCTTCGATGTTGGCTTGTGCTTCGTTCAATGCCTTGCTTTCCGCTTCTTTACCTAAATTGACGATATAGTTGGCGGCATCCCGGATGTCACTGATATTGATATTCATCAGGTACAGACCGAATTTGCGCAATTCCGTATCGATGTTGTCTTTCACCTTCGACAAAAACTTGTCACGGTCAGAGTTCAGCTCTTCAATCGTCATATCGGCAATCACCAGACGCATCTGGCCGTATACTACATCCGTAATCAAGTTTTGTTTGTCGTCCATTGTCAGTCCCAGCATACGTTCCGCTGCGTTTTGCATCACTTCCGGATCTGTGCTGATGGCCACAGTAATAGTGGTCGGTACATCCACGCGAATATTCTGCGCAGACAGTGCTCCTGTGAGTTTACAGTCGATCTGCAATGGTTTCATCGACAAGAATTCGTATCCTTGGATGATAGGCCATACAAAAGCCGCTCCACCGTGATAAAGTTTCGCCGACTTCTTGTCTCCTCCTGTCTTACCGTAAACTACCAATACTTCGTCACTCTTACATTTTCTGTAGCGGGATAGAATCCCGATGAATGTAAATAAAATCACCGCCACCAGAATAGCAGCCATAATCATCATTTCCTGCGTCATGTCAATTGTCAATGTTTAATGTTCAACTTATTTTAATCTTTTAATTTTCCCTCTCTTCAGTTGAAAGCTCTTGTTTAGTTGAAAGTTGAAAGTTGCTGCGCTATTACACTGCATAGTACTTCTCCATTCTCCCTTCTCCATTCTCCCTTAATTAATATACAGCGTCCCCTCTCTATAAGCAGCGATAATCGTCTTATCTCCTGTCCGATAGACTTTGGAAGATTCGGAGATGACGTCTACTTCTCTCATGGCACCGTCCCGGCTCACCTGCACGGTATATTTCCCCTTGCCTTGGTTAAAGTAAATCGTACATTCGCGTCCTACCAGTTGTTCTGTATTCTCCGAACGGTTTACCTGTTGCAATTGATATGCCTTTTTGTAAAGATACCACACAGCAAAAACAAACAATAGCCCTACGAGTATGCCGACTATATACGAAATCACGTCTGTGTCTTGTTGTAGATACATGTACCATCCGAAACCGATACCGAAGTGTGTCAAACCTTTGAAAGACACTACACTGCTGATGTCTGTGTCAATATCTGCATCGGCATTTATATCACCGAAAAAGATGGATAGGACGAATTGTACAGCGAAAATGCCTGTCGTGACAAGTGCGATGATTAGAAAAATATTACTACTCATGGCGAATTGATTAATTGTTTTGTATTTTATTTCCTCCAAATATACGTGTTTGGAAGATACGAAACAATACATTTTGCGAAAAAATCCCCACCCGCTTACCGCTATCTTCACAGACAACACTGTAAGTGGGGTGAGGAACACAAACAAAACAAACAATATATTCTATAAAAAGGGAATTTCTATTTCTCTTTTTTCTGTCGACCGGTTATATTCCGGGACATTCTATCACCATTTCCGAGTCGGAACACAATGTGATAGGACATCTCTCGATGAGTGTTGTCAGGTCAACTTCCACACGGTCGAGTATAATGTCGTATGTGGTATTGACAAATTGCTTGATTTTCAAAAGTTCTGCAAGCAAATATTTGACTAATTGTGCTGAACGTCCATAGGCATACCAACGGCCATTTTCTTCGTACACATACACATGTTGTGTATTTTCCGATTCTCTGGATAGAATTTCAAGTATTTCCATAGTATATAGTGTCATATTTTATTTCAGATTAATATTAAAAGTATAGTTGTTATTTCGATAGATCGAATAATTTCTGTTTTCAACATTAGGTGAATCGGCACCTAATTCTATTGTATACGTTTTGCTATTCCGTCCTGAAGTCGCTGTTATTTTTATTGTAGTCCTTCTGGCTGCTTCCGGAGCAATATTTTCTCCGGTATAGTAGTAGAGAGCCAAGGGAGAACCGTTACTTACACTTTTCGAGTTATCCGAAAATGTGTTGTATTTGAGCCAACCCACTCTGTATCGTAAAGTAAAACAGAGCACGGATTTTACAATCATAGAGCTGATAAGGGGAGTGCGTATGCGTAAGGCGGCCGTGTTGCTGAAGCAGAAGGTATATGCCGTGCAGGAAGTGGCCGAAATGGTCGGCTATAATGATATACCGACTTTCCGGAAACATTTTGTAGATGCATTTGGTACAACCCCTTCCACCTATGCGAATTCAACGGATAATTCCTGATTTTCGATTAAAATAATTACCTTTGCACGCGAAACTTATAATCGGATAGAAAGCGTGCAAAGATACTTTATTTATTTGGCTTATGACGGAACCAACTATCACGGTTGGCAGATTCAACCCAATGGATGCAGCGTACAGGAGTGCCTGATGAAAGCATTGTCTACCTTTTTGCGAAGAGAAGTAGAGGTGGTGGGAGCCGGAAGAACCGATGCCGGAGTACATGCTTCGCTGATGGTGGCCCATTTTGATAATGAGGAAGAACTGGATGTAATGGCTGTGACGGAAAAACTGAACCGTTTGTTGCCTCCGGATATCTCCGTTTTTAAAGTCTGTCCGGTGAGAGAAGATGCTCATGCGCGCTTTGATGCGACGGCACGTACCTATAAGTATTATGTGACGACTGCCAAGTACCCTTTTAACCGTCAGTATCGTTATCGTGTGCATAGCGTGCTCGATTTTGACCGGATGAACCGGGCAGCCGCTACTTTGTTTGATTACTCGGATTTTACAAGTTTCAGTAAATTGCATACGGATGCGAAAACCAATCTATGCAAAATAATGCATGCCGAATGGACTCAGGTGGATGATACGACTTGGGTCTTTACCATTCAAGCAGATCGTTTTTTGCGGAACATGGTGCGTGCAATAGTCGGTACGCTTCTTGAAGTGGGGCGTGGAAAGTTGTCCATAGAGGGTTTTCGGAATGTCATAGAACAGCAGGATCGTTGCAAAGCCGGCACTTCGGTACCCGGCCATGCCCTTTTTTTGGTTGATGTCGAGTATCCCGACACCCTTTTTGTCAAAACATAGCTCTCACCATTGACAATCATCCAACATGGTATGGTATCTGTAACATGGCGTCTCCAATCGTAAACCGTCAATTGTCTAATCGTCAATTTCTTAATCGTCTAATTGTAAATAATTTTACTTCATGTGGTTATTACTCGCCTTCCTTTCAGCAGCTTTGCTGGGTTTTTATGATGTGTTCAAGAAGCAGTCTCTGAGAGACAATGCCGTGCTTCCGGTTTTGTTTTTGAACACGATCTTTTCCAGTCTGATTTTTCTGCCTTTCATTCTCCTGTCTGTATATGCTCCGGATTTGTTGGGAGGGACGATGTTTGAAGTTCCTGTTGCCGGTTGGGAAGAACACAAATTCATTATAATAAAATCGTTTATCGTGCTCTCTTCCTGGATATTCGGATATTTCGGAATGAAGCATCTGCCGCTTACCATCGTGGGACCCATCAATGCTACCCGTCCTGTAATGGTGCTGGTAGGTGCAATGTTGATATTCGGAGAACGTCTGAGTCTCTATCAATGGATCGGGGTGATGCTGGCGGTTCTCTCCTTCTTTATGCTGAGTCGGTCGGGAAAAAAGGAAGGGATCGATTTCAAACATGATAAATGGATTTTCTTTATTGTGTTGGCTGCGGTGATGGGGGCCGTGAGTGGGCTGTATGATAAGTATTTGATGAAGCATCTCAATCCGATGTTGGTGCAGTCATGGTATAATGTATATCAGGTGCTTATCATGTGTCCGATCTTGGCACTGCTTTGGTGGCCGAAGCGTAAAACGACTACTCCTTTCCGTTGGGATTGGACGATTATTCTGATTTCCATATTTCTTTGTGCTGCGGATTTTGTATATTTCTATGCTTTGAGTTATGAAGATTCTATGATTTCCATCGTATCAATGGTGCGTCGTGGCAGTGTAGTGGTTTCTTTCCTTTTCGGAGCCTTGCTCTTCCGTGAGAAGAATTTAAAAAGTAAAGCTATTGACCTTATTTTAGTATTGATCGGAATGTTCTTTTTGTATCTGGGAACCAGGTAGTAGTTGTACAAAATAAGTAGTGACAGTGTTAGCCAAAATCAGCAGCACTTTCGTGAATTTTCTTCTTACGTGAAAAGATGTAGTATCTTTTTTACCCCCTTCATCGGTTTCACTTTTTTGCTTAGCCGCTTTATTCATCGGCAATACAGGGTGAAGGGTCGTTCCGTCTCTTTGGTTTCGGTGCAAATGTCTCCCAAGTACCGTGCATACGTTTCGTAAACCTCAGGCATACGGGTGGTGAGCACCGAGCATACGGACGGTAAACACCGTATTCAGAAAACCGGACCTGCCTTCACCCTGTATCATCGATGAATGGGGAGTTTGATTGAAAAAGGTGAAGCCGGTGAAGGGGTAAATTCTATGTGGGTAATGTACCCTGATGGGCAAATAGTCCCTTAGATGATATAAAAAAGTGGCAAAATAAGATGTCTTGTTTATTATAATCTGCCTTTCTTTCATTATATAATTCTATTCTTTATATTTGCATAGAAAATCATCGGGTTACGCCTGGCGATGGAAAAACAGCCGGATAACGGACGGATCGAGTATTTCAAATAATAACAGATGGATTAAAAATGCGGTATGATGAAAAAGATAGATAAATTGAGAATGAGTAGGTATGCAATGGTGTGGGGGATATTATTTTCGTTTTTGGGGCTGTTTGTGGTAGCGCCGTTGCAGGCTCAGACTGAACAAGATAAGGTTCTGGCTGAACAAGATACCAAAACTCAGGCTCATCAAGAGGCTAAGAAGATATTTGTCAATATGCCCGATTCTTTGTCTCCATTGCTTACGGCGGTAAATCGTGCAGATTGTATCGACTTTTTGGAAAGTAAGATGAAGGCAAAGGTTGAGAATCGTTTCGGACGGGAGTCGGAGATGACGGAATTGAGCAAGGATTACATTCGTGTTCAGATGACTTCGCAAAGCACTTGGCAGATGAAGCTATTGGCAACCAGTGACACTACACAGGTTATCTGCACCGTCTCTACCGCATGTGCTCCGGTGTGTGACAGCAATATTCAGTTTTATACTACTGACTGGAAGGAACTTCCGATATCCGATTTCATTACCGCTATGCCGGCAATGGATGATTTCTTTGAAACTCCCGATTCTGCTGTTGCCTATGAGTATAATCATGCCCGCTTACAAGCGGATATGCTGTTGATGAAAATTGATCTTTCCGCTTCTGATAATACGCTTACATTTACGTTGACTACTCCTGAGTATATGGAAAAAGAAACGGCAGACAAACTGAAACCGTTTATCCGCCGCCCTATTGTTTATACTTGGAAAGGGGAGAAATTCTAAGAAGCCTCTCCCCAACCCTCTCCGTGGGAGAGGGAGTAAGGAGATACTCTTGTTTATTTATCAGTTACAAAACTAATTTTACTCTCTCCCACGGGGGGGGCTGGGGAGAGGTCAGCCTAAACATTCCTTGATAAATGCTGTCATCTCCGGAGTGTGCTCTTCTACACTTTGCAATAGTTTGAATTGTGCTTTGGTGCGTACAAGGTTGTGTTCGGGATATTTGATTTTATAGTAAGTGTCTCCGTTAATGTAATCAGCCAAAAAACGTACACATTGCATATACGGGAATAAAGCTGCCGCATAAGGCAAATTTTCTATTTCTATCGGAGTAAGGAACGAGCGTGCACCTTCCAGATATCCTTTGGTGAATGCTTTGAATATTTCCATGTTGAAGTTAACGCGATTCAAATCTTTGTCGTCTTCATCACCGGTATTGGCTCCTGTACGGAGAAAATCACCGTAGTCAGAGAAGATAAAACTTGGCATTACGGTATCCAGGTCGATAACGCAGAGTACCTTGCCGTCTTCATCAAACATCATGTTGTTTACTTTCGTATCACAGTGGCATACACGTTTGGGTAATTTTCCTTCGCGATACATACGTTCGGCTTTACACATTTCATCGGCACGCTTCTCGATCTCATCGATATAGTATTGTACCTCGGCCAATCTTCCCGCAGCATTGGCTGCTACGGCATCACGCAATTGTTTTAAGCGGAATTCCATGTTATGGAAGTCGGGGATAGTCTCACCCAATGTTTCGGGAATGTCAGCAAGTTTTGCTTGGAAATCACCGAAAGCAACACCGGCATAATAAGAATATTCCGGATTAACCGTTTCATATGTTTTCGCACGTGGGATGAATACCATAATACGCCAGTAATTTTCTCCATCATGCCAATACGTTTTACCTCCATCAGCTTTTACGAAAGTCAGTACCTTACGGTCTATATCGGTTTCTCCTTGTTCTGTCAGTTTACGACGGATGTGGTTGGTTACTGAAGCTATATTGTTTTGCAGCATCTCTACATTTTGAAAGATAGCGTGATTGATGCGTTGCAGTACGTAATCAGGGGCATCGGTTTCGGCCGTAGTTACTTTGTAAGTGTCGTTGATTAATCCCGCACCCAACGGTTTTATATCGCTGATGGTGCCTTGGATTTCGAAATGAGACACAATGTCGAATAGATTTTTCATGATTTTTATTTTTAAAGTTGATGAAAATAATATGCTAATGATTCATGTGCCAATATGCCAATTGGCTGCGCAGAATAATTTATTAATTAGTTCTTTTTCATTCCTTCATTCTTTCATTCCTTAATTGGGTATCAAAGTGAATCCCCAATTATATTCCTGGTTGGCAGGAATGGTGTATGCCGGTTCGGGACGAGCTCCCCAACTATTATATCCTGCCAGTCCTTGTTGCTTCATATCGATGCATACTTCCACGAAGTCGCGTGGAGTGATATCGTTGACATGGTGCATTCTTCTCAATACATTTCGGGCGGCTTCTTCGTCGTGATTGGCTATCTCTTCCGGTGAAAAGTTATTCCATTGACGTGGATGTGGGAGTGCCTCTTCCGAGTCGAAGTCTTCAATCGAATTGCGTAAAGCATTGAATCCGATGATGCTGTCGGCCATAATAGTCAGGCCTTTGCCATTTTTTTTGCTGAGGTTTAGCCAGCGTGTATCAGTATGGTGACCGTTTTCCTGTGGACGGACATAATTATAATACATCTTATCGGCTGTGGTTTTATATAACCCGATAAGGGTACCTGCATTCCGGTCTATGTAATTCTCTTCCGGTCCGCGTCCGAAGTATTCCACTTTGTTCATTTCTGCCGGAAGCCGGAAACGGACACCGATACGGGGAACATTCAATTTTGCAGCAGCTTTGCGTGCTTCGTCATTACCGGGAGTGAATGTTGCCATACGGGTTGCTTCGGATACTTCTGTTTCTGTGGCTTGCATATCAGTCGAAGTAAATCGTGCATTGACTTTTATAACTCCCGATGGATAAATCTTGTAAGTTACGATATAGAGATTACCGGCTGCTAACAGATAATTGACTGTCAGTATGGCGGTATTATCATCCATAACGATGTCGGCATCTGCTACGTTGAAATTTTTGCTTGATTGTTTCCATATTTGGAGACGCTTAGGTTCTCCATTGCCATAATCATTGTCATTTGGGGCACGCCAGAAATTGGGCTGGATTCCGAATCCGTCGTTAAAATATTCCGTACCGTTCACTTGATACGAGGTGACAAGTCCTGTCTCCTTATTGAATACAAAATTAACTTTAGAAGAGGTCGCTGTCAGATTTTTACCTTCGGTTTGTACTTTCAATGCCGGTCCGTTGGTTGCAAAAGCCGGCCGTGCTAACGGTTCGATAGGAAGACGGAATTGCTCATAGGCTATTTCGTGGCCTGCCGGAATCAGAGGTTCCGGTTCGACAGTGGTTACTGAGAAATTTATGAAGTATTCAATTCCCGGTTTTGCTTTCAGTCCGTTTACAGGAACTGTGAATTCCTTAGAACCTTGTGGATCGATATCCAGAGAGGTTTTTCCGCTTTTTATGATCTTTCCATTTGCTGCTATATTATACGAAATCTTATATTTCTTTATATTTGTAAAATAAAAACGGTTCTTTACCAATATTCTGCCGTTTGTTAAATCAACCGGTTCAAAAGCGATATTTTGATGAGCATATTTCACTTCTGCCATAGCAGGATGTGGTGTACGGTCGGGATTGACAAGTCCGTTGCAGTTGAAATTGCCGTCACTCGGGGCATTTACGCCATAGTCACCACCGTAAGTCCAATATTCACGACCGTTCTTGTCTGTCTCCAGAATTCCTTGATCTACCCAGTCCCATATATATCCACCTTGCAAGTTGGGATATTTATAGATTTCTTTCCATTGATCCCATAGATTTCCGGTGGAATTTCCCATAGCATGAGCGTATTCTGACGGCACCACCGGACGGTCACTGCCTTGTTTCCCTATCTGGGCAAGCCATTCTGCACTGGGATATTGCGGTACGTACATATCAGAGTTCCATTCCCATTGGGCGCGTTCGTAGTTTACAGGGCGATCCATCAGTTCCTTGTCAGCATTCTTCAGCCATAAGTAGGTTTGGTAGAAATTATATCCGTTTCCGGCTTCGTTGCCAAGCGACCAGAAAGTGAGACTCGGATAGTTTTTGTTACGCTCGAACATGTTGATAGTCCGCTCCATGTGTGGTTTCAGCCATTCCGGATTGTTGCCCAACGAACCGCCTTTACGCAGGTCATAATACATGCCGTGGCTTTCGATATTTGCTTCATCATAGACATAGAGTCCGTATTCATCGCAAAGTTCATAAAAACGGCGGCTTTGCGGATAGTGGCATAAACGGACTGTATTCAAGTTGTTTTGTTTCATCAACTCGAAATCGCGGCGCATGAGTTCTTCAGTGACGTAATGTCCTGTTTCGGGATTATGCTCGTGTATGTTTACTCCTTTTAGTTTCAAGGGTTGTCCGTTGATGAACAGCAGTGTGTAAGGCTTTCCGTTTGCTGCCAGCTGTTTACTTTCTTTGATCTCTATTCTACGGAAACCGACGTTGAAAGGAACGATTTCGTTTACTTTTCCGTTTTCTTTTACTGTCATCAAGAGCTTGTACAGGTTGGGGTGTTCCGAAGTCCAGGTAAGTACGGCGGGAATCTTCTGAGAAAAACTTACAGTGCGGAATTCTCCTTCAGGCACATAAGTGGTTTTTTCTTCTGTTGCCACTACTTGTCCGTTCTTGTCCAGAAGTTCGTATACGACTGATAGATTTGTTCCGGCCGGCCGATGGTTACGTAAGTCGGCGCTCAATGCAAAGATACCGTCTTTGTAAGTATCATCCAAGGTCGACTTGATGCGGAAGTCCTTCAAGGCTGCTTGAGGCTGTGAATAGAGAAATACGTCTCTCTCTATGCCACTGATACGCCAAAAATCCTGGCATTCCAGATAGGATCCTGTACTCCAACGGAATATTTTCAGTGTAAGTACGTTCTTGCCCGGTTTTACATATGGGTTGATCAGAAACTCTGCCGGGTTTTTGGAATCCTCGCTGTAACCTACCTCTTGTCCGTTTATGTAAACATAAACCCCGGATTTTGCTCCGGCTATATGCAGGAAGATGTCTCGCCCGTCCCAATCGGCCGGAATATCGATGTCCCGGCGATAGACACCTACAGGAGTAGCTTCCGGTAGGAGAGGAGGTTGTGGATTGCGTGCTTTGAATTCGTATCCGTGATTGGTATAGATGGCTACGCCATGTCCTTGTACTTCCCAGTTTCCGGGAACTTGTATATCATGCCACGAAGCGGTATTTGCTTCCGGAGACGTGATGTTGTCCGGTAAATCTTTATAGGAATCCACATAGTAAAATTTCCATGTTCCGTTGAGTAGCCGGTAGTATCGGCTGG
>OGUP01002157.1_pt1 | contig 10207 bp, 9 predicted proteins | sample 1553661 | NCBI WGS metagenome assembly OGUP01 (sample SAMEA2580026, study PRJEB22360) | human gut metagenome | biome: human gut; feature: human-associated habitat; material: faeces | place: Denmark | collected 2008/2010
GGGAGAAGGGGGGCCTGACATCGTCTTCGGAACCACACAACGGCTCGGTACACCGATGTTCTACGGCGGACCGTCGGCAGCCTACTTTGCCACCCGCGACGAGTACAAGCGCAATATGCCGGGACGCATCATCGGCTGGTCGAAAGACAAATACGGCAAGCTGTGCTACCGCATGGCGCTGCAAACCCGCGAGCAGCACATCAAGCGTGAAAAGGCGACTTCCAACATCTGCACCGCGCAGGCACTGCTTGCCACGATGGCTGGCTTCTATGCCGTATATCACGGTCCGGAAGGCATCCGCACCATTGCGGAACGCATCCACAGCATTGCCGTATTCCTGGAAAAGAGCATCAACAGACTGGGGTACAAGCAGGTCAATGCACAATATTTCGACACGCTCCGCTTTGCACTGCCCGACACCATTTCGGCACAGCAGATACGTACCATCGCCTTGAGCAAGGAAGTGAACCTGCGTTATTTCAAGAATGGGGACGTAGGTATGAGCATCGATGAGACTACGGACATCACTGCCGTCAACGTACTGCTCTCCATCTTTGCCATTGCCGCCGGAAGGGATTGGGAAAAGGCAAGCGACGTACCCATGGCAAGCAGCATCAGCGCGGAGATGAAACGCCAAAGCACCTATCTGACACATGAAGTATTCAACAAATACCATACGGAAACGGAGATGATGCGCTACATCAAGCGTCTCGACCGCAAGGACATCTCGCTGGCACACTCCATGATTTCCCTCGGCTCGTGCACCATGAAGCTGAACGCTGCCGCAGAGATGCTGCCGCTCAGCCGTCCGGAATTCATGAACATGCATCCCCTGGTGCCCGAAGACCAGGCCGAAGGTTACCGCGAACTGATAAGCAACCTCAGTGAAGAGCTGAAGATAATTACCGGCTTTGCCGGTGTCAGCCTGCAACCCAACTCCGGTGCGGCAGGCGAATATGCAGGACTTCGCGTCATCCGCGCCTATCTGGAAAGCATAGGACAAGGGCACCGCAACAAAATACTGATACCGGCATCCGCACACGGCACCAACCCGGCATCTGCCATCCAGGCAGGCTTTACCACCGTGACCTGCGCCTGCGACGCACAAGGCAATGTGGATATGGCCGACCTGCGCGCCAAAGCGGAAGAAAACAAGGCGGACCTCGCCGCCCTAATGATCACCTACCCTTCCACACACGGTATCTTTGAAACGGAAATTGTGGAAATCTGCCACATCATACACGCCTGCGGTGCGCAGGTATATATGGACGGTGCCAATATGAATGCCCAAGTAGGCTTGACGAATCCCGGCTTTATCGGTGCGGATGTCTGCCATTTGAATCTGCACAAAACGTTCGCCTCTCCTCACGGTGGCGGCGGACCGGGCGTAGGTCCCATCTGCGTGGCAGAGCATCTGGTTCCGTTCCTTCCGGGACACAAATTGTTCGGCAATGCCGCCAACCAGGTGTCCGGAGCTCCTTTCGGCAGTGCAGGTATCCTCCCCATTACTTATGGCTATATCCGCATGATGGGAACAGAAGGGCTGACACGGGCCACAAAGATAGCCATCCTCAGCGCCAACTACCTGGCAGCCTGCCTCAAGGATACATACGGCATTGTTTATCGCGGTGCTACCGGCTTCGTGGGACACGAAATGATATTGGAATGCCGTAAGGTGCACGAAGAGACGGGCATCAGCGAAAACGACATCGCCAAGCGCCTGATGGATTATGGATATCATGCCCCTACCCTCTCCTTCCCGGTACACGGCACACTGATGATTGAACCGACGGAGAGCGAAAGCCTTGCCGAACTCGACAACTTTGTCCACGTGATGCTGACCATCTGGGACGAGATTCAAGAGGTGAAGAACGGCGAAGCCGACAAGACGGACAACGTGCTGGTGAATGCCCCCCATCCCGAATACGAAGTGGTAGCCGACACGTGGGAGCACAGCTATACCCGCCAAAAGGCAGCCTACCCGATAGAAAGCGTGCGCGAAAACAAGTTCTGGGTGAACGTGGCACGTGTAGACAACACGTTGGGAGACCGTAAACTGTTGCCCACATGCTATGGATGCTTCGACTGATGAAAAGAAAGCGTAACGGACTATTTTATAGTAAAAAAGAAGAAACCATCAATTCCATCTCCCATGGCATCGGCATTGCCATGGGAGTAATTGTAAGTGCACTATTCCTGATAAAATGCTACCAGGCACAGAACCTTTGGGCAGCATGCGGCGTATGGCTCTATCTGTTCGGCATGGGCGGCTCCTATCTTGCCTCCACACTTTACCACTCCCTGAAACATCATAATCCGTGGAAACGGCGCTTGCGGCATTGGGACCATGCAGCCATCTATTGGCACATTGCAGGCAGTTACTCCCCCATCACACTCATTGCATTGAGAGAGGACGGCGGTTGGGGCTGGGGACTGTTCGGCTTCGTCTGGCTATGCGCCATCATCGGCACTGTTGTCAGCTTCCGCAAGATGGAGGAGCACAGTTACGTGGAAACAGTGTGTTACATCCTGATGGGACTGTCCGTACTGGTAGTATTCAAGCAGCTTTTCGCCCTCTCCCCTACAGCCTGCTACTGGATTATTGCCGAAGGAGTATGCTACATCACGGGAGCTGCTTTCTACTCCTTGCGCAAGGCACGGTACATGCATTCGGTTTTCCATTTCTTTGTATTGGGCGGTTCAGCCTGCCACATGGTGGCTGTATGGGACATACTGGTGAAGATGCTGTAAGCAAACGGCAAGCGCACAACCGCTAAAAGAAGTTAATAAGTATCTCTTTCCCTTGCTTTTCTCCATAACTTACCCTACGTTTGCAGTGTTGTACATCAGTACAACACTAATAAAGTTATGATAACGATAGAGAACACAAGCTACGGATACAAGTCCAATCCACTTATTTTCAACAACATATCTTTGGAAATAGGAAACGGTATATATGGACTTCTGGGAGAAAACGGCGTAGGCAAAACGACGCTGATGCATCTCATCTGCGGACTACTCTTTCCCAAAAACGGAAAGTGCAGCATAGACGGAAGAAACACGGCAGAGAGACAGCCCGAAGGGTTGAACCGTTACTTCTTCCTGCCCGAAGAGTTGCAGATGCCTACCGAAAGCATTGCCAGCTTCGCTGCACGCCATTCCGTATTCTATCCACATTTCAATCAGGAAGAATTCAAGCTGAACCTGGAAGAGCTGAAAATCAACCGGAAACAAAAACTCTCTTCCGTCTCCTACGGACAACAGAAGAAGGCAATGCTGGCATACGCCTTTGCCCTGCATACTCCATACATCCTGCTCGACGAACCGACAAACGGGCTGGACATCACCTCCCGCCAAGCCTTGAAACGTATCATCAGCCGCAGCATGGACGATGAAAGCACGCTGCTCATCTCCACCCATCAGGCGCACGACTTCGAGAATCTGCTGGACCATCTCGTCATCCTTGGCAAAGGCGAAATATTACTGAACCGTTCGCTGGACGAAATCAGTAACCGGCTTCTCTTTGCCCGGACAAGCATTCTGCCGGAAGAAAGCATCTACAGCGAAGAGAATCTATCGGGTTATTTCTCCATCATTCCCAACGAGGACGGAGAAGAGAACACACCGGACATCGAGCTGCTGTATAAAGCGGTGCTGCAACAACCGGAAAAGATAAAGAGCATGTTTCAATGAAAATCCATCATACAAACAGAACTATGAACGCAACTTTTAATCTGAAACGCTTCCTGCTACTGGAACAATATAAAAGGAATGAGACCGGCAGACACCTGCTTTGGTCGGCAGCCGTCGTATCGTTCATCTGCATCCTGTGCATCCTCTACGACATAAACCGCGGTGGAAGTTACTACGGCAAACATACCTCTGCCACCGAATTCTCCCGCTACGTACTATGGTTTATCCTCATGGCCCCCTGCCTGCTGGAAACAAATTTCAGCAAACACAGCTCCACTCTCGATATACTGCTGCCGGCATCGGCATTCGAGAAGTTCCTGCATATCTGGATAAAATACCTGCTGCTGCTTCCCCTATTCTGCAGTCTGCTGATAGCCTGCCTCAAAGGTCTGCTGTCCTTAAGCGGCAGCGAGTTCCTGCAGTATTTTGCAACGCACATCACGATGTTCCGGATACACAACACCCAGATACTGACCTATGTAATCCTGCATGCTTCCGCCTTCATCGGATACTTCGCCTTCAGCCGGCAAGTCCTGCTGAAAAGTTTCACCATCTTTGTAGGCTCCATTGCCGTCTGCATAGGAATTGTAACTTTTGTGGCCTCCCTCATGCCCGAAGCCAGAGCGGACGGATACTGGATGGATAACATTGCCACATGGCCCCACACCAACTATCCGCTGTCGGCCGGTGCACAAGCCATCGTGACTTTCTGCAATTATGCGGCTCCTATCAGTGTGCTGCTCGGTTCATGGGCATCGAGCTACTTCCTGCTCAAAGAAAAACAACTGTAGCCTATGGACTTCAAGACCAACAAGCCGATATACCAGCAGATTGTAGACTTCTGTTTCAGCAAGATTCTCACCCGCGAATGGCGGGCGGAAGAGCGGGTGGTATCCGTGAGGGAGCTCTCCACACAACTGGCAGTGAACTCGCGCACCGTGCTGAAGGCCTATGAATACCTCCAGACGGAGGACATCATCTACCCGGAACGGGGAATGGGGTTCTACCTCTCCAAAGATGCGGTGAAGAAAGTGATGCGAATACAGAAGAAAGAGTTTTTTGAAAACCAGCTTGCCGACATGTTCCGCAGCATGGAGCTGCTCAGCATCAGTATAGAAGAAATAACAGAACGATATAACAAACTTAAAAAAGACGGTTCATGAAGAGATACGCAAAGACTGCATTATGGATTACCTTCGGACTCCTCTTCGGACTTACGATTGTCAAAGTTTCGACACTGATGTACGAGATTTATTCCTTCATGCATTCCTGACTTTCATCGGACAGACGAGGAAAGTATAAACAACTGACATACAAGCCTCAACATCTTTCCTTAACGGAAGGAGTGGCTTTTGCATCCCTATCCAACAGTAACAGACTAATACAAACGATTATGAAAACCAAACTTTTTTTACTATTGCTTGCCCTCTCCGTACTCCGTACGCAGGCACAGAGCCTCTCCATCAAAGGACGCGTCACGGACACTTCGCAAGAGGCAGTTATAGCCGCCAATGTGTCATTATGGACCATAGACTCTACTTTGGTGACCGGAGTAACCTCGGATGCACAAGGCAAGTTCACCCTCCATAAAATCAAGGCAGGCGATTACCGCCTTTCCATCTCCTTCATCGGCCTCCAAAGTGAAAACATACTGCTGAAACTGAATAAAAGCCTCGACCTGGGCGATGTACAGTTGCAGGAAGATGCCGTAAGCCTCGGTGAAGTGACGGTATCCGCCAGCAATGTGCTGCAGCGGGTAGACCGGCAAATTATCCTGCCTTCCGAAAGCCAGCTGAAACGCTCGTTCGGTGCCTACGACCTGCTGAACAATCTCGGCATTGCCCGTCTGCAAGTGGACAATCTGAGCAACAGCATGAGCGTCAGCGGTGGTGGGTCCGTACAAACCCGTATCAACGGCATTAAAGTGACAGACAAGGAGATAGCGGCCGTCAGAGCCAAAGACGTACTGCGTGTGGAGTTCATCGAAGACCCCGGCAAGCAGTACGGAGACGACGAGCTGGGCGCCGTAGTCAACATTATCCTGCGCCGCCGTGAAACGGGCGGTGTTGTGAACTTCCAACTCTCCGATTCGCCCCACACCCTATGGGGAGAGAATTTCCTGAGTGCGAAGTTCAATTACAAGAACTCCGAATGGGGCATCGACTACTTCAACAAGAACGGCAAGTATCACAGCCGCCTCGAATCCCACGAAACCTTCTATCTGGGCGACCGCACCATCGACCGCATCAAGGAAGGCATCGAAGACGAGTCGCCCTCTCTGAGCTTCATCAACAACCTGAATCTGACGTACAATCTGACGAAAGCGGACAAATATGTATTCAATGCCATCTTCCGTAACAACCTCAGCAATGCCCCCTACCAGAATAAACTGAACAAGATGTGGGCAGTGGGCAGCACGGAGTCCATCTATTCGTACGTCAACAACCACACATCCAGCTACTCTCCGGCGCTCGACCTTTACTTCCAACATACCCTGCCCCATCAGCAGAGCATCCAGGTGAATGTAACGGGAACGCTCATCCATACCAAGAACAACCGGAAATACAAGGAGTACAAGGACGAGAACGCACCGCTGGCAGACATCCAGACATTAGTGGACGGTGACAAGCGCTCCGTCATCGGCGAAGCCATCTATGAAAAGAACTTCAAGGAGGTGAAGCTGAGCGGCGGTGCCCGCCACTATCAGATGCGGACAGAGAATGAGTATAAAGGTTCCAACCCTACCACTTCGAAGATGGACCAGTCGCAGACATCCGCTTTCTTCGAGGTGCAGGGCAAGGTAAAGGACTTCAGCTATGCGGGCAGCGTAGGCATGACGCGCGCCTGGTTCAAGGAGAGTGAGGAAGACCATGCCTACTATACCTTCACGCCCACCGTGCGGTTGAGCTATAATCTGAAGAAGGCGGGATTCCTGCGCTACCGGTTCAACATCAGTCCTGCCATACCGTCACTCGGTTCGCTGACGGATGTGGAGCAGGCGATGGACACGATACAGATAGTCCGCGGCAACCCGTTGCTGAAAACGTATCAACAGTTCACGAACTCCTTGTCTTACAGCTATTCGAAGAAGCAGTTCAATGCCAATCTGAGCGTGCGCCACCAGTATTATGACAATCCCATCATGGAAAGCATCTTCGTGGAGGACGGCAAACTGATACTGAAGGATGAAAACCAGCGGTCGTTCCAAAGCCTGAATACGGAACTGATGGCCGGCATAAATGGCGCTACACTGTTCGGACTGAAAGATTTCCTGACGCTTTATGCTTCGGGAGGATATACGCGCAGTTGGTCGGAAGGCCTGAACTATAGCCATATGTACGATGAATTCTATTACAGCGTGATGGCGCAAGTGCAATATAAAGGCCTCTCGCTGCTCGGGCAGTTCCGGAAAGTGCAGAACAATTTCTTCGGCGAAACCATTAAAAAAAACGAAAACCAGACGGCATTCATGGCAATGTACACCCGGCAGAACCTTCAGGCGGGAATCGGTATTATGTTTCCCTTCACCAATAATTATAAAGTGGGAAAAGAAAGAATCAGCAAAGTGGCTCCTTTCCGTTCCGAGACATTCGTCAGGGAGACGGGACAGATGGTCGTGCTGCGCGTGGGTTATACATTCGAGTTCGGACGCAAGCACAAGGCAGGCAACAAGGGGCTGAACAACAGTGATACGGACAGCGGCATCATCAATATGCAGCGATAACCCATTTCCTCTGTGAAGAGGAAGCCCAACGGAGAGTGGCGGAATTATACGTTATTTTGCTTCATGTATGATTAATTACCTGACCGTCACCTCTCCTGCGGGTATCTCTGTTTAGCGGATGATGGTCACCGTACCTTCCTTCACCTTTTTCTCCTTCACCGGAGCATCGGCGGGAGCATATCCCAGGGCTGCGCAGCCATATACCTTATGATTTTCGGGTACACCCAGCTTTGTCAAGAAAGCGCGGACATCGGGGTCGTCGCACGTCTGCCTCAATTGGTTAATCCAGCAGGAACCGATGCCGAGGGACTTGGCTGCAAGAAAAATATTCTCCAGAGCGCAAGCGCAATCCATAGCAGCCCACCATTGGGTAGGCTCGTTGGAGACAATGACCAGCGTGGGGGCATGATAGTAGCAGCAATAAGTCTGGCTATGTCCACGTTCCCGTGTATGAGGGTCGTCACTCTTGGCAAAGGCGCCTTTGATTTTATCATTCAACTCTTTCAGTACTTCCTTATTCTGAATGGCAGTGAAGTGCCACGTCTCCAAATGCATACCGTTGGGGGCATAAGTAGCCGCCTCAAGGATAAGATTCAAATCTTCTGCGGAAACCTGCTGTTCCATATAGGCACGGACGCTACGGCGTGCCTTGATAGTTTGTAATGTCTCGTTCATTTGTTTAATTGAGAATTGATAGTTGATTATTGATAATGCAAATCGGTGCGTATTCAGTAGGGCTGTTTCATCGTTTCACCAGTCCAATCTTCACATTCAGCTTGAAGTACCAGACGCCGTTCTCGCGCTCCAAGAAGCCGTATTTATCTTTCTCTACGGCACCTTTCTCCAAACGCGTGTTCTGATAAAGGAAGTCTGCAAAGACCTGCGGACGGGATTTGTGGTAGCAGAGTATCTGCCCGTTGCCGTCCGTCAGGAAGATGCCTTCGACGGCAGAGTCCGTACCGTTATAAATTTTGGCAGGGCGCATGCCGAGGGCAAGCGCCAGCAAGAACTGCTTCATCTTGAACTCGTAGAAGCGGTGCTTGTTTATCAACTCGTCCTTTATCTTCAGCGGATTCATCTCCTTGATGCGCTCCGTCAATTCGCTGATGCGGGTGATGCCGTCCAAGTGCATCAAGCGCACCATCTCGGCAAGCATGCGGGGGAAGTGGAGGTCTATCATCAGCAAGTTGCAGCGGAACACGCGGTCGGCAACGTCGGCATACTTCAGCACGCCGCCCAGTCGCTCAATCATCATCATGCGTTCTGCTACTTCCGTAGAAGATTCCGGCAGGGCATTCACCTTGTTCACCGTGGGCACGACAAACTTGACACCGCTTTGCTCCAGCTTCAGATTCGCCGTGCGCCCTCCGTCCAGCAACGGATTCATCGGGGTAAGGCGACAACGGACATTGAAGCCCGTTAGCGGAGCTTCGGGATGCCAGAAAGCTACGGAGAAATCGGTACGGTCCTCCGTCTTTGCTTCCAGGTCGAAGATATTGACAGCATCCAGGAAAGCTTCCAAGCCTTCAGTCACTTCCACTTCCTCGCCCGAAACGTTCTTCAACTGATGCAGAATCAACTCTGCCGCATCACCAAAGTCTTCGCGGGGGAAACGCAGTTCCTCCTTCTCGCCCGGAACAAACGAACCGTCCTTCCCGGTAGTTCCGCTGACAATGCGCACTTCCTGCGCTTCGATATAGTAACGGCGCGTACCGTCATGCTCTTCCCTCTGTATCAAGGCAACGGGCCAGCGCAGGGTTTCGTCTTTTTCAGCTTTCGGTGTGCCCAATGACACGGCTCCATCCGCCAGCAGGCGAAAGAAGGTGTAGAGCTCACCCAGTTCTCTTTTTGTTGCACTAAATGCCATAAACTTTCTTTTGTTTAAAGGAGGGAGTCAGCCTTTCATAAGGAGTGATGCCGTTTCCGCAAAGAAAACAGTCTGTTCCTCATAGGAAAACAACTTGTTCCGTTAAAGGAAACGAACAACTTCCCTATTAAAAGGGGCTCTTATCCCATTTGTTGTATTATTCAAACCTTAATGTTTCTACTTTCTCCAACCGTGCCCGCAACTTCGGCATCATGGACTGACGGATGCGGAGCGTCATACGGCAGTCCATATCATACGACTGTTCCAGAATTTCCGGCTCCTCCTCCTTCACCACCCGCATCACATCGTTCATGAAGGGGTATTCGAAGAGGAAAGTCACCGCCTCATCTACCGTCTTTTCAATGATGGTGGCAGCGGCAATGGCTTCGGCGGCAGCACCCAGTGCCAGCAGGGTAAAGCGGGCCATCTTGCGGGCTTCCTTTTTGTCCACGATGGTTTCCGGGTCAAAGCCCTTCACCTCGCCTGCCAGCTTGCATTTGAAATCGGTGGTATCGAACTGGGTAATGGGGCCGATGCCGCATTTGCCCGCTTTGGCAGCGGCCCAGCTGTCAGCGGTGTTGTTGCCCAGCGGGTTCACGGTGCCAAGGCCGGTGATCACGACTCTGCGTTTTTCCATGAGAGTTTTCTCCTTTTACATTGCCATGCCGCCGTCTGCACAGAGCACCTGCCCGGTGAGATAGCTGCTTTGTTCTGCGGCAAAAAATGCCACTGCATTTGCCACATCCTCCGGCTTTCCTGCGCGGCCTGCGGGGATGCCCTTTGCCATTTCGGCGCGGACGGCTTCCGGCAGGGCGGCGGTCATGTCGGTCTCGATAAAGCCCGGCGCGACTGCATTCACGGTCACATTGCGGCTTGCCAGCTCGCGGGCAAGGCTTTTGGTCAGGCCGATCAGGCCCGCCTTG
>OGUP01002162.1_pt1 | contig 10184 bp, 7 predicted proteins | sample 1553661 | NCBI WGS metagenome assembly OGUP01 (sample SAMEA2580026, study PRJEB22360) | human gut metagenome | biome: human gut; feature: human-associated habitat; material: faeces | place: Denmark | collected 2008/2010
GGAGTAATTTCATAAAGTTCTCCACCTGTAACCTTAGACAATTTTTCAGCAGCACCTGCTGTAGTTCCTGTCGCCGAGAAGTAGGCTATAAACACTTTGTTATTGGGCTGCTTTCTGTTTGCGCCTTGTTTTTGTTGGGCACATGATGCAGTGGCTATGCCCATTATTGCCAGAAATACGAATATAATTTTGTACATAATTGATCTGTCATTATTGGGGGAGTTTGTTGTATTCTTTATTAGTCACAGGTTCCAGCCATTCGTTAGAGGAGTCTTCCCCGGGAATTTCGAATGCAAGGTGCGCGAACCAACTTTCGGCTGTTGCACCATGCCAGTGTTTCACGTTGGCAGGGATATGTATGACTGTACCGGGAAGAATCTCTACCGCCGGTTTGCCCTCCTCCTGATACCAGCCCTCGCCGTCGGTACACAAAAGAATTTGTCCTCCGCCTTTCGATGCCTTGTGAATATGCCAGTTGTTGCGGCATCCGGGACTGAAAGTCACGTTCGACACCGGACAGTTCAACGCCTCGTCGCGCACCAGCGGCGCACGGTAGGCCTGACCGATAAAATAGGCCGAAAATTCCTCCGGCAGCTTCTCGCCCTGCGGGAAGATCTGCCCAAAGATAGGATTCTCTCTCATCGTGTTTTCCTGTGCATGAATTGTTCCTGCCGAACCGATCAGCAGTGCAAAAACGACTGCCTGCCGACATGCGATTCTTCTCATCGTCTCTTCGTTTTTAGGTTCACGATGCAAAATTACGGAGATTCCGCACTGCACGACCTACACGGATTACGGATTTCGTTACCACTTTTACCGATTCGGCCTACTTCGCATTGCGGTAGGCAAGAGGCGAACTTCCCGTATGGCGTTTGAAGAAACGCCCCAGATAGGACTGGTCGGGGAAGTGCATCCGATCGGCGATCTGTTGCAGCGAAAGATCGGAAAACATGAGCATCAGTTTGATTTCGTGTACGATCCACTTGTCGATCATCTCCTTGGGGGTCTCGCCGGTCAGCGTGCGCGTCACGGAGGCCAGGTAACTCATCGAAATACAGAGTTTTCCGGCATAGAAGGCCACGTCGCGCCGCTCGATGAAATGCTCGGCGATCAACTTCACGAAGCGATCGTAAAGTTCCCGCTTGCGATGGGCGCCCTCCTCCTGATAACGGATGTAGTTCCGCCGGACCTTGTCGCAAACGTTCAGTAGGATATGACGCATCAGCAGGTACATGATCTGCGAACGGTAGATGTTCTCCGTCTCCGCGCTGGCGGCCAATACCACGGAATAAAGGTTTTTCACCCCGCGGGCCGTCTCCCCGCGGTGCCGGATCGCCGGATGGGTTTCCAGATAGTGGAAACATTCGGTATCGAGCCGCTGCATCGCTCCGTCGAATACCTGGATGCTCGAAGCGTAAAAGATCACGCGGAAGTCGGCGCTCGCCTCGACGAGCATGAAGACCATGTCGGGCAGCAGCACCACCTCCGTATCGCACTCGATCGCATGTTCCTCGACATTGACCGATACGACCGCACGGCCGGCCGTGCACAGGAACACGGCGCCGCCGTTCACCCGAACGGGACGTTTCAGAAAAGCGGACAAATTCGTATCCTCCACTGAAAAAGATTGTTCGTCGGATAACAATAATTCGATCATATCCTCGTTTTTGACATAAATACGTCACAAAAATAGATAAAATTCGGCAAAAAAGCCCATGATAGTTCACGTTTTGAAAAATTCCGCCCATTTTTTGAAACCGGATGTTCTACGGCTTTTGCCTATCTTTGTCGCGATTAAAAAGGAAAAACGAAACATGAAGAAAAATTCGATCCGTGCAGCAGCACTCGCCTGCTGCTTTTTCATGCTCGGCTGTCGTCAGGCGCCGATGCAATCCCAGAGTTCGGAGTACGACGTCCTGACAGTGGCTACGACCGACCGTACCATTCCGGTGGATTACTCGGCGACGATCCGCGGTCGTCAGGATATCGCAATCTATGCGCAGGTATCGGGCAAGATCGCCCAGGTCTGCATAAACGAGGGGCAGCGCGTCCGCAACGGGCAGACGCTTTTCATCATCGACCCGACGGTCTATCGCGCCCGTGCGAACAAGGCCAAGGCGCAGTTGAACAAAGCCCGGGCCCAGGCTCTGAAGGCCGAGCGCGACCTGAACCGTATTCGTCCGCTGTATGAGCAGAATGCCGCCAGTCAGCTCGACCTGGATAACGCCATCGCCTCCTACGAGAGCGCTGTGGCGGACGTGGTGGTGAGCGAAGCCGACCTTACGCAGGCTGAAATGATACTCGGCTACACGACCGTGCAGTCGCCCATTTCGGGTTACATTTCCGAGCGGAACGCCGATATCGGTACGCTCGTCGGTCCTGGCGGCAAGTCGCTGCTGGCCACCGTGGTAAAGAGCGATACGGTGCGGGTCGATTTCAGTATGACCGCGCTGGATTACCTGCGTAGCAAGGCCCGTAACGTCAATCTGGGCCATAAGGATTCGACCCGCAAGTGGGACCCCTATATTACGGTCACGTTGGCCGACGGGGCGCAGTATCCCTATCGGGGACTGGTCGATTTCGCCGATCCGCAGGTCGATCCCCAGACGGGTACCTTCTCCGTGCGGGCCGAGATGCCCAATCCCGACCATATCCTGCTCCCCGGACAGTTCACTAAGGTCAAACTGCTGCTCGACGTGCTCGAACGGGCGGTCGTGGTTCCCAAGAAGGCCCTGATTATCGAGAAGGGCGGCGCCTATGTCTTCGTCGTGCGCCGGGACAGCATCGTGGAGAAGCGTTTCGTGGAAACGGGTCCGGAAACGGGCAATAACTTCATCGTCGAACGAGGACTTGCCTCGTATGAAAATATCGTCGTCGAAGGCTATCACAAGCTGACGCACGGCATGAAGGTCGAACCCGTGGCTCCTCGTGAAGAGGAGGCGAATCCAGAGGAGGAGTAGCCCATGAAAGCCGACTTTTTCATCGACCGGCCGGTCTTTTCCACGGTACTTTCCATCATCATCGTCATCGTCGGCGCCATCGGCCTCGCGCTGCTGCCCGTCGATCAGTATCCGCAGATCGTACCGCCTGTGGTGCGTGTTTCGGCGTCCTATCCCGGTGCCGACGCGCAGACCGTGACACAGGCCGTTGCTACCCCCATCGAGCAGGAGCTGAACGGTACGCCCGGCATGATCTATATGGAGTCGTCGAGCTCCAACTCGGGCGGTTTCTCCGCGACCGTCACCTTCGATATTTCGGTCGATCCCGATCTGGCGGCCGTGGATGTCCAGAACCGCCTGAAGAAGGCCGAGGCACGCCTGCCGGCCGAGGTGGTGCAGAACGGTATTTCGGTCGAGAAACAGGCCGCCAGCAAACTGATGACCATCACGCTGCTCTCGTCCGACCCCAAGTTCGACGAAATATATTTGAGTAATTACGCCACGCTCAACGTGCTGGACCTGCTGCGCCGTATTCCCGGCGTGGGCAGTATTTCGAACGTCGGCAGCCGCTACTACGCCATGCAGATCTGGGTGCAGCCCGACAAGCTGGCCGACCTGGGGCTGACGGTCAAGGATCTGCAATCCGCGTTGAAGGATCAGAACCGCGAGTCGGCGGCCGGCGTGCTGGGGCAGGCTCCGATGACGGGCCTCGACGTGACGATCCCCATTACGGCGCAGGGGCGCCTGTCTTCGGTCAGCGAGTTCGAAGACATTGTGATCCGGGCCAATTCCGACGGTTCGATCATCCGTCTGCGGGACGTGGCGACCATTTCGCTCGAAGCGTCGTCCTACAATACCGAAAGCGGTATCAACGGAGGTAATGCCGCCGTGCTGGAGATCAAGATGCTGCCGGGGGCCAATGCCATGGAGGTCGCCGAGCTGGTCAAGGCCGCCATGGAGGAGATCAGCCGCAATTTTCCGGAGGGTATCTCTTACGAGATTCCTTTCGATATGACTACCTACATTTCCGAATCGATCCATCACGTCTATCAGACGCTTTTCGAAGCGTTGCTGCTGGTGATTCTGGTGGTATTCCTTTCGTTGCAGAGCTGGCGGGCGACGCTCATTCCGATCGTGGCCGTGCCGATCTCGCTCATCGGTACCTTCGGCGTGATGCTCGTGTTCGGCTTCTCGCTCAATATGCTGACCCTGCTGGGTCTGATTCTTGCCATCGGTATCGTGGTCGATGACGCGATCGTCGTGGTCGAAAACGTCGATCGCATCATGAACGAGGAGGGGCTTTCGCCCTATGAAGCGACCAAGAAGGCGATGCGGAGCCTGAGCGGAGCGTTGATCGCCATGTCGCTGGTGCTGTGCGCCGTGTTCGTTCCGGTGAGCTTCCTTTCGGGCATTACGGGGCAGCTCTATCGCCAGTTTACCATTACGATCGCCGTATCGGTAATCATCTCTACGGTCGTGGCGCTGACGCTCAGCCCCGTGATGTGCGCTTACTTGTTGAAGCCCGACAGAGGCGGCCGGAAGAAACGGTTTTTCCGGTATATCAATTTCGGTCTTGCGAAAGGCAATAAGCTCTACGGCCGTATGATCGGCCGGGCGCTCGCCCATTCGCGCCGCATGTTCGCCGCCTTCGGCGTGGTACTCATCGGCATTTGGCTGATGAACAAGCTCGTGCCCGAGAGTTTCATGCCGCAGGAGGATCAGGGGTATTTCACCGTCGAGCTCGAGCTCCCGGAAGGGGCGACCATCGAACGCACGCGTGAGGTGACCGACCGTGCGATGGCTTTTCTGATGCAGGATCCGGATGTGGAGTATGTACTCAATGTGACGGGTTCGAGTCCCCGCGTGGGCAGCAACCAGGCCCGCAGCCAGTTGACGGTAATTCTCAAGTCCTGGAAGGAGCGAGAATCGGAGGAGATCAGCGAAGTGATGAAGCGTGTGCGCGACGAGTTGTCGCGTTATCCCGAAAGCAAGGTCTATCTTTCGACGCCTGCCGTCATTCCCGGTCTGGGAACCTCGGGCGGTTTCGAAATGGTGCTCGAAGCTCGCGGGGATGCCGGCTATGCCGATCTGCAGCGGGCGGTGGATACGTTGATGCACTATGCCGAGCAGCGGCCCGAGTTTACGGGGCTGGCCTCTTCGATGCAAGCCGATATTCCGCAGCTTTATTTCGACGTGGACCGCGACAAAGCGCAGTTGGTCGGGGTTTCGATGTCCGACATCTTCTCTACGATGAAAGCGTTCACGGGTTCGATCTACGTCAATGACTTCAATATGTTCAACCGTATATACCGTGTATATATTCAGGCCGACGCGCCTTATCGGGCTTACCGCGACAACCTGAACCTCTTCTTCGTACGGGGTGCCGACGGAGCGATGATTCCCGTCACGTCGCTCGGTACGACGCACTATACGACGGGTGCCGGTACGATCAAGCGTTTCAATATGTTCAACGCTGCGACCATCACGGGCGAAGCGGCTCACGGATACAGTTCGGGACAGGCGATGGACGAGCTGGAAAATATCGTGCGTGAGAAATTGCCTGCGTCGGTGGGCGTCGAGTGGAGCGGCCTTTCTTACCAGGAGAAGCATGTGAGCGGACAGACGGGCCTTGTGCTGGCGCTGGCTTTCCTGTTCGTCTTCCTCTTCCTCGCCGCCCAGTACGAGAGCTGGTCGGTGCCCGTCGCGGTCATTCTCTCGCTGCCCGTAGCCGGAATCGGTGCCTATCTGGGTATCTGGGTTTGCGGTTTGGAAAACAACATCTATTTTCAGATCGGCCTGGTGATGCTCGTAGGTCTGGTGGCCAAGAATGCCATTTTGATCGTAGAGTTCGCCAAGGAGGAGGTGGAAAAAGGCCGCGACGTGGTGTCGGCGGCACTCAAGGCCGCACACCTGCGTTTCCGTCCGATCGTGATGACCTCGCTGGCGTTTATCCTCGGCCTGCTGCCGCTGGTGTTCGCATCGGGTCCGGGGTCGGCGAGCCGTCAGGGTATCGGTACGGGCGTCTTTTTCGGTATGCTGGTAGCTATCTCTGTCGGCATCGTCTTCGTGCCCTTCTTCTTCGTGTGGATTTACCGGATTAAAGCAAAATTGAAGAAACGATGAAACGAGTTGCGATATTTGTCATTTTGGCTGCATTGACCGTCGGATTCTCTTCCTGTTCGGCTGTGCGGCACTGTCAGGCCCCCGAGGTGGAGATGCCCGGGCAGATCGCTTCGGGTTATACCGATTCGCTGACCATCGCCGATCTGAGCTGGTGGCAGTTTTACGGGGATTCGACGCTGCGCCGGGTCATCGAGCTGACCTTGGAAAATAACAAGGATATGCTTGCGGCGGCGGCTCGTGTGGAGCAGATGCGGCAGTTGTATCGGATAAGCAAGGCCGAGCGTTTGCCGAATTTTTCGGCCAGAGGGCTGGCTGATTACGAAACGAACGATTATGCCGACGAGGAGTCGAGCCGCGAACCCGAGTTCAGTGCCAAGCTCTCCGTCAGTTGGGAGTTGGACCTTTGGGGAAACCTGCGCTGGGCCAAGCGCAAGGGCGGGGCGGAGTATCTCTCTTCGGTCGAGGATTGGCGTGCGATGCGCATGACTCTCGTCGCGGAAGTTGCGACGGCCTATTTTCAGTTGATGGCTTTGGATAACGAGCTTTCCATCGTGCGTCGTACGCTCCGAACCCGCAGCGAGGGTGTGCAGCAGGCGCAGTTGCGGTTCGAGGGCGGTCTTACCTCCGAAACCGTTTACCAGCAGGCCAAAGTGGAATACGCTTCGACGGCCACCCTGATTCCGGACTTGGAAAGCAGGATCGAAATTATGGAAAACAGTATTGCGCTGCTTATGGGTAAATCTCCTGATTGGGAGGTGTTACGCGGTCAAATGAATATCGAAGCCGAGTTTCCGGACAGTCTGCCTGTCGGTCTGCCTTCGGGACTGTTGCAGCGGCGTCCCGACGTGCGAGCCTCCGAGCAGCAGTTGCGTTCGGCGATGGCTTCGGCGGGGATGGCCTATGCAGATCGTTTTCCCCGGCTGACCTTCAATTTAGTCGGTGGCTGGGAGAACGATGCGTTGCAGGGTTTCTTCCGTTCTCCGTTCTCGTATGTGGCCGGTGCGATCGCCGCTCCGGTCTTCGGCTTCGGACGCAAGCAGGCCAAATATCGTGCGGCATTGGCGGCATACGACGTAGCCCGGCTGGGGTACGAGAAGAAGGTGCTGGAGGTTTTCAAGGAAGCCAACGATGCGGTAGTCACTTACCGTAACGTCCGCAAAACGGCCGCGTTGAAGGTCGCTCTGCGCGATGCTGCCCGCAAATACGTCGAACTGGCCAATTTGCAGTACCGGGGCGGCAGTATCAATTATATCGACGTGCTGGATGCCCAGCGCCGGTATTTCGATGCCCAGATCGGTTTGAGCAACGCTGTACGGGACGAACACCTCGCTTTGGTGCAGCTCTACAAGGCGTTAGGCGGCGGGTGGGAACTGGAGGAGGAATAGTTTTCTGCCGTCGGATAGCCTGATCTGGTATTAAAAATCCGGTTCTGAAGGTTTGTATGACAGTTTTTTGATTTTTGTCCTGTAAATTTCCGGGTGAAAATTTTGAGGAATAAAAAAAACCGTTTATATTTGCACTCCGAAATACCACTAATGCGGAAATAGCTCAGTTGGTAGAGCACAACCTTGCCAAGGTTGGGGTCGCGAGTTCGAGTCTCGTTTTCCGCTCCGAAACGCAGAGGACAATCGAAAGGTTGTCCTCTGCGTTTTTCAGTGTATTGAGGTCCGGATGAATGATCCTGTATCTCGTCTTTCGAGGGGCGGGAGTATCAATAAAAGTTTGCGAAATTACCTGTCGAAGCGCTGGTTCGAATTCTGTTTCCTTCTTCATGAAAAGATGGTTTATTATTCGGGAGAAGAGTTGATGCTCCTGCGTGATTCCAAATATATTATCAGACGGGATACGGATAAGTTCAGAGAATTTTTGAGGAAATGGAGAGTCCGTTGTTCCTGTTTGACAAGGCAATGGAAAGATTTTTGGCAATAAAAGAAAAACTCCTGCTTGTCACCGACAGGCAGGATATAATTGGATCCGGGGAAATATTTTGAGGGACCGAAGCCAAAAGCCTTTTATTTTCCGGCAGATAACGGCGTCTGTTTCATTCTCTTTCGGGAATTATCGCTCTAAAACCGACTGTTGGCCTTGGCCGACCAATTTCCCGTTTCGGTATTCGGTCGGAGAAATCCCGACATACTGCTTGAAATATTTGCCGAAGAAGGATTGGGTCGAGAAATTCAGTTCGGAAGCTATCTCCTTGATACTTAAGTCTGAGGAACGGAGCATCTGTTTGGCGTCGGCAATGACCATGCGAATGATCCACTGCAGGGCCGAGATGCCCGATTTCTCTTTGATGATCGCCGAAAAATAGCGGGGTGTCAGGTATTGTTCCTGGGCGTAGTAGGTTACTTCCCGTTCCATGCGGTGATTCTGGTAGAGTGAAACCATGAAATTCTGAAGTACATGGTTTTTCCGATCTTTGTGCTGCGGTTGCTGGGGATAGCGTGCGAAATAAATACTTAGTATCTCGTAGCAGAGTACCTCGCCCATCGCGGTCACCAATTCGCGGTTGATGATCTTTTGTTGTGTATTGGTGGCTGCAGTGCTCATTGTAGCGATTCGCCTTCGCAGTGCGTCGATCAGTTGGTCTATGTACATATATTGTTCTTTCGACAACGACAGACATGGATTTTCGTAGATGCAAAAACTCCAAGTGGGATCGAATGTTTTTTTTCTATTGGTCAGGATATAGTCTATATCGACTGTAAGCATAATTCCTTTCAAGTCCTTGCTTCGATGTTTTATCTGAATAGACATAAGAAGCGGAGAGATGTATATGTCGCCTTGATGGATATGGTATGTTTTATCTTCCAGAACGATGTCGAGTTCACCGCCTTGGCAGAGGAAAAGGCTACACTTATCCGTTTGCGAGAAAGTATAATCTTCGTCTTTGTCGGAAGCGAGTGGCGGAACAGTAGAAAATTTTACTGGAGATGTCATGGGTATGATTTTGTAAATTATAAATTGATTGCAAAATAGAAAAAAAAGGATATAAAGTACAAATATTCAGGAGGAATCTGTTTAATAATTCTACAAATAGGATAGTGGACAAATGGAATGAATAGTTCGATTCATCGTCCTCGAACGGAGTTGTAGCCGTGTTTCGAGCCGGAAAGAGTGCTTTTTCGATAATCATCCGTGTCAAAGGATTTTCGGTTTTCACTTCGTTCGACGGATAGAGCGCAAGCGGAACGACCGGAAGCAGCCCATATAAAGGCTGCCTCCGGTCGTCGGAAGGAGATGCTACGGGAGGAGGTTTTTCAAAAAGCGACGGATGGCCGCCCATACTCCTGTTTTGCGGAACACTACGGTCAGGAGTATTCCGAGTGCGATGCCGGTAAAGAGCGTGCGAAACAGATTGCCGGAAGATTTTTTCCGGGTCGTCGAGGCGTGTGTTTCATGCAGGAGGGTCGTATCGCGGACGAAGGAGGAAATGTTTCGCAGACCGGTATGGCTTGCGAGGCTGTCCGATTGCCGCTGCCGCCGGAAAGTCTGGTTTGTCAGCAGCCATGTACGCCGTTCCGCTCGGTCGCTTATACCGGTGACGACGAGCGAATCGTCCTGTTTTTCGGCTCGGATCGCGGCCCGTCCGCTGCGGGCGGTGTAGGCCGCACCCGGGGGAAGACGTTCGAGGTCTTTAAGCGGGATCGCCAGCCGGGTCCGGTCCGTCGGCAGGGATTCGGTCGCGATCAGCAGGGTCCGTGATGTCGAGTCGGACTCCTGTTGCTGTTGCCGTAGTTGTCGTACGAGGCTGTCGCGTTGCGATTTTTCGACGCTTCGTTCCGAATGTATTCGGGTCTGTATGTCCGAGGTCTGCGTCGTGGTGCGGGTCGTCGCACATCCGGCTGCCGTCAGGAGGAGCAGGGGCAGCAGCACGGGCCGTTTTTTTCGTCGGGGAGGTTTCATCGGTTTTTTTCTGGGTTTTGCGGTTGAAGTTTTTGCGGAGCCCTTCGACTTCGCGGGTGAGTTTGTCGATTTTGCGGAGCAGTTCCTGTTGGGCGACCAGCCAGTCGGCTTTTTCCCGGCGCAGGGTGACGTTCTCCTGCAGTACGTCGTTGTATTTTTCGCACAACAGGTCGATCGAGCGCTGCATGTCGGCCAGCATGTCGTTGCGGCGCTTGC
>OGUP01002171.1_pt1 | contig 10158 bp, 7 predicted proteins | sample 1553661 | NCBI WGS metagenome assembly OGUP01 (sample SAMEA2580026, study PRJEB22360) | human gut metagenome | biome: human gut; feature: human-associated habitat; material: faeces | place: Denmark | collected 2008/2010
AACTGCCGCATGGCAAAGAAGATGCTGGAAGGTGAAGATCTGGAGATCATTGATGCAGAGAAGAATCCGGATATGGCACGTCAGTTTGGCATTATGCAGGCACCGACACTGGTCATTACGGATGGAGAACATCTGAAGAAATATGTAAATGCATCCAATATTCAGAAATATGTGGATGAAGAGTTAGATTAAAAGAATACAGGTGGATAAGTTCTACTGAAAAGAGTCCTGTGGAAGGGTTTGGTGTACAGAAAGAAAACGTACAGAACATTTCCGCAGGATTTTTTTGTCCACTGCAAAGGTTTACATTTGAAAGAAACGTGAGTATAATGGATAAAGTTGGTATAATATGCAAGTTTTAATTTATTTATGCACAGGACGAGGAGAGAGAAAATGATCGAACAGAACATTGTATTTATTGAAAATAAAGCAGGAAGTCTTCAGAAAGTCACCGAACTTCTGGCAGAAGCAGGAATTGATATTTATGGATTTGCATGCTTTGATGCACCGGAGTTTGCTCTTTTTCGTATGATAACAAACCAGGCAGATGAAGCAGAGAAACTTCTGAGTGAGAATGGATATATGAATCGTGTGACAGAGGTCATTGCTGTAGACCTGAAAGATGAAGTGGGCGGACTGAATACCGTACTGCAGGTCCTTGGCAACTGTAATGTGAATCTGGATTATATTTATACATCCTATCATAGAGAAAACAGCCTTCCGATCATGATCCTTCAGACAGATGATGTATTTGTGACAGAAAATGTACTGAGCAATAATGGATTCCGTGTACTGAATTCACTGGAGGACTGATACAGGCATGAATAAAACAAGCTTTGGGAAAGGCCTTCAGGATGGAATTCCGATTGGCCTGGGATACTTTGCGGTATCCTTTACCTTTGGGATCATGGCTATTCAGTCAGGTCTGACTGCATGGCAGGCAGTTCTGATCTCACTGACAAATCTTACCTCGGCAGGACAGTTTGCAGGTATTGGAATCATTGCAGCCGGTGGTTCGCTGTGGGAGATGGCACTGACGCAGCTGGTTATCAACTTAAGATACTGTCTGATGTCTTTTTCTCTGTCACAGAAACTGGAAAAAGGTGTTTCCAATGGACACAGACTTGCGGTTGCGTTTGGTGTGACAGATGAGATTTTTGGTGTCAGTGCAAGTCAGGAGGGAAGGATCAGTCCGTGGTATAATTATGGTGTAATGTGTGTCGCGATTCCGGGATGGACACTGGGAACACTGGCAGGAGCTGTTTCTGGAAGCCTGCTTCCAGATTTCTTGGTAAGTGCACTGAGTGTGGCAATCTATGGAATGTTTCTTGCGGTGATCATTCCACCGGCAAAGAAAAATCGAGCCGTTCTTGGCGTAGTGATCGGAGCGATGGCTGTGAGTACGTTATTTGCAGTGGTTCCGGTACTGAATAAAGTTTCTACCGGATTTGTGATCATTATCACGACATTGCTGGTAGCAGGGTTGGCAGCACATTTCTGCCCGGTTGAGGAAAAAGAAACAGAGGAAAAGGAGGCAGCAAACTGAGATGAAACCGAATGTATATCTGTATATTCTGGTGATGGCAGGCGTAACATATCTGATTCGTATGCTTCCACTGGTCCTTTTCAAAAGGGAGATCACCAGTCCGTTTGTAAAATCCTTTCTGTACTATGTGCCATATGCATGTCTTGCTGCTATGACATTTCCGGCAATCCTGACAGCAACGGCAGGCGGAATCATTTCCGGTGCAGCGGGACTCATTGTAGCACTGATCTTGGCATATCGTGAAAAGAGTCTTCTTACGGTTGCGTTGTTCGCGTGCGCGGCGGTATTTATTGTAGAGAGAATAATGGAATTTATAATGTAGAAAAAGTTCTGGCTTTGCTTTGTGCAGGGCCGGATTTTTTTTTCGAAAATAGTTAGATGAAGCAAATTTTCTTGACAAAACGGATAGCCTAAACTAACATAAGTATAGATACAACTAACCGATAAGGTTGGCAAAGGTATGAAAAGGAGAAACTTATGTTTTTGGAAATTCGGAATATTAAGAAATCATTTGGTACCGGGGACAGCAAAGTAGATGTTCTGAAAGGGCTGGACCTGGATATTGAAAAAGGGGAATTCTGTGTACTTCTGGGGCCGTCGGGCTCCGGTAAATCCACCTTACTGAATATTATCGGTGGAATCGAGAGCGCAGATGGTGGAAGTATTTCTATCGAAGGCGAAAAGCTGGCTGATATGAAAGAAAAGAAACTTTCTCAGTACAGACGGAAACATCTTGGCTATATCTTTCAGATGTACAACCTGATTCCGAATCTGACTGTGAGGGAGAATATTGAGGTTGGTGCTTATTTAAGTGACCGGGCACTGGATGTGGATGAGCTTCTGCATACACTTGGTCTTTTTGAGCATCAGAGGAAACTTCCGAATCAGCTTTCCGGTGGACAGCAGCAGAGAACTGCGATTGGGCGTGCAATTGTAAAAAATCCGGATATTCTGCTCTGTGATGAGCCGACCGGTGCCTTGGATTACAATACTTCCAAGGAAATTCTGAAATTGATCGAAACAGTGAATCAGAAATACGGAAATACGGTGATCATGGTAACACATAATGATGCGATCAAGGACATGGCAGATCGTGTGGTAAAACTTCGAGATGGAATGATCCGTAAAAACTATCAGAACGAGCATAAGATTCCTGCGATGGATCTTGAATGGTAAGGGGGCGGTGCTATGAAGAGTCCTCTGAGAAAAAGAATTCCCCGCGAACTGAAAGGGGAGATTGGAAAATATCTGGTTGTATTCATCTTGATGGTTGCGACGATCGGTATGGTGTCCGGATTTCTGGTTGCAGATGGAAGCATGATCCAGGCATACGATGAAGGATTTGAAAAATACAATATTGAAGATGGAAATTTTCGTACCGGAGAGCGTCTGTATCGGGGACAGCGCGAGGCAATTGAAGAGGAAGGTGTCAAAATCTATGAAAACTATTATATAGAAGATTCTCTTTCAAATGGAAGCACAATGCGCTTTTTCAAGAATCGTACAGAGGTGGATAAAGTATGCCTGATGGACGGAGAATTACCGTCAGAAACCGGTGAGATCGCAATTGACCGTATGTACGCAGATAATAATTCACTGAAGACTGGCGATACTCTGGATGATGGGAAAAAGTCCTGGACGATCACCGGGCTAGTTGCATTATCAGATTACAGCTGTTTGTTTCAGAATAATAACGATTCTATGTTTGATGCTGTAAAGTTTGGAGTAGGCGTAGTGACGGATGAAGAATTTGATTCTCTGGATCAGGATAAGCTGCAATATAATTATGCATGGACCTACAATGAAAAACCGCAGACAGAACTTGAGGAAAAGAATGTTTCGGAAGATCTGATGAAGGCAATGGGAAAAGTTGTCACTTTGGAAAATTTTGTACCGCAATATCAGAATCAGGCGATTATATTTACTGGAGATGATATGGGAAGTGACAAGGCAATGATGATCATGCTTCTCTATATCATCATCGTGATCATGGCTTTTGTATTTGGCATCACGACCAGTAATACGATTGCAAAAGAAGCTGGTGTCATCGGAACGCTTCGGGCATCCGGCTATACAAAAAATGAGCTGATCCGGCATTATATGACTCTTCCGGTGATCGTAACGCTGGTGGGTGCGCTGATCGGTAATATTTTAGGTTATACGGCATTTAAGGATGTATGTGCCGGTATGTATTATGGAAGCTACAGTCTGCCGACTTATGTGACAATCTGGAATGCAGAAGCTTTTCTTATGACGACAGTAGTTCCGGTAATAATTATGTTTGTAGTTAACTATGCGGTCCTGCATCATAAGCTGAAGCTGTCGCCGCTTAAATTTCTGCGAAGAGATCTTTCTTCCGGAAAGCAGAGACGTGCGGTTTATCTCAGTCCGCGAATGAAAATTTTTCACAGATTCCGCCTGCGCGTGATCTTTCAGAATATCAGCAATTATCTTGTCCTTTTTGTGGGGATTATATTTGCAAATCTGCTTCTGATGTTTGGCCTGTTGCTGCCGTCTGTGTTAGATCATTATCAGATGGATATCCAGAATAATATGCTGGCAAAATACCAGTATATGCTTTCAATGCCGGTAAGTGTGATGGGTGGCAGTAATAAGCTTGAAAGTATGCTGGATATGCTGTTGTTTGCACATGACGCAGAAACAGATAATGAAGACGCAGAAGAATTCAGTGCTTACTCACTGAACACACTTCCGACCAAATACAAAAGTGAAGAAGTAACACTCTATGGCGTTCACGATGACAGCAAGTACATTGATGTGGATTTTTCAGATGGCGTGTATATTTCGAAAGCGTATGCAGATAAATTCCTGCTGAAACCGGGAGATTCGATCACACTCAAAGAAAAATATGAGGATGACGAGTATACTTTTAAAATCAGCGGAATTTATGATTATAATGGCAGTCTTTGTATTTTCATGCCACAGGAGGAATTGAATCAGACCTTTGATCTGGGTGATGATTATTTCAGCGGATATTTTAGCAACACGGAGATCACGGATATTGACAGTAGCTACATAGGTTCAGTGATCGACCTGGATGCACTGACAAAGATTTCCAGACAGCTGAGTGTTTCTATGGGAAGTATGATGGGGATGGTAAATTTATTTGCAGTTGCAATCTATATGATCCTGATATATCTTCTCTCTAAGATCATAATTGAAAAAAATGCACAGTCGATTTCGATGACGAAGATTCTTGGTTATACCAATGGTGAGATCAGCAGGCTATACATCTTGTCTACGTCGATCGTGATTGTTTTGTGCCTTCTGATCAGCCTGCCAATTGAGACTACGATTATGGAAGTTCTATTCAGGGAAATGATGCTGCAGAGTATCTCCGGATGGATCGCGCTCTGGATTGACCCGATAATCTATGTACAGATGTTTGTGATCGGGCTTGTGACATATGCAGTGGTTGCACTTCTGGAATACAGAAAAATCCGGAAAGTACCGATGGGTGAGGCACTTAAAAATGCGGAGTAATAAAAAAAGTTCCCACTTTATATTGTTAACGTGCTAAATAACTGTTATAATGAGCAAATAGTGATGCAGTGAACAAAGGGAATATAAAGTGTTCACAGCGATAAATTTGTTTATAAGAGAGGGAACGATACATATGAATCAGTTGGAAGTACTTCGAGAGAGCCTTGGACAGTGTGATGAGATCGTGCTGGATGCATTACTTATGCGTAACAGAATCGTAGAAGATATCATGGCTTACAAAGAAGCAAATGATATTCCGATCCTTCAGCCGGAGCAGGAAGCAAAACAGAGAGAATGGCTGAACCGCAGAATGGAAGGCAGACGCCATAAAGATGAAGTGACTGCTGTTTTTGAAGAAATTACCAGAAACAGTAAGAGAATCCAGGCACGTAAACTGTTTGATTACAATATTGTACTGATCGGTTTCATGGGTGCAGGTAAATCTACGATTTCTGATTTCCTGCGGACAGTATTCGCAATGGAAGTTGTAGAGATGGACCAGATCATTGCCGAGAGAGAGGGAATGTCCATTTCTGATATTTTTGAGACATATGGAGAAGAGTATTTCCGTAATCTGGAGACAGAACTTCTTATAGAAATGCAGTCCAAGACCAATGTAGTTATTTCCTGTGGCGGTGGTGTGCCGATGAGAGAACGCAATGTAGTCGAAATGAAGAAGAATGGACGTGTTGTACTTCTGACAGCCAAACCGGAGACAATCTTAAGCCGTGTCAAAGATAATCACGACAGACCACTTCTGGAAGGCAACAAGAACGTTGACTTTATTGCAGGTCTGATGGAAAAACGTCGTGAGAAATACCAGGCAGCAGCTGATATTGTGATCGAGACAGATGGTAAGGATAAACTGGAAATCTGTGAAGAACTTGTTCAGAGAATCCGTGCACTTGACGCAGAAGAGTAAACAGGGGTAACATACAGCAGATTGTTGTCTGAGAATATCCCGAGACATACAGGTTGATACGAACGTAGTGAGTGACAACCTGTCAATAGCACAAAATTATTGTTTTTTTAATGAACATATCGAAAATGTCCAGATGCATGCCATCTGGATGTTTTTTTATCACAAAAATTGAAAGATATATCAAAAAACAGTCCATTTTGTTTAATATATCCATATGGTATTATAATTTCATCAAAAAGCTATACGAAATAGCTAAAGAGCGAAAACAAAAATGGGAGGTTTCTTTTATGAAGAAAAAATTAGTTTTAGCGATGGCAGCAACAATGGCAATCACATCTTGTGCAGTTCCGGTACTTGCAGATGATGCAGCAGCTGAAGGCGGAAAGATTGGTATCTCAATGCCAACACAGTCTCTGGAACGTTGGAACAGAGATGGTTCTTATCTGGAAGAACAGTTTAAAGCAGCTGGATATGATGTGGAGCTGACATACTCCGATAACGAAACAGACCGTCAGGTAAATGATATCCAGAACCTGATCTCCGATGGAGTTAACCTCCTGGTAGTTGCAGCTATCGATGGTGAAGCACTTAATACAGTTATGGATGAAGCAGCAGATGCAGGAATCCCGGTTATCGCTTATGACCGTCTGATCAAATCCGATGCAGTTTCCTATTATATCTCCTTCGATAACTATACAGTAGGTACTCTGCAGGGCCAGTACGTAATCGATACTCTGGATCTTGACAATGCAGGTGATAAAACATATAACATCGAGTTCACAGCAGGTGACCCGGCAGATAACAATGCAGGATACTTCTTCAACGGTGCTTATGACACTCTGAAACCGTATCTGGATGCAGGCACACTGAATGTAGTTTCCGGACAGACTGATTTCGATTCCGTAGCAACAGCAGCATGGGATACACAGACAGCACTCGAGAGAATGCAGAACATCCTCGCTTCCTACTATGCAGATGGAACTCAGCTGGATGTAGCTCTTTGCTCCAATGACTCCACAGCACTCGGTGTTACACAGGCAATCGAATCTGACTATGCAGGCAAAAACGACGTTCTGATCACAGGACAGGACGGTGACGAAGCTAACCTTGCAAACATCGTAGATGGAAAACAGTCCATGACAGTTTACAAAGCAGTTGCAAACGAAGCAGTTGTTACTCTTGACCTTGCAGAAGCAATGCTGAAAGGTGACACAATTGATGATTCTCTGATCACAAACTCCAAATGGGATTTCGACTGTGCATATGATACAGAATCCTATGAAACATCTGAAGGACATAAATGCCCATCATTCCTTCTGGTTCCTACAGTTGTAACAAAAGACAACATGAAAGAAGAACTGGTTGACACAGGATACTATACACAGGACGATGACGGATATCTTCATCCAGCACAGTAAGCAGAAAAAATTGCTTAAGTAACCAATAAAACATGTAATTTGAAATTTTAGGGCGGGGTGAAGAGCCCCGCCCGGTTTTTTGAAAGGGGGCGCCATTTTGGCAGACAATATTTTAGTAATGGATCACATTACAAAAGAGTTCCCCGGTGTCAAAGCTCTGGACAATGTAAATCTTGAAGTCCAGCGAGGAGAGATTCACGCGCTGATCGGTGAAAACGGTGCGGGAAAATCCACACTGATGAACGTTTTAAGTGGTCAGTATCCATATGGAAGTTATACAGGTACAGTTACCTATGAAGGTGAGGAATGCAAGTTTAAAAACCTGAACGACAGTGAAGCGAAAGGAATCGTTATCATCCATCAGGAACTTGCGCTGATTCCGTTACTTTCTATTGGCGAGAATATGTTTCTCGGAAACGAGATTAAGAATAAAAGCGGCAGCATTGACTGGGACAGAACATACAGTGAAGCAGAAAAACACATGGCACAGGTTGGACTCCATGAATCTGCACAGACACTGATCAAAGATATCGGAACAGGTAAACAGCAGCTGGTAGAGATCGCAAAGGCATTCTCCAAGAAGGTTAAACTTCTGATCCTGGATGAGCCTACTTCATCTCTGAATGATGAAGATGCAAAAATGCTTCTGGATCTTCTGATGGAATTCAAGAAGAACGGACTGACCTCTATCATCATCACTCATAAACTGAATGAGATCATCTACTGTGCAGACCGCTGTACGATCATCCGAGATGGTACAACGATCGAGACACTGACCAAGGGTGTAGATGATTTAAGTGAAGACCGTATCATCAAAGGTATGGTTGGCCGTTCTATGGATGACCGTTATCCTACCAGAAAACATAATGTCAGCAAAGAGGTTATGCTGGAAGTAAAAGACTGGACCGTTCATCATCCACTCTATCCTGAGAAGATCGTAGATAATAAAATCAGCTGTAAAGTACATAAAGGTGAGGTTGTCGGTTTCTCAGGATTGCAGGGTGCAGGACGTACCGAATTTGCAATGTCTGTATTTGGTAAGAGCTATGGAAGCAATATTTCCGGTGAACTTTATATCAAGGGAGAAAAAGTAAATCTCAAGAATCCGCACGATGCGATCCGTCATGGTCTTGCATATGTAACAGAAGACCGTAAGACAAACGGACTGATTCTCGGAGAATCCATTCGATTTAATACAACACTTGCCAGACTTTCCAAAGTTTGTGAGAAAGGTGTCATCAATACAGATATGGAAGTTCATCTGGCAGATGAGATGACAAAGGAAATGGGAACCAAGACTCCTTCCAATGAGCAGAAAATCGGTAACCTTTCCGGTGGTAACCAGCAGAAAGCACTGCTTGGTAAGTGGATGTTTACAGAACCGGATATCCTGATTCTGGATGAACCTACACGAGGTATCGATGTAGGTGCAAAATATGATATCTACTGCCTGATCAACAAGATGGTAGAAGATGGAAAATCAGTCATTATGATTTCTTCTGAAATGCCGGAACTTCTCGGTATGTGTGACCGAATCTATGTTATGAGTGAAGGCCGTCTGGCTGGTGAATTTACAGCGGAAGAGGCAACTCAGGAACGTATTATGGCTTCGATCATGCAGGAACAGAATAAAAAATAAGAAATAGTGACTGAACAGTTACTGGGAAAGGGGTAAAAAAAATGAAATTTAATGTAAAAGATTTCTTAAGAAAATATACAATGGTCATTGCACTGGTGATCGTATTTATCCTGTTCTGTGGATTGACAAACGGAAGACTCCTGTATGCACAGAACATGTCAAACTTAATGCTTCAGAATGGTTATGTTCTCGTTCTTGCCTGTGGTATGTTATTATGTATCCTGACAGGTGGTAACATCGACCTTTCTGTTGGTGCTGTAATCTGCCTGGTTGGTGGTCTTGCAGCAGTACTTATCAGCAACAAGGGAATGAACCCATATCTGACCATCATCATCTGCCTGGTTGTTGGTCTTCTGGTAGGTATCTGGCAGGGTTACTGGATCGGTTACAAACGTATCCCTCCATTCATCACAACGCTTGCTGGTATGTTTATCTTCCGTGGATTTGGACGTCTGATTCTGGACAACAAAACTGTTTCTATCCAGAACAAAGATTTCCTGAAAGTATTTACTTCTTATATTAATATTCCTGGACTGGATGACACTGCAAACTATTCAGCACTGATTGTTGGTATTGTTGTTGCTGTATATGTAATCTTCAGTGTAGTTCGTTCCAGAGCAAACAAAGCAAAAAGAGGATATCGTCAGAATACAGCATTTTCTGATTACAGCAAAGCTGTTATCATCGCAGTAGTTATCCTCTGGTACTGCTACAAACTGTTCCAGTACAAAGGTATCTCCGTAATGTTCATCTGGGTAGTTGCAATCTGCCTGATCTACAACTTTATTACATCCAAAACAGCATTTGGACGTTACTTCTACGCAATTGGTGGTAATGAGAAAGCTACACAGCTTTCCGGTATTGATACAAACAAAGTTTACTTCATTGCATATGTAAACATGGGACTTCTTGCAGGTCTTGCAGGTCTTCTCTGTGCAGCACGTGTAGGTTCTGTAAATGGTAGCACAGGTACTTCCTTCGAGATGGATGCGATCGGCTCCTGTTTCATCGGTGGTGCTTCCGCATACGGCGGTAGCGGTACTGTAGGTGGTGTTGTAATCGGTGCACTTCTCCTTGGTGTTATCAACATGGGTATGTCAATCATGGGTATCGGTGATTCCTGGCAGTA
>OGUP01002172.1_pt1 | contig 10157 bp, 7 predicted proteins | sample 1553661 | NCBI WGS metagenome assembly OGUP01 (sample SAMEA2580026, study PRJEB22360) | human gut metagenome | biome: human gut; feature: human-associated habitat; material: faeces | place: Denmark | collected 2008/2010
GCAGCGGATGACAATGCGATGCTTCATTTCTTCTCCCTCTTCCAGTCCGGCTTCTTTGTGAAGGTTCGAGCGCGTTCGTCCGGCAGCCGGTTCTTTTCGTATTTATCATAGGCTGCGACAATGCGCTGCACCAGCACAGTCGTCTTGCCGCTCCCCGCGCCCGCAAGGACAAGCAGAGGTCCCTTCACCGTGCAGATCGCCTCGCGCTGCATGTCATTCAGTTTGCTGTAATACGTATCAAAAAGCGCCTTTTTCTGCGCGTTATATGCCGATGGTTGCAGAATCAATTTCACAGACCCGGTCGTGCGACCGCCCTTTCAAAACTAAAGTAAATCTATTATACTATAGTTCGACGGATTTAGCAATAAAAAAGTGGCAGAGAGTTGCCTCTCTGCCGGGAAAAATTTTTCCGCGTTTTTTCAGAAATCCTCGTGGTTCTGTCTCTGCTGATTCTGATTCTGCTGATTTTGCTGGTTGCGATTCTGATTCTGCTGGTTCTGCTGATTCTGCTGGTTGCAGTTTCGGTTCTGTTGGTTCTGCTGATTCCGATTCTGCTGGTTCTGATTCTGATTGTTCATGACTTTTCCTACCGAATGTTCGGCTGCCTTTCAAAAATTTTCGTAAAGTGCCGCTTTGCCGTCGGCAACGCGCCGAAAACGCGGCGCCTTAGTATTCTGCACAAAAGATGTGCGGCTATACATAGGAAATACCAGAGAACACTGTAGACGAGCGAAATCTGCCCGCAAAGATTAAAGCGCATGCCGGAGTAATCCCACACGCCAAGGCGGAACACGCGGTTGATGAGGAGTCCCGAGAAAAACTCAACCGTTGTCACGCACAGAGACGAAATCAGCGCGCGGCAGGCAAGCCGCATGCGGCGATGCGCCGCCTCCGTCACATACATGATAAGAAAGCATACACCGCCGAGGATACCCATTGTCCAGTGCGTCCTTCCGCGCCACAACACTTCGATAAAACGATACCCGACCGAGCCTATCGCGTACACCGTCAAAAGCTCTCGTTTTTTCATCGAAAACACCTGCCTTCTCTTGCACTATGGCAAAAGACACGCAAATTATTCCGCAATTGCCGTGATTTTATTGACTTTATGCGAATATAATGCTATAATGCAATATCATTCTTACAATGATTCGCGAATTTTTCGCCGGAGGTATAGCCATGAATCAAGAAAAGCTCAAGGTCGGCGTCATCGGCGCTACCGGCATGGTCGGTCAGCGTTTCCTGACCCTGCTTGAACATCACCCCTATTTTGAAGTCGCGATACTTGCGGCAAGCGCGTCCTCAGCGGGCAAGACCTATGCTGATGCCGTGGAAGGCAGATGGAAAATGACAGAGCCGCTGCCCGATGTTTATAAGACTATGCGCGTGTATGACGCAGATGCGGATTTTGGCATGATTACAAAGTCGGTCGACTTTGTCTTTTGCGCTGTCAATATGAAAAAGGACGAAATCAAGGCACTCGAAGAGCGCTATGCCAAGGCGGAGACGCCGGTTGTCTCAAACAACTCCGCCAACCGTTGGACGGACGATGTTCCCATGGTGATTCCGGAAATCAATGACGCGCATCTTGCCGTCATTGAGGCGCAGAGAAAGCGCCTCGGCACAAAGCACGGCTTTATCGCCGTCAAGCCGAACTGCTCGATTCAGAGCTATGTCGGCATGCTCACGCCGCTCCTGAAATACGGCATCACCGAAGTGATTGCCACGACCTATCAGGCAATCTCCGGCGCGGGAAAAACCTTCCGCGAATGGCCCGAAATGATTGACAATGTCATCCCCTACATCGGCGGTGAGGAAGAAAAGAGCGAGCAGGAACCGCTGAAGATTTGGGGCAAGGTGGAAGACGGCAAAATCGTCAAAGCAGCCGCGCCCGTCTTCTCCGCGCAGTGCATCCGCGTTCCCGTCACCGACGGACACACGGCGGCGGTCTTCGTCAAGTTCAAGAACAAGCCGACCAAGGAGCAGATCATCGCCGACTGGCGTGCCTTCTCCGGCAAGCCGCAGTCGCTCGGACTGCCGAGCGCGCCCGAGCACTTCATCACTTATTTTGAAGAAGACAACCGCCCGCAGGCGAAGCTTGACCGCGACCTCTACGGCGGCATGGGCATCTCCGCAGGCAGACTGCGCGAGGATGTCATCTTTGACTATAAGTTCGTCGGGCTGTCGCACAACACGCTGCGCGGCGCAGCAGGCGGCGCGGTGCTCATCGCCGAGCTGCTCTACCGTGAGGGCTATATCGTCAAAAAGTAAATATAAACGACAAAAAGCCGTCTCTTTCGAGGCGGCTTTTTGTCCCAACATATTTATTATAGCACAACAATCCAGGCGTGTCAATTCGCTGTTTGCCTATTTTTCGGCGTGCAAATTCATCTGCTTTGCCGATAGTATTTTTCCGCGCTTTCAGGTATACTGTAATCGGAAGGAGGAAAACGAAATAAAAAATCTTCAAAAGGGGTACACGGTATGCAACTTACGATAAGCGGTCGCGACATGACCGTCCGAAACGACCTCAGAAACATCACCGAAAAGCGTATCGCAAAACTTGCGAAATTCTTCGATGACAACGCGGAAGTCAGCGTCATCTACTCCAAGAAACGCAATTTGCAGATTGCGGAAATCACCGTATATGCAAACGGCACCTATTTCCGCAGCGAAGTGGAGGGCGACACCTTCAACAATTCGCTGGACGAGGCGATTGAAGCCATCGTCCGTCAGATTCGCAAGAACAAAACACGCCTTGCCAAACTACTCCGCGCCGATGCATTTGACTATACGGCAGATGAGCCGGAGTTGGACGAGGCACCCGAGTTCCTCATCCGCACGAAGTCCTTCTCCATCAAGCCCATGTCTGTGGAGGAAGCCATCCTGCAAATGAACCTGCTCGGTCACATGTTCTTCGTTTTCCGGGATGCACAGAGTATGGAAACCTGCGTGGTTTACAAGCGGAAAGACGGCGCCTATGGTCTCATAGCGCCGCAGTAGATAGAAGGAAGCACAAGTCCCCGTGCCCGGCACGGGGACTTGTGCTTTTTATGCAAAGACAAAAAAACGCATTTGCGAATTGCAAATGCGTTTTTGGTGACCCGTGGGAGAATCGAACTCCCGTTTTCGCCGTGAGAGGGCGATGTCTTAGCCGCTTGACCAACGGGCCGTGGCTTGACAACGATAGAATTATAGCACAGATAAAAACAAATTGCAAGCCTTTTTTGAAAATTTTCGTCGGTTTTCTTATAAATGTGCAAAGCGGCAAAAGAGACGCGGTTTTTCCGCGTCTCTTTGTCTATTTTTGTGCGGGTACTTCTGCGTCTGTCTGCTGCTCTTCCAGATACTTTGCAAAGATGCGGGAAAGCGCTTTCAGCACATCCTCGGTCTTTTTCGGTCGGTAGGAAACATACGCCTTCGCCGCTGTGACGATGCGCACCTCGTTTTTGAACGCGAAGGCGACGGCAGCCCATGCGGAAAGGTCAAACTTATCCGCGAAAATGCGGATTTCCCCATTCTCAACCTTGACAAGGTTCATGCCTGCGCGCTCTGCCATGTGGCGTACCAGCGAAATCTGCATGAGATTTTTCACGGGCTTGCCGAACTCGCCGTAGCGATCAATCATCTCGTCGGCAACATCCTCCATGTCCTCCTCGGTCTCAATCAGCGCAATGCGCTTGTACATCTCCATGCGCCCGGCGGAAGAATAAATATAGCTGTCCGGAATATAGGCGTCCAGCGGAATGTCGATCTTGCACTCCTTACGCTCCGGCAGCTTTTCGCCCTTCTCTTCCAGCACCGCCTCATTGAGTAAGCGAATGTACATATCATAGCCGACGGCATCCAGATGCCCATGCTGCTCCGCGCCGAGCAGATTACCCGCGCCGCGGATCTCGAGGTCGCGCAGCGCAATGCGGAAGCCCGCGCCAAACTCGGCGTATTCCCGAATGGCGGCAAGTCGTTTTTCCGCAATCTCGGAGACGACCTTGCCCTGCCGGTATGTGAAATACGCATAGGCGCGCCGCCCGGAGCGCCCGACTCTGCCACGCAGCTGGTGCAGCTGCGAAAGTCCCATGCGGTCGGCATCCTCGATGATCAGCGTGTTCGCGTTGGGCACATCGACGCCGGTCTCGATAATCGTAGTGCAGACGAGAATGTCGATTTCGCCGTCGAGCAGTGCCTGCCAGATTTCTTCAATCTCCTCGCGCTCCATCTTGCCGTGCGCCACGGCGACATTGGCGCTCGGATTCTCCCGCGCGATTCGCGCCGCGACATATTCAATCGACTCCACGCGGTTGTACAGATAGAACACCTGACCGCCGCGCGCCAGCTCGCGCCGGATGGCCTCGCCGATGATGATGTTGTCATGCTCGAGCACATAGGTCTGCACCGGCAGACGATCCTCGGGCGGCTCGTCCAGCACCGACATATCGCGGATGCCGCCCATCGCCATGTTCAGCGTGCGCGGAATCGGCGTTGCCGACAGGGTCAGCACATCGATGTCTTTTGCCATCTGCTTGAGCTTTTCTTTTTGCGCCACGCCGAAACGCTGTTCCTCATCCACAATCAGCAGGCCGAGATCCTTGAACTCCACATCGGAAGAAATCATGCGGTGCGTGCCGATGATCATGTCGGTTTCACCACGCTTCAGAGAGCGCAGAATCTCCTTCTGTTGTTTCGCTGTACGGAAGCGGGACAGCATCTCCACCTTGACCGGGAAGTTACGCATGCGTGAGAGCGCCGTATGGTAGTGCTGCAGCGCCAGAATCGTCGTCGGTACGAGCAGCGCCACCTGCTTCCCTGCCTCAATCGCCTTGAACGCACCTCGCAGCGCCACCTCGGTTTTGCCGAAGCCGACATCGCCGCACAGCAGTCTGTCCATCGGCACGGGACGCATCATATCGCGCTTGATGTCTTCGATGGCGGAAAGCTGACTGTCGGTCTCGTCATATTCAAACGCCGCCTCAAAGTCGTGCTGCATTTTATCGTCTGCGGGGAACGCATAGCCGCTTTTGCGCATACGCTCCGCATACAACGCGATCAGCTCCTTTGCCATGTCCTTGACGGCTGCCTTGGCGCGCGACTTGGCTTTCTGCCAGTCGCCGCCGCCCATCTTGGACAGCTTCAGGAGCCCATCGTCCGAATGCGCGCCGATGTATTTCGACACCATGTCGAGGTTGTCCACAGGCAGAAACAGTTTATCCGTCCCGGCATACTGAATATTGATGTAGTCGCGCGAGACGCCGCCGACCGTCAGATTCTGAATGCCGAGATACTTGCCGATGCCGTAGGCGGTGTGCACCACATAGTCACCGACCTCAAGGTCGGCATAGGACAGAATCTTCTGCCCGCTTTTCATCTTCTTTTTACTCTTCCGGCGGACAAGTGAGGGCTTCTCCTCCTCGCCGCCCGAGAGCGTCAGCGCCGCGAAGCGCGCCGCGCCAAGCTCATAGCCGCATTCGAGCGGCTCCACGGAGAGGTAGACCACGCCCGGAATCAAATCCGCGGCGTTCGCCCCTTCGCCGAGCGAGACTGCCTGGATACTGTCGTTGCCGAGCGCCTCAAGCAAACTTTTGACCTCGGCATCCGCGCGGCAGGCTACGAGAATGCGGTATTTGTTCTTGATGAAGCCGTCGAGGTCTTCCTTCATCAGCTCATATTTTTTGAAAGAAGACGCCAGCTGCCGGCAGCGGCGCGCTGCCGGAGGGGGAAGGCAACCAGGCCGCCGATGCGCTCACCGGCAAGCCCGACTGCAAAAGTGTTCAGGTGCACGGCGACATTTGCCGCGAAGAAGTGCTCGGCGCGGACGGGCTCTGCCGAAAATGCCGTGTGCCCGCCGCGAATCACACCGTGCTCCAACAGATTTGCAATCAACTCACCGTCATACCGCGCCGCCGCATCCAGACGGTCGCGAATCGCGTTCGTTCCGCATAGCAGCACCGCCGTGCGCGTATCGAAATAGTCCAAAAGGCATTCCTTTTGCGGGTAAATCTGCGTAACATATTTGTCCGTAAAGTTCAGCGGCTGTCCGCCGTCAATGGCGGCAAGCTCCTTTTCCAGTTCCTCACGTGCATCGGAAGTTTCGCACTTGGCAAGACAGTCCTTCACCGACTTGCGCACAGCCGCCAGCGCCCGCGCATCGCAGAGCACTTCGCGCACCGGCAAAAGCTCAAGATCGTCGCGATTTTCAATCACGCGCTGCGTCATGCGGTCAAACACGCAGATGCGGTCGATCTCGTTGTCGAAAAACTCGATGCGGTAGGGCTGCTTTTCGTCCTCGCCCTCCTCGGGTGGGAACATGTCGATGATGCCGCCACGCTGCGAAAACTGCCCGACGTTGTCCACGGTTTCCACGCGTACATAGCCCATAGCCGTCAGCTCCGCCGCCAGTTCGGCAGGCTCAATCACATCGCCGATGCCGTAGCGGAAACGGTTTCTGTCCAGCACCTCGCGCGGCATGGTAAAGCGCAGCGCCGCCGCAGGCGTAGTGACCACCGCGTCAAAATCCCCGCTCTGTACGCGGGCAAGCACCAAAAGCCTCTCATGCTCGTTCTCATGAGAGGCTGTAATATTATAAATGTTGAGTTCCCGCTCGGAAAAGCGATAGGCGCTAAGACCGCTGCTCTGCAAATGAGCGGTCATGCGAATCGCCGTCTTGTCGTCCTTGACAAGAACCAGGACGCCGCGCTTGTACGCCGCCGCAAAATCCGATATAAATGCATCGAGAAACGCTTTCTCGACCACGGGCGGCATGCCGCTCACCACAATGGGCAGCGGATTCTGCCGCATCTGCGTGCTGAGACAGTCCCAAATCTGCGCGTACTCCCTGTCCAGTCTGAGCGACTGTGCACAAATACTCATGTCTATTACCTGTTATATAAATTCATTGCCTTGTCCATCTGTCCGGACAGAATCAATTCTACTCCATCATACACCCGCGAAAACTCCGAAAACAGAGTCTTTTTGTCGGCGTCCGAATAAGTGCCGAGCACATAGTCCGCAAGATCGTAGTCCGGCGACGGCTTTTTGCCAACGCCGATTTTTACACGCGGGAACGCATCCGAATTCAGCTGATAGATGATGCTTTTGATGCCGTTGTGCCCGCCGTCGCTCCCACTTCTGCGGATGCGCATCGCGCCGACATCAAAATTGATGTCGTCAAACAACACAATGATATTCTCGGGCGGTATCTTGTAGAAATCCGCTGCATCGCGCACAGCCTCGCCGGACAGATTCATAAAGGTCTGCGGCTTCATCAGGAGCACACGATGCTCTCCGATGCGCGTGTCGGCGCACAGTGACTTAAATCGCACACGGTCGACCTTGACGCCGCATTTTTCGGCAATAAAATCGAGCGCTAAAAATCCCGTATTATGTCTTGTAAATGTATATTTGTCGCCCGGATTGCCGAGGCCGACCACGAGATGGGTCAGATTTCCCACGGCGGGCGCATCTTTTTTTTCAATCTGCTTGAATAAATCAAATATATTGCTCATACTGCCTCCGCGCTACTTTCTCAACTTAATACTGTATCACAAATTCTTGTGAAATGCAAGTTTTCCGGAGAAAAATACAACTTCTCGTGTAAAAAACTTCACAATTTTAATACTATTTCACCTATGAAATTTTTCCAAACCTATAGATATTTCCCAAAAAACATGGTATACTATTAGATGCGGTTCGCATAGGTGCGGCACCGTGATATAAGTCGGGCGTTCCGACTGTGTCGTTTGAAAAATTGTGTTTGCAATTTTACAATATTTTTGGAGGTTCAAAACAGTATGAGCAAAAAGTATGTCTACCTTTTCTCGGAAGGCAACGCAAAGATGCGTGAGCTTCTCGGCGGTAAGGGCGCAAACCTTGCTGAGATGACCGGTCTCGGTCTTCCCGTTCCGCAGGGCTTCACCATCTCCACCGAAGCCTGCACCCAGTATTACGAGGACGGCAAACAGATCAATCCTGAAATCCAGGGACAGATCATGGAGTACATCGAGAAGATGGAGCAGATCACCGGCAAGAAGTTCGGCGATCTTGAGAATCCGCTGCTCGTTTCCGTCCGTTCCGGCGCACGCGCATCGATGCCCGGCATGATGGACACCATTCTTAACCTCGGTCTCAACGAAGAAGTCGTCGAGGTCATGGCAAAGAAGTCCGGCAACCCGAGATGGGCATGGGACTGCTACAGAAGATTCATTCAGATGTACTCAGACGTCGTTATGGAAGTCGGCAAGAAGTACTTTGAAGAGCTCATCGACGAGATGAAGCACAAGAAGGGCATCACGCAGGATGTCGACCTCACCGCAGACGACCTCAAGGTGCTGGCTGAGCAGTTTAAGGCAGAATACAAGTCCAAGATCGGCGAGGACTTCCCGACCGATCCGAAGGAACAGCTGATGGGCGCAATCAAGGCCGTCTTCCGTTCCTGGGATAACCCCCGCGCAAATGTCTATCGCCGCGACAACGATATTCCCTACTCCTGGGGTACCGCAGTCAACGTACAGATGATGGCATTCGGCAACATGGGCGAAACCTCCGGTACCGGTGTTGCATTCACCCGTGACCCCGCAACCGGCGAAAAGAAGCTGATGGGCGAGTTCCTGATGAATGCACAGGGCGAAGACGTCGTTGCAGGCGTCCGCACGCCTATGCCGATCTCCAAGCTGCACGAGGTTATGCCCGCAGTTTACGACCAGTTCGTCGAGATCTGCCACACGCTTGAAAACCACTACAGAGACATGCAGGACATGGAGTTCACCATCGAGGACAGAAAGCTCTACATGCTCCAGACCCGTAACGGCAAGAGAACCGCAAAGGCCGCACTCAAGATTGCTTGCGACCTCGTTGACGAGGGTATGATCACCGAAGAAGAAGCAGTCCTCATGATCGACCCGAGAAACCTCGACACCCTGCTCCACCCGCAGTTCGACGCAAAGGCACTCAAGGCTGCAACGCCGGTTGCAAAGGCACTGGCTGCATCGCCCGGCGCTGCTTGCGGTAAGATCGTCTTCACCGCTGAGGATGCGAAGGAGTGGAAGGCACGCGGCGAGAAGGTCGTTCTTGTTCGTCTTGAGACTTCGCCTGAGGACATCGAAGGCATGAAGGCATCGCAGGGTATCCTGACGGTTCGCGGCGGTATGACCTCCCATGCGGCAGTCGTTGCCCGCGGTATGGGTACCTGCTGCGTATCCGGTTGCTCTGCAATCGCTATGGATGAGGCAAACAAGCAGTTCACACTGGCAGGCAAGACCTACCACGAGGGCGACTTCCTCTCGATCGACGGTTCCACCGGCTGCATCTACGACGGCATTATCCCGACTGTTGACGCCTCCATCGTCGGCGAATTCGGCAGAATCATGGGCTGGGCTGACAAGTTCAGAAGACTGCAGGTCCGCACCAACGCAGATACACCCCGCGACGCAAAGAAGGCATTTGAGCTTGGCGCCCAGGGTATCGGTCTGTGCCGTACCGAGCACATGTTCTTCAACGAGGACAGAATTGCCGCCATCCGCGAGATGATCTGCTCCGACACCGTTGAGCAGAGAGAAGCTGCTCTCGAGAAGCTGCTGCCCATGCAGCAGGGCGACTTTGAGGGCATCTACGAGGCCATGGAGGGCTGCCCCGTCACCATCCGCTTCCTGGATCCCCCTCTGCACGAGTTCGTTCCCACCGAGGAGGCGGACATCGAGCTGCTGGCCAAGGATATGGGCAAGACCGTAGCCGACATCAAGGCCATCATCGCCTCCCTGCACGAGTTCAACCCCATGATGGGTCACCGCGGCTGCCGTCTGGCCGTCACCTTCCCGGAGATCGCCGTCATGCAGACCCGTGCCGTCATCCGCGCCGCCATCAACGTCCAGAAGAAGCACCCCGACTGGAATATGGTGCCTGAGATCATGATCCCCCTGGTGGGCGAGGTCAAGGAGCTGAAGTTCGTCAAGGACGTGGTGGTCAAGACCGCTGACGAGGAGTTGGCTGCTGCCGGTATGAACATGAAGTACCTGGTGGGCACCATGATCGAGATCCCCCGCGCTGCGCTGACCGCTGATGCCATCGCCACCGAGGCGGAGTTCTTCTCCTTCGGTACCAACGACCTGACTCAGATGACCTTCGGCTTCAGCCGTGACGACGCAGGCAAGTTCCTGGCCAGCTACTAT
>OGUP01002173.1_pt1 | contig 10155 bp, 5 predicted proteins | sample 1553661 | NCBI WGS metagenome assembly OGUP01 (sample SAMEA2580026, study PRJEB22360) | human gut metagenome | biome: human gut; feature: human-associated habitat; material: faeces | place: Denmark | collected 2008/2010
GTAGTCGCCTCAAGTGCAACCAAATAAGCACGCATTTCTAAAGTCTCAGCACACATATCAAGGCAGTCATGCATATCCATACAAATATTATCGCAACTGCTCCAACCAATGTATCCCCGATAGGTGTTACATTTAATTGATGCAGTAATTGTGTTTTTCACTATCGATATAATATCTTCTTTGGGAATCATAGTAGCCCCTTTCTTTTATTCAACAAGATCAATCTTATGTCTTTCGCACCATTGTCTTGCTATTTTTTCATAAGCTTCATCACGATATTGGTACCAATGTTTCTCCTCTGCTGTATGCAGAACTTGCTCTTAAAACTGATGGTCTGCAAGAATATGTTGATGCTATGAATGAATTTAATTAAACTTACATACTCCCTCTGAGTCTTAAGTTTCTCTCCGAGTTTCTTTTGAGTTTTCATCGAGTTTTTTCTGAAAACAACTCGATAAAAACTCAATTAAATTCTCAATTGCTCTCGATCAAGAAATATATATTTTATATCAAGCTATAGCCTCACAAAATGTTGCATTATCTCTTTCAAATCATCGCTAAAATCTTCTAAATCTTCCATAGTAATGGCTCCTTCATTCAGGAGCGAAAGCATAATATAAAATTGATTTGACCTGCTCATCTCACATTGCACTCCACAATCTTTCTTATCCTCTTTTATTCTTTTCTCCAATGTCCAAAATTTTTCAGATGACTTTCCATCTCCACATAGTATTTCAATATATTCTTTGTTGAGCTTATCCATATAAGCTTCTTGCCATCCAGCTATTTTACTTCTGAATATTTTCCAGTCCTTTTCTGAGAATTTGTTCATGCTTATTATCTCCTACATTACATCCACTTCTACACTTTAATATCTCTTCTTCTTTTTGTAGTTCCAATACAAGCTAATAACTCCATATTTACTCCAGTTTTTCTATCTTTCCTATAGCCACCCAACTTTTCAAGAAAAGACTTGTCATCTAAAGCATTCCATACATGACCATCATTTCTGATTTCAAAAATCTGACGATATTTTCTTAATGTTTCTTTATCAATATCATCCATTGAATAATACTCAATTATTTGATTATCATTTCCCTCTGGATTTTGATCTCTTATCATCCCTCTAATCTCATGCTCTGTCGCATGATAATCGCCTTCATGATTTCTTTTATATGTTCCCTTATAAGGATTTTCTCCAACATATACCGGACGCATATTAAAATCAGCTCTAGGAACATGAATCACAATTAGTCTTATACAGCCATCTTCAACAATCTCTACATCATCATCGGTTAATAGGTTTATATTCACCTTATTTCCATTAATTGTGTTCCAAAAATCTTCTTTCTGCTTAGGCGCATCCTCTATTCCTTCAATCACTAATTCTGATTTGAATTTGGCGGAGAAATTTCTTCTTGTTCGAGACATAATAATAATCCTTCTTTCTGTAGTGTTTACAGTATATCAGATTCATTAAGAAATGTCTCTTGAAGTGTCTTAAATTACGATACCATTATAGTTGATTTCTCCGGACTGACGGAAGATGAAATTTCAGCTATTTTACATTTGATCAAAGTCATGAAACGCAATCGGAGCGGTGTAACTTAATGCTACACCGCTCCGTTTTTATCGAAATGTCAGGATCTGTGATCTGTGGCATCTCTTTTTGTAATTCATTTTTTCAGGTTCTTCATCCGCTTAGAAGGATGCAACTTTTTCTGCTGCATACTGAAGGATCAGAACTGCGTCATTTGTATCCGCCACGTCGTCTCCGTTTACATCTGCGGCTGCTGCTGCATCTGCATCGAGGCTTGTAATTTCTGCACTTGCTGCCAGAAGTGCGGTACTGTCGGCTGTTGTCACTGCACCATCGTTGTCTACGTCACCTAACAGTCTTGCTTCTGCAAGTTTCAGTGTCAGTGTACGAACTGCTGCGTTTACTTCATTCTGAACTGCATCATCGTTGTCATAAACTGCCTGTGCATCTGCTTTTACATCTGCAAGTCCTTCGATGGTTGCTGCTACATAAGCATCGCTATCTTCCAGAACAGCTGCTGCTTTTTCAAGCATTGCTTTCAGAGCCGCTTTGTTGCCTTTCTTTTCCAGAGAGATCACTGCATCGATCAGATCGCTGTAAGCTTTGTTTACTTCTTCAACGGTTCTGTTTTTGTTTGCTACAACAGCTTCTGCTGCTTTGATTACTTCATCCAGTTTTGCAAGAGAATTGCTTGTGTAATTTCCATCCTGAAGTTTCTTTGCAGATTTGATCAGGCTTTCCAGTGAGGAAAGATCTGCATTTTTCACTGCTTTGCTCAGCTCGTTCAGGATTGCAGTTGCTGCTGCACTTACGGTTTCCTGATCTGCATCTTCGTTTGCAAGAACGGCTTTACCGTTTGCTACTGCTTCTTCCAGATTTCCAAGGCTGCTGTATTTGTCTGCACGTACCAGCACTTTTTCAGCTTCTTTTATGGAGATTTCCAGATGTGTTTTCTCAACACCCTGTTCCAGGCTGTTCATTGCTGCCAGAAGATCTGTCATTGCGTTTGTTGTCTCAATAACGGTTGCATCTGCTTTTGCTGCTACTGCTTTTGCTGCATTCAGAGCTTCTTCTACTGCTGCCCAGCTTGCTTTTGTATAATCAGAAGCATTCAGGTCTTCTACCATAGCGATCACTTTGTTTAAGGATTCAACGTTTGCAGAAGCTTTCTGTACGCTGTCTTTTGTTACGCTCTGATATGCTTTCAGGTTGCCAAGTGCTGTGCTGTAGTCTTTTACTTCTACACCATAACGTCTCTGCATCATGTTGGAGTTCATGATGATGTTCAGGTTGTTGATCGCACTCTTCTGTACATCGCCGAGGCAGATGATGTTGTTGTCTACATATTCACCTTTGTAAGTCAGAGTCTTGCCATCGTTGCTTACGGTTACAACATCGGTTGTTGCCGGGACGCTGAATGTTCCAGGATTGAACCATCCCTGACGATAGTTCAGATAGATTTCTTCGCCGTTTACAAGGATTCTTCCGTCATCTGCAACGGTTGCTGTATAGCCTTCACCAAGGTTTGTGCTTACGGTCTTTGTTCCTTCTGCGGACGGTGTAAATTCATTCCATTTTGCAGAATATACTTTAACAAATCCGTACATCAGCTGAACGTCGATCGCCACCTGTCCTCTTTCATCGAAATTCGGTTCTGCATCCTGCATACCGTTTACAATATTCTGTGCTCTGTCTGCTCCGCCCGGCATGATCATATCATTTCCTGCATGCATAGACTTCATCGGAGTAGAGGAACCGCCGTTCCAGTCAGTCATGATCAGACCGTCAAATCCCCATTCACCGCGGGCGATGTTGGTACACAGATCGTAAGAATCTGCAGTCGGTACGCCGTTGATCAGGTTGTAGGATGTCATAATAGACATCGGACGAGATTCTTTTACTGCAATTTCAAAACCTTTCAGGTAAATTTCACGCAGAGTACGTTCGCTTACGATCGTGTCAACTGCATTACGGTTACTTTCCTGGTTATTTGCTGCAAAATGTTTCAGGCATGCACCAACGCCCGGTGTTTCCTGAACGCCCAGTGTGCAGGCTGCTGCCATAACACCGGATACAACCGGATCTTCTGAATAGTATTCAAAGTTTCTTCCGCAGAGCGGATCACGGTGAATATTCTGAGAAGGTCCGAGCAGAAGTGTGATGTTCATTTCATCAACTTCTTTACCAAATGCAACACCGATACGTTTTACAAGGTCGGTATCCCAGGTCTGAGCCTGTACATAACTTACCGGCCATGCGGTACAATACTGGTACAGTGTCTGTTTTTGATCGCTTCCTTCAATGGTCGCATCAAATTTCTGTGCTACTCGTACACCGCCAGGGCCGTCTGCAAGAACGATGCCCGGAATGCCATACTGATCGTAAACGGTTGTCTCACCTGCTGCACCTTTTACCGTAGAAGAGTTGCTTCCAACGATCGGAGAATTTTCATTGGCAACGCCCCATCCGCTTCCGCAGTTCAGAGCCGCCAGTTCTTCTACACTCATCTGTGCGACAAATTCGCCCATCGTAGCTTTTCCTTCAATGACATCTTTTAAAGTAGAATCTTTCTTTTCTACCACTTCTACTTTTTCGTACGGCTGTGTTGCTTCATAAGCAGCATCTGTTGTGTAAGTGGTTACTTCTTCATTTTCATATGCAGATGCATGGTCTTCTGTCTTGATTTCAGAAGCATCAACTTTGATAACCGGAGCTGCTTCTTTTTCTGCTTCCTCTGTTGGATAACTGTAGCCCTCTTCCGGTTTGCTCCATTCTACCAGATCTTCGCCGTCCGGAACTTCCATCTGGTTGGAAAGCTGTTCAGTCAGTGTGGTGTCATCCACTTCAATGGTTGCCTCAACACTGGTATTTCTGGAAGAATCACCGACACGCACATAGTATTTTCCTTTATCCAGAATATAAGCTGCCTGGTCTTCATTATAATATGCCATGTCTTTTGTATCATAAGAAATCGTCAGAATCTGCGATTCGCCCGGTGCAAGTTCATCCGTTTTTGCAAATCCGCCAAGTTCCTGATATTCTTTCTCTGCCTCTGCAGAATCCGGTGCGGAATAATAAACCTGAACAACTTCTTTTCCAGGATATTTGTCACCAATGTTCGTAACCTCAACTTCAACCTGTACCTGCTTTTCATCTGCTGTTACATTCATTGTTTTCATTTCAAATTCTGTATAGCTTTTTCCATATCCAAAGCAATATAGAGGCATCACACCAAACGTATCAAAATAACGATATCCCACATAGATTCCATCACTGTAATATTCGTCGTCAAGATTTCCATCCCTGTGGCTAAATGTTGCAGAGGATGGATAATCCTCATAAGATCTTGCCCATGTATCAGTCAGCTTTCCTGAAGGAATCGTCTTAGCAGTCAGCACATCAGCAACTGCATAACCTCCCATATTTCCTGTCTGTCCCACAAGCATAATTGCCTGTACACCTTCAATTGCCTTCAATGAAGTCAGATCAATGACTCCACCTACATTCAAAAGAACAATACAGTTCTTATAGTGTTCTGTCATAAAACGGATATTCTGAAGTTCTCTGTCGCTGAGATAATAATCTCCCTTCTCTGCCCTGCGGTCTTTTCCCTCTCCGGAATTTCTAGAAATTACATAAATTGCCGCATCCGCTTCTTTTACATCCGCTTCTGTAATCTCCGGCTGTTCCGGTTCCTCAAAAGGGTTCTCGAAGGCATATAGCATCGATGGTTTTCCTGTTTTCTCTGTAAATTCATTTAACTTTTTCGCATACGCTTCCTGCGCATCCGCATAAAGTCTGTCATACTGATCCAGCCAGCCTTCTGTTACAAATTTAAATCCTGCACGCTCAAGCCCTTGTGCAATCGAAATGTTTTCACGTACATTTACATCACCGGATCCTGTTCCACCTTTGATCGTATGTCTTGCTCCTGTTCCGAATAATGCAATCTTCTTTGTACCAGCCTGAAGTGGAAGGACTCCGTCATTTTCCAAAATTACCATACACTCGCCTGCGAGGCGGCGCACTTCTTCCTGATGTTCTATCTCATAATTCTGTATTTCATCTGTTTTTAACGCATCTATCTGTGTCATATACAATTCCTCTTTTCTGTCGATTATTATAATTGTAATAATAGAAACGTCAAATGTCCACCCCCTAAAAAATGTTCTTTTTCACGCTGTCCTCTCGCCTTTTATTATTTTTGTTAACATCTACCATACCAATCGATTATCTTCCGAAAATATTGATAATTTTCAATAAGTTTTTTCTCTTTTCAGGTTGCGTGTGAAAGTTTTTATGGTATAATTATTCGTATGAACATAGGTGTCAGGTTTCGCTATTTCCTGATACCTTTTTCAAATTTGACTAAAGGAAAGAGGGAGATTTTATGCAGTCAAACATTATTGTAACCGCTGTCGTTGTTATTTATCTTCTTGTTATGTTATTGATCGGTTATCTGTCATCCAAGAAGATTGAATCCAACACAGACTTCGTTGTTGCCGGAAGACGACTCGGACCATTTTTGATGGCCGGAACGCTTGCTGCTACTGAGATCGGAGGAGGAAGTTCTCTCGGTGTTGTTCAGCAGGGTATGGAAAGTCACGGACTCAGTGCCGCATGGTACATTATCACAATGGGATTCGCTTTTGTGATTCTTACATTCCTTGCACCAAAATTCCGTGCAGCAATGGTAAAAACTGTTCCTGAATATTTTCGCCGTCGTTATGGAAAACCTTCAGGAATCATTACATCTTTGATCATGTTCGTTCCATTGATCGGACTGACAGCCGGACAGTTTATCGCATCTTCCGTTATTCTGTCTACTATGCTGAATCTGAATTATAAAACAGCCGTTCTGATCGTAGGTGTCGTTGTAACAATTTATGCGATCATGGGTGGTCTTTGGAGTGTTACACTTACTGACTTTGTTCAGGTATTCCTGATCGTGATCGGAATGATCATCGCACTTCCATTTGGAATGAATCTTGCCGGTGGATGGGACAATGTTGTAGCTAATGTTCCTGCTGAAACATTTGACATGTTTAAAGGTTATAATGTAATGGATGTTATCAGTTTAACAATCATGTATGTTGCTACATTTACTGTAGGACAGGAAGCTGTATCCAGATATTACGCTGCAAGAGATGGAAAAGCAGCAAGACAGGGATCTGTCCTTGCTGCGATCGTAAACTTTATCTACGCTTTTGTTCCGACACTTATGGGAATCATCGTACTTGCACTGATCAACATGGGCAAATTCAATGCTGCGGACTTCCAGGATGTTGGTGCCCGTTATGCACTTCCGGTTCTTGCTATGGAAGCAATGCCGGCAATTATCTGCGGATTGTTATTTGCAGGTATCGTATCTGCCACAATGTCAAGTGCTGACTCAGACCTTCTTGGTGCCGGATCGATCTTTGCAAATGATATTTACAAGATTGTGATTAAGCCTAGCGCATCTGATAAAGAGATCATGATCGTAACTCGTGTTACAATGGCAGCTGTAGGTGTTTTTGCTACTCTGATTGCATTATTTAATACTTCAAGTATTGTTACAATCCTGATGTTTGCCTTCACCCTTCGTGCCGCAGGTTCTTTCTTCCCATATGTTCTCGGACATTACTGGAAAGGAGCTTCCCAGGCAGGAACCATGGCTTCTCTGATCGCCGGAACTATTGTTGTAGTATATCTGGAGCATGTTTCCAAAGGAAATCTGTTCGGTCTGCACTTCAATCAGCCGATCGTACCTGGACTGGTTGCTGCGTTGATCGCATTCCTTGGTTATGCCTCCAAAGAAGCAGACAACAGAGCTTGCACCTGAAGAGTAATTTTCAGGAATCATATACCAGACATAAATCTATAAATATACTAAAACTTCTTTTTAAAAAATAGCAGATATAAGAAACAGCAAGGCTACTGCCAAAAGCATTATCATTAAAATGCTTTCCCGACAGTAACCCTGCTGTTTCTATTTTTGTTTGGATTTCTCTTTTTTGTTCAGATTTCTCTTCTTATTTAAATTACTTTATGCTCCAGCCATTTCCTGCTGTGGAATCGCCAGGTGAAAATAATACTTCTGACCGTCCAGTCCGCAAACATTCCGATCCATACTCCCATCGGGCCAAATCCCATTACACGGATCAGAAATACACACAGGCAGAATCTGCATGCCCACATTGTGCAACATGATGTTATCATAGAAAATTTCACATCTCCAGCCGCTCTCAGACCATATGCCGGAACAAATGACATAACCCATATAAGTGGCTTTACAATCGTGATCCACATTACCATATGGAAACACATCTTCGCACTCTCCGGTTCCATACCGCCGAGAATCGTAATTGGTTTCGTCAGTGCAAAAACAATCACACAGCTCGCAGCCATAACGATCTCAGCAATCACGCAAAGCTTTTTGATGTAATAAACTGCCTCATCCTTCCGGTCAGCTCCCAGACATTGACCTACAATTGTCATCAATCCGATTCCGACTCCAATACCACCGATTCCGTTCAGATTCTCCAGAATGTTCGTCATTGCCTGCGCAGCGATTGCTGTTGTTCCAAGTGTTGATACTGTGGACTGAATCGCCAGCTTTCCTAACTGGAACATACTGTTCTCCACACCGGATGGAATTCCGATTCCAAGGATCCTGCGGATCATTCTCCAGTCTGGACGGATTTTCAGATAATCTCGTACCACAATTGGCTGACGATCCAGACGAAGCTCTGCCAATACTACAACCGCACAGAAAATACGTGAAATCAAAGTTGCCAGTGCAGCTCCCGCGACTCCCATATGGAAGCCCCAGATCATAATTGCATTTCCGACAATATTCATCACGTTTGATACCATTGAGATGAGCATCGGATCTCTCGTGTTCTCCTGTGCCCTGAAGATCGATGCCGCCGCATCATATGCCGCAATAAACGGAAATGATAATGCAGTGTAGAAGAAATAGATTTCAGATGCTCTCATAACATCTGCTTCAACTGCTCCAAAAATCAGGCGAAGCAACGGTTTCTGGAAAATAAGACAAAATGCACTGACAGCTACTGATATAAATGTGATAATAAACAGTACCTGTCGTGCAGACTCATTTGCCCGTTCTTTATTCCCCTGTCCAATGTACTGGGCGCAGACGATCGCACCTCCGGCTGCCAATGCGGAAAATGCCTGGATTACTAATATATTAATAGAATCCACCAGTGATACCGCTGAGATTGCTGCTGATCCCACATTACTAACCATCATCGTATCCGCGGTACCCATGATGGAATTCAATAACTGTTCCAGTATGATTGGTACTAAAAGAGCACGGATCATCTTGTTGCTGAACATATGTTGTTGATTTATGTTCGCGTTCATTTATACTCCCCCTGATCTTGTTACTACTTAGATTGTCTTTTTACATTACGACTTAGTATACACCCGGCGAATGTAAAATTTCTATACTTTAACCTGTTTCTATTTGAGTACAATTGAATATAACTAGAAAAAAGATCTTCATGTCAGACATTTTAAGTCTGCATGAAGATCTTGTCTCTTACTCTTTATTGACTATTCTGCTTATTCCAGAATGGTTGTCTCCTCAACTTTATCTGCCTGAGCTTCTTTCTTCTCTGTAAGCTTTTTAATTCCCTGAATTGCTACGATTACTCCAAGGATAAGAAGCAGAACAGCAAAGATCAGCTGTAATGTATTTCCAAGGCTCAGACCTGTTGTCATAAACTGACCTCCCAGTTTACAGATTGTCATTCCAAGTGCTGTAAATGTTACTGCCATCATAAAGAACATTGGAATCCAAAGCATAGCGCCCTGACGTTTTGTTTTCTTTAAGAATACAGCACATGCAACTAATGCTAATACTGATAATAACTGGTTAGCTGAACCAAATAATGGCCAGATTTCTGCATAACCAACTTTTGCAAGTAAGTATGAAAGTACTAATGTTAAGATTGTTGCAAAATATTTGTTTGTTACTACTTTCATGAATGGGTTTAAGTTGTCCATATCTGTATCATCATCAATGAAGAATTCCTGGAATGAAAGTCTTCCTACTCTGGCTACAGAGTCAAGTGATGTTAAAGCAAATGCTGAAACAGCAAGGTTAATTAATGTAAATACCAACTGATGAGGCAAACCTGCTACTGATAAGAAGTTTGCAATAGCTCCTGCAAAAATCTGAGGCTGTGTAACAAGTCCCTGCTTTGCTGCTTCACCTGTTGCAAATGATGCAACTGCGATAAGTGCGATAACTGCAAGCATACTTTCCATTAACATTGCACCGAATGAAACAGGAAGCATATTTTTTTCATTTTTAATCTGCTTTGATGCTGTACCTGATGAAACAAGTGAATGGAAACCTGAAACGGCACCACATGCAATTGTTACAAACAAGATTGGGAATAAGTACTGTCCATCAACATTGAAACCATTAAATGCTGCAAGGTTACATGATGGATTAGCAACGAATACACCAATAATTGCACCAACAATCATAAATATAAGTAAGTAACTGTTAAGGTAATCTCTTGGCTGAAGTAATGCCCAAACCGGCGCAACACATGCTACTAATACGTAAGCAAAAATAATGATGTGCCATACTTCTC
>OGUP01002178.1_pt1 | contig 10143 bp, 9 predicted proteins | sample 1553661 | NCBI WGS metagenome assembly OGUP01 (sample SAMEA2580026, study PRJEB22360) | human gut metagenome | biome: human gut; feature: human-associated habitat; material: faeces | place: Denmark | collected 2008/2010
CAGCCGATGCTTGAAGCGATAGATGAGCCGAACGGCTTTTTGCCGCTGCAGCGCATCAATCTGAACGGTCAAATCCCGAACCAGATTCAGGCGGAAGAACTGGTGAAAATTCTCGATGCGCAAGGAAAGTATTATCCGACACTGCGGGAAAATCGGGAGAAAATCCTCAGCATCTGCACGTTCCGTCTGCCGTATTATGTCGGTCCGCTGTATCAAGATAAAAACAGCCCGTTCCAGAAGTGGATTGTGCGTGAAAGGCCCCGCCCCGCCTATCCGTGGAATTTCTTTGATGTGGTGAATCAGACGGCAACGGCGGAAGGGTTCATAGCAAACTTGACAAACAAGTGCACCTATCTGCCGATAGAGGACGTGCTGCCGCTGCATTCCCTGCTGTATGAAGAGTACCTCATGCTGAATGAGCTGAACCGCGTCCGCGTAAAGGGCAATCTGATTCGTGATGTTCAGCTGAAACAGCGGATGCTGGATGAACTGTTTGCAAAGAATAAATCGGTTTCCTACAAAACATTCGCGAAGTGGCTTCAGCTGAACAGTCCGTATGTGGATGTTACAGAGAATGATATTTCCGGCACACAGGAGCTGGGGAAATTCACGGCGAGTCTGCGCACACGGTATGACTTGGAGAAGCACGGATTCACCGTGAACGACCAGACGACGGAGCAGCTGGAAACGCTGGTGCGCTGGAGTACCATCTTTGAGGATCGCAGCATACTGAAAAAACTGATTCAAGAAAAATATCCGGACGTAACGGATACGCAGCTGAGTTTTCTGGTGCAGCGGCGCTATACTGGCTGGGGGCGACTGAGCGAAAAGCTGCTGACTGGTGTGCTGGGTGAATATGAGAATCAGCCGGCAACAATCATGGAAGTTCTGCGCGCGACGAATGAAAACTTCATGCAGGTGCTGAACAATCCGCAATACCATTTTCAAGAGAAGATTGCAAAAGAGCGGCTGATGGAACTGGGCGAACCGAAAGAGGAAATCGAATACGACGAGATTCGGAAATTGCAGGTTTCTCCGGCACTGAAACGCGGAATTTGGACGGCAGTGCGCATTGTGAAGGAACTGATTGAGCATCAGGGCTGCCATCCGCACGCCATTTATCTGGAAAACACGCGCGAAGAAACGCCGGATGAAAAGAAACAACGCACGCAGTCACGCCTGAACCAAGTGGAGCAGATGTATAAAGAACTGGCGGAAGATAAGGCAGCGGAGAAAGTGCCGTCAGAGTGCTGGGAAGTATTGAAAAACTGCAGGGATAAAAAGAAACTGGATGATCAGCAGTACCTGTATCTGCTGCAGCTGGGAAAATCGCTTTACAGCGGCAAGCCGCTTGATTTTGACCAGCTTTCGGCAACAACGCAGATTGACCATATCTTGCCGCAATGCTATATTGTGGACAACTCGATTGAAAACCGTGCACTGGTGCTGTCGGGTGAAAATCAGCGCAAGGCAGACAACCTTCTGCTGGCGGATAGCATTCGGGATTCACAGCGCCCGTGGTGGAACTATCTGCGCCAGAAGGGACTCATGGGCGAAAAGAAGTTCAAGAATCTGACGCGCAGTATGGTAAGCGCCGATGACAAACAAAAGTTTGCCGCACGGCAGCTGGTGGAAACGGGACAGATGGTGCAGTGCGTGACGGAGCTGTTCAAGCGCTATTATCCGGATGTGCATGTGCGCGGCATCAAGGCGGGGCTGTCCTCGGAGCTGCGGGAGCAGTACGGACTTTACAAGATTCGTGAGCTAAACGACATGCACCATGCGTATGATGCCTTCCTTGCGGCAACAATGGGAAACTTCGTGGAGCGCTTTATGCCGTGGCTCGACAATGAGTCGTCCGCGGCGATTCGATTCAGAAAGGCGCAGGGAGCAAAGAAGGCCGATGACAAGGTTGATTTAAGCTCGAAGCACGGCATGATACTGGCGAGATTCAGCCGGGATCAGGTGGATGCGGATACCAGGGAAATCATCCGAAATGCCCAGCAGGAAATTTGCTACTTGAAGGCAGTCTGGGGATACCATGATGGGCATGTGGTGTTTCTGAAACGGCAGAAATCGGGGAAAATTACAGAAGATTCACGATACCGTGCAGGAAACAAAAGTGCGAAAATGCCGCTGAAAAAGGGACTACCTTGCCAGCGCTATGGTGGATTTGACAGCATCAATCCGGCATTTATGACTGCAATTCAGTATACGCAAGGGAAAAAGGTCTACCACAGGGTTGTAGGTATCCCAATTTACGCAAATGTTCCCGTAGAAAAGGCAGACGAATTGATTCGTGCTTTTGCAGCTGATAAGATTCCCGGCGTAACCGTGGTGCGTCCGCGGCTTCTGATGAACCAAATGTTAGAATGGGATGGCGGCATTTTTGTGCTTCGCGGCGGGCAGACGATTGATATTCTTACGAGCAAGAAAAATGCTGCAAGAGTAACGATTACCAACGGAAAGCAGCTGTTTGTATCGGGAAAGGACATGACAACCATTGCTTTGCTGTTCCGTGGGAAAAAGGATGATTTGAACCCGGAACAGCTTAAAAAAACAGTGCTTCATTTACTTGAAAAATTCAAAACGCAATATGCCGTATTTTATCAAAAGTGCAAGGCTGACGATATCAACCGTATTTTGAAAAACCTTGAGACCCCTGAGCAGCTTACAGATGCCGATTGGACAGCCATGGTGAGCGAGCTGCTGAATGCGATGGGCAAGCAGCGAAAAGTTTCAAAAGAATGGATTACCTGCGAAGATTGGAGAATCCGAGGCATACCGACAAAGGACGTTGACCTGATTGACCAGTCCATCACAGGACTGCGCGAGAAGAGGACGAAGCTATGGCCGGATTCCGAACCGTCGTGATTCAAAGCCCGTGCAAGCTGACGTATAAGGACGGTTTTCTCATCATTCGCGGCGATGAGGTGCGGACGGTTCACATTTCGGAACTGCACACGCTGATTCTGGACACGACGATGGTCACACTGACGGGCTACCTTATCTGCGAACTGATGCACGAAAAGGTGAACGTCATCTTCTGTGATGAAAAGCGGAATCCATGCGGGCAGGTACTCCCCTATGCCGGAAGCCATGATACAGCGGCAAGGATGATGTCGCAGGCAAACTGGAGTGATGCGCGGAAAGCGGCGCTGTGGCAGCAAATCATCCAGCAGAAGATTCTTAATCAGGCGGGCGTGATGCAGGAAGTTTCCGTGGAGGCTGCAAGACAAATTGCAGCCTTCGCGGAGACCGTCACGCCTGGCGACGCGACGAATCGCGAGGGACACGCAGCGAAGGTCTATTTCAACCGCATTTTCGGCAAGGATTTTTCGCGCGATTTGAAAAGCGACCGTAATGCAGCATTGAACTATGGCTATTCGCTGCTACTTTCCTGCTTTAATAAGGAAGTTACGGCACGCGGCTACGCGACGCAGCTGGGGATTCACCATCGGAATTCGTACAACAGTTTCAATCTTTCCTGTGATTTGATGGAACCATTCCGCTTTCTGGTGGATGAGGTCGTGCTGCATCAGGGAGAGCGCACGTTTGACAAGGAATATAAGTACGAACTGCTGGACATCCTGAATACAGAAATTTGCTATCAGCAGCAAAAGATGTATGTCAGCACTGCCATCGCCCGCTTTGTGCGCAATACAACGGATTACCTTGACGGTCAGACGGAGTGGACAGAAGGAATGATGATGCACTATGAGGATGCGAGCCATGAGAGTCATCGTGATGTTTGATTTGCCGGTGACAACGTCGGAAGAGCGCGCCGCGTACGGGCGATTCCGCAAAGATCTCATCAAGGATGGCTTTCTGATGATGCAGGAATCGGTATACTGCAAATTGGCAGTCAATGCGGTGTCGGCTGACCTGATTAAACAGCGCGTTAATCGCATCAAGCCAGCAAAAGGCGTAATCCAGCTGATGATTATCACGGAAAAGCAGTACAGCCAGATTGATTATCTGCTGGGCGGCCCGCAGGAAAAACAGCTGGATACGACAGAGAGGTTGTGGTTCTTTTGATACTGAGAAACATCAGCTTCGAGCATGATTTGCCAATCGTCGATGACCATGCGGCTTCGATGCAGATTGCCTCTCCGCACCTGTACGCGCGGGTTGTGCAGAGTTTCCTTGCGCTGGAAGCGGGCGAAGAATCCTTGGAGCCCTTCTTATTCTTGCAGGACGATGACCTTCTGGATGCAGCAAAGCTGCTGTACGTTGTTACCGACCCGTTCCACATTGATTTTGCGAACAAGAAAATCATGACGGCACTTTACGGGGAAATTAATCAGCTCATTCGCAAAAATCCGCTGCGACAGGTCCGCTGGGAAAAGCAGATGGTGGAGCTGTCAGATTTCATTCAGGACGTGACACGCGAAATCCCGCTGGAAATCATCGCGCCGGACGAAATGACGGTACAGGATGTTTGCAAAGCGTTCGGTGTGCAGCTGGATTGCCCGCTGAATACGTCACCGCTGGTGCGGATTTGCAAGCTGCTGGATGTTCTTGCGGAGTGGATGCCGAAAAAACTGCTGGTTCTCTGCAATCTTGACAACTACTTTTCGGACGCGGATTGGCAGGAAGTCATCAAGTATGCAGCCTACACGAAAGTAAAGACGCTGCTGATTTTTCAAAATCAGGCGATTCCGATGCATGAGCAGGAAATTCGTTGGCAAATTGATCAGAATTATGATGACAAAATCATCAAGCTGTGATATACTGAAAAAGAAAAGAACCATCCGGCGTGGCAGCGGCTCACGACTGAAAGGTTCCTACCTCATGGATTTGAGGGTTTTGGAACTATGTCATTCCAGATGGTTCTACTACGCTCTGGAATGACTGACTTCCAACGCGCAAGTTTTGGAACTATGTCATTCCAGATGGTTCTACTACCTGCTGACGCCTACGACTACCACGCCATGCGGTTTTGGAACTATGTCATTCCAGATGGTTCTACTACGCTGCTGGGGACGATTTATCTGGCACCGCTGTTTTGGAACTATGTCATTCCAGATGGTTCTACTACCCGGACGATTAAAGCATCTGCGCCATGAGCGTTTTGGAACTATGTCATTCCAGATGGTTCTACTACCTATCGTCGCCGCCGTGCCGGTGGGTATCGGTTTTGGAACTATGTCATTCCAGATGGTTCTACTACCTTTGGAGCTGATGCAGAGGTATTCGCAAAGTTTTGGAACTATGTCATTCCAGATGGTTCTACTACCAGCGAAAGGCTGAAACGCGCAATGGAAAGTTTTGGAACTATGTCATTCCAGATGGTTCTACTACCGCGCACTCCGCCAAAATCGCTATATACTGGTTTTGGAACTATGTCATTCCAGATGGTTCTACTACCAGCGCGCAGGACGCGCCGGAGTATGTGACGTTTTGGAACTATGTCATTCCAGATGGTTCTACTACAAGGGCGCGATATAAAGAACGGCTTAAAGGTTTTGGAACTATGTCATTCCAGATGGTTCTACTACGATTTGAGAACCATCCATCATCTCCACCGTGTTTTGGAACTATGTCATTCCAGATGGTTCTACTACAAACGCACAAGGGAAATCATTATGTGCTGAGTTTTGGAACTATGTCATTCCAGATGGTTCTACTACCTGCCGCTCCCGCCCCTTGTAGACGTGTAGTTTTGGAACTATGTCATTCCAGATGGTTCTACTACAATGCCTGCGAACTATGCGGCAAAAAAGAAGTTTTGGAACTATGTCATTCCAGATGGTTCTACTACTAACGCGTTGCGCGCTTTGCAGACCGTCTTAGTTTTGGAACTATGTCATTCCAGATGGTTCTACTACCGTCCTCCAGCGCTACCAACACAGGATAGGGTTTTGGAACTATGTCATTCCAGATGGTTCTACTACCTGCTGTGCTGCTCGAAGCTGCGCAAGCTGGGTTTTGGAACTATGTCATTCCAGATGGTTCTACTACCTGTTTGCGCCGATAATGGCAAGGCTGCCGGTTTTGGAACTATGTCATTCCAGATGGTTCTACTACTAGCATACAATCCCATTGGCGTTTCTTGGGGTTTTGGACCTATGTCATTCCAGATGGTTCTACTACTGGGTGTATTAATAGGAGGCGTAACTATATGTTTTGGAACTATGTCATTCCAGATGGTTCTACTACCCACCGCTTCGACGGCAGCGAAGACCCGGCGTTTTGGAACTATGTCATTCCAGATGGTTCTACTACTGCGTCTGCCTAATGGGGAGGTTAAGGAATGTTTTGGAACTATGTCATTCCAGATGGTTCTACTACTGCCGCCTATTATTGATAGCATATCTGTGAGTTTTGGAACTATGTCATTCCAGATGGTTCTACTACAAAAAACCCCTTGACACATCGGGCTGACCGGTTTTGGAACTATGTCATTCCAGATGGTTCTACTACGCCTCCATCGCCGGGGTGTCCAGCGTGATGTTTTGGAACTATGTCATTCCAGATGGTTCTACTACAGAATGAAGCGCCTATGGGCGCAACCAGACGTTTTGGAACTATGTCATTCCAGATGGTTCTACTACCCGCTTGTGGAGTACGCGGAGGACATCGGCGTTTTGGAACTATGTCATTCCAGATGGTTCTACTACTTTACCTTTGCGCTTCGTCTGGGGTGCATCGTTTTGGAACTATGTCATTCCAGATGGTTCTACTACTGGTGGGTATGCCTTGCTCCAATCAGAATAGTTTTGGAACTATGTCATTCCAGATGGTTCTACTACAAAACGGCGCGAAGTACGTCAAGATGGGGAGTTTTGGAACTATGTCATTCCAGATGGTTCTACTACCATGTGCACCATACAGAGACACGCCATTCAGTTTTGGAACTATGTCATTCCAGATGGTTCTACTACGCTATCCAGATATGCCCCGCACTGGCTGCAGTTTTGGAACTATGTCATTCCAGATGGTTCTACTACCCGCTGGTGGCTTCCTCTGCTTCCTCCGGTTTTGGAACTATGTCATTCCAGATGGTTCTACTACTTCTGTGCGGCTTCCTGAGCCGTCGTTTGGTTTTGGAACTATGTCATTCCAGATGGTTCTACTACTGCAAGTCCAGCCTTTGTACCGTTGATATAGTTTTGGAACTATGTCATTCCAGATGGTTCTACTACTGCCAGTCAATGCAGCGTTTGCCGAATCCTGTTTTGGAACTATGTCATTCCAGATGGTTCTACTACTATCAAGCTGACGGCATACCAGCGTCCGTGGTTTTGGAACCATGTCATTCCAGATGGTTCTACTACTATATGACGAGGCAATTGCAGCGTTTGCGGAGTTGGGAGATTAGAGCGGCGCGAAGGCGCAGATTGCGGGCATAATGGAATTAAAATACCAACAAGCAGTGATGCTGCGCGAAAATGGACAATGTGAAGAAGCCATTGCCACGTTTTTGCAATTGCACGGAAATTCTGACAATAACCGTTGACAATAGCAGGAATCAATGTTATAGTGATTGACGTACAAGCAACGTGCGCCGAGTTGTGCGGAAGCAAATCGCAATCCGACGCAGCGGATAATCTGTTTCATACCTGCAACAATATCGGAGAGAAGCTGTGCTTCTTGCGCAAAGCAGACATGAAACTGCTTTGGGAAAGGAATGGATGAGTGTGAAAATCAGCCAATTGCATCTGTCTGATTTTATGCTGTTTCAGCAAGCCGATTTTCAGTGGTCGCCGGGAATCAATGTGATTTGTGGCACAAACAGCACGGGCAAAACGGCGCTGATAAAGCTGATGTACAGCCTGCATAAGTCCTATGAACAGTGGAACTCCACAGAGACGAAGGAAGCGGCGTTGAACAGGTTTTCCGAAAAGCTGTGCGGCGTATTTCGCCCGGACAACGGGAAAGTGGGCAGACTCGTGCGCCGAAAGCAGGGCAGCGCCCAAATGACAGCCTCGATGGGCTATGAAAACGGCACGAGCATTGATGTAAATTTCGGGAATCGAGCAAGCAAAATTTCCACACTTGCCTTGCCGAAGATGGAGCATACGGCATCGCCTGACCATACGGCGGTGTATTTTCCGCCGAAGGAAATCATTTCGGCCACGGAGAATTTCACGTCGCTGTATGAGGAATACCATATTGCGTTTGAGGAAACGTATTATGACCTTGCAAAGCTGCTGGATCGTCCGTTGAAGCGCGGGAAAAATTCCGATGAGCAGAATCAGGTGTTAGCCAGTTTGGATGAAATTCTCCACGGGACAACGGTGCAGCATGATAAAAAATTTTATCTCAATGCAGAAAATGGCGGAGAATTTGAAATGGGGCTTGTCTCCGAGGGCTATCGCAAGCTGGCGACCATCACCTATCTCATTCGGAACGGCTGCCTGAATGCCAATTCGGTGCTGTTCTGGGATGAGCCGGAGACGAACATGAATCCCGGCATGATTCGCCCGCTGGTGGATGCTATGATGCAGCTTGCAAAACTCAAGGTGCAGATTTTCATCACAACACATGATTATTTCCTCCAGCAGTATCTGAACATGTATATGGCATTCCCGGAATCCAATACCGACCAGATTGACATCCGTTTCTTCTCCCTTTTCTTTGAGGATGGCGCAATAAAGGCGGAAATGGCGGATACCATCAGCGAACTTCAGCACAACAGCATCATGGAAGAATTTGATGCGATATACAACAGAGAGCAGGGATTCATCTATGATCGTATCAGAGAGTGATATCGAATTTACGTTCGGCGAGCAATATGGCAATTTGGTGCTGAAGTATGATGATACGCCGTATTATACCGAGCGGTTCAACGCACAGCCCGGCGCGAAAGCTGTGGATTTTATTGCGGTATCGGACAAGCACTATGTGCTGATTGAGGTGAAAAACTGCATTGGTGATGAGTCGGGCAACCGCTGGCGGATTGCTCCGAATAATCAGAAGCGCGACACGGCGGGCGCTGATGGACGCGACGTATCCACAAGAGACAGCCTTGATATTGAAGTTGCCCAGAAAACGGCGATGACGCTGGCGGGAATGGTGGGTGCATTCAGCAATCCAATGCCCGCGACGAAGCATGCATCGTGTGATGCGTTCGCACGAGCATTATGCAGTCAAGAGATTGCAAACGGTCAGCGAAAAATCGTGGTGGTACTGGTGCTTGACGGGAAGTTTGCCTGTGCGAGCCGCGATGAGCATACCATCAGACGACGGCTGCGGGAGGAACTTGAGAAGAAGATCAAGTGGCTTTCTGCAACGGTGCTTGTGACCACTTCTGATGAGCTGGAGCAAATAGGGCTGCACATTACGGCATCAAGAAACAGCAGATGAGCAATTGATGAAAACTGCATACTTTCTCACGGCGACTTTCCCCCGGAAGCCGCCGCATTTTTTTTGCATCCGGGCATAATACTATTTCCAAATTCACCTGCACATCTGCTCGTGTCTTAGCGCATTCTCATTTGGAACCTGGAAACGCGCGAAGAGGAAATCCGTAAAGCCGAGGCGGAAGCGGCATTCGAGCGTAAGCGCAAATTGTATACAACCAAGCAAGCCCACCGACCGCCTGTACAAATCACAGGCAGCCGATGGGCTTGCTTTCTTGCATTATTTCGCTTGATACACCATTTCCGCCTGCTTCTGCGCAATCAGGCACAGTTCCGCCGCCTTGAAGGCGCACGCCTGCGTCATCGCGTTTTCCGTGCGGTTCAGGTTGTCCAGAATCAAATCACCGAAGAACGGGCAAAGTGAGCCACCTCGCGGTTGACCTGCCGCGAACCTTCTGCTTGAACTATTCGTAATTTCCGGATAGTTGCCGCTTCGGTCAGTTCTCCGCCTGCATATATCTTTTTGATGTACTCATTGATGGTGGAAAGCAAACCTCCTGTGCTTATTGTCGCCTTGACATTGAACCGCATACACAGCACAGGGGCTAAAATTGTTCCGTTCATGTTGACGGGGTTATTTCGGGGTTATTAGGCACTTGTGGAAGCGTCGCAAAGCCTTGTGGTGCAAGGGTTTGCGGGTCGTCGAATGCTTTTCATGGGGTTCAAGAGGCCGGAAGTTCGAATCTTCTCACCCAGGCGTTGGAAGTGATTGTAAAATCGTTTCTTTTTTTTGTGTTTTACGGGCAATTTATTTCCCAACATCTGCATGATTCGA
>OGUP01002189.1_pt1 | contig 10078 bp, 8 predicted proteins | sample 1553661 | NCBI WGS metagenome assembly OGUP01 (sample SAMEA2580026, study PRJEB22360) | human gut metagenome | biome: human gut; feature: human-associated habitat; material: faeces | place: Denmark | collected 2008/2010
AACCCTCTCCGTGGGAGAGGGAGCTAAGTTAGTTTTGTAACTGATTAATAAACAAGAGTATCTGTACTCCCTCTCCCACGGAGAGGATTGGGGATAGGCTTTAAACTAATTAACAATGTTAACAGGAAAATAAGCCATCCATTTCTCATAGAATAAGAATATATACTATTAAGGTGTAAAAGTATATACTTTATGTATCCAAAAGTATATATTTAACTCTCTATTAAATACATACTTTTGGCCAATAAAGTTGCATTCCTATATTCCTTTGGAAATAAGCAACATAACCAATACTATCCGGCAATCAAAACGGATAATTATCATTCGCATACCCTAAAGGCCATCACTGATAATTGCGATTTTACTAAGTTGTCTTAAAACAGAGAAGCTACAACCGTTTCAACCGGTAACCAGACTAATATTAGCCGCTATCTCACAAAAAACTCTCCGCTTATCTTTAAATATAAAAAAAATGAGTAATTTTGCACGCCATAAAACAAGAAATATTATGGCTATTTATGTAGAAGAAGTTTCCAGAACTTTTGGTGAATATTTACTTATTCCCGGTCTTACTACCAAACAGTGTGTACCTTCTAATGTTTCGCTACGAACACCATTGGTAAAGTACAATCTCGGTACACAATCAGCAATTGAATTGAACATTCCTTTCGTTTCGGCAATTATGCAATCAGTATCAGGCCCCGAATTGGCCATCGAACTGGCACGTAACGGAGGTCTCTCTTTCATTTTCGGTTCACAACCCATCGCCAACCAGGCTGAGATGGTTCGGAAGGTCAAAAAGTTCAAAGCCGGTTTTGTAACCAGTGATTCCAACCTGACTCCGGAACACACATTGGACGATGTACTCCGTTTACTCGCACAGACCGGCCATTCTACTATCGGAATCACCCATGACGGTACTCCGAACGGCAAATTGCTCGGACTCGTCACCAGCCGTGATTACCGTATTTCAAGAGATGCCCGCGACAAAAAGATCAAAGATTTCATGACCCCTTTTGAAAAGCTGATCGTGGGTGAAGTCGGCCTGACTCTCAGTGAAGCCAATCAGATTATCTGGGATCATAAACTCAACACCCTCCCCATAATCGATAAAGATCAAAACTTAGCCTATTTCGTATTTCGCAAAGACTACGACAGCCATAAAGAAAATCCGAACGAAGTATCCAGTCCGGACAAAAAATTATTAGTCGGTGCCGGCATCAACAGTCGCGATTACAAAGACCGCGTACCCGCATTAATTGAAGCCGGAGTAGATGTACTTTGTATTGACTCTTCCGATGGATATTCGGAATGGCAATACGAAACATTGACATGGATTAAAAAAGAGTATGGCAATAAAGTGCTGGTCGGTGCCGGAAATGTTGTCGACAAAGAAGGATTCCAATATTTAGTGGAAGCTGGTGCAGATTTTATCAAAGTAGGTATCGGAGGGGGATCCATCTGCATCACCCGCGAACAGAAAGGCATTGGTCGCGGACAGGCTACCGCCTTGCAAGACGTAGCCAAAGCTCGTGACGAATACAAAGCCCGTACAGGCATATATGTACCTATTTGCAGCGATGGCGGTTTGGTTCAGGACTATCACATGGTACTTGCTTTGGCAATGGGAGCCGATTTCCTGATGATGGGACGTTATTTTGCCCGTTTCGATGAATCACCTACTAAAAAACTTTGTATCAAAAACAACTATGTGAAGGAATATTGGGGCGAAGGTTCCAATCGCGCACAAAATTGGCAACGATATGATATGGGAGGAACGGAATCATTGAAATTTGAAGAAGGAGTAGACAGCTACGTACCTTATGCCGGCAAAATGAAGGACAACCTTGCCGTAACATTAGGCAAGATAAAAGCAACGATGTGTAGCTGCGGCGCCATCAATATCCCTGAATTACAGAAAAATGCTAAAATCACAATGGTTTCTTCAACAAGTATTGTTGAAGGTGGCGCCCATGATGTGATCTTAAAAGAAAAAGCATAATCGCTTTTCGTTCAACGAAAATAACCATAAAGGGTGTCAAAAGTTCGACTTTTGACACCCTTTCCATATTTTGATGCAAAACTTTGCTGAAATCTTGCTTTGTATTAGCAACTGTTTTTCCTAAAAGCTACAAGATGATTCTTATAGCGGACTGAGGTTAATTTTAAGAGGAAAATTGAAACAAGTTCTTAAAATGTCCAGACAGTCATTGCTTAATCACTTTCTTATTACCGACAATATAAAAACCTTTAGGCAATCTTTCGAAGTCTTCAACAGTACCGACACAATAACCGGAAATATTGTATATCCGGTCGTTTTGCAATTTAAGATTATTTATTACATCCTGTATACCGGTAGGAGCCGATTTATAAGTGGTTTTAACAGTTGCAGCTTCCGTATTGATTTTACCTGTCAACCGTACATCAGCCGAACTTGCAGCAACGTAAATATCAACGCTTCCTTCTTCCACATCAAATGTATTCGTCTGTTCATTAAAATAAGACAATTGTTCGTGCTTCAATGGCATTGTGACAGTTTTCGTTTCACCGGGCTCCAATTCTACACGTGCAAATCCGACAAGCTGTTTAAGCGGACGTTCTATACTTGAATTTACATGAGCATATAACTGAACGATTTCCGCACCGGCATACTTGCCCGTATTGGTAATGTCCGCACTAACAATCAACTCCTCTCCTGCCGCGAGCCTGCTCTTGCTAATATTCAATTTTTGATATTCGAATGTGGTATAACTCATACCATATCCAAATGGATAAAGCGGAGTCTTGTCATGATACATATAAGTATATTTTGCATCGCGGATATCATAATTGAGCATACCGTTGGGTAAATCACTCAGCGCATTATACCAAGTAGAAGTCAGTTTACCGGAAGGATTATAATCTCCATACAAAACATCAGCAATCGCTTTTCCTTGTGCCTGCCCACCGTACCAGGCTTCGATAATAGCCGGAACATGCTCCTTAGCCCAATTGATTGTCACGGACGAACAAGTCTGCAACAGCAATATGACGTTCGGATTAGCCGAATAAACAGCTTCCAAAAGTTTTTGTTGGTCACCCGGCAAATTAAGATTAGTGCGGTCATGACTTTCATCGGAAACGGTAAGGTCTGTCCCGGCAGCAAATATAACGACATCCGCCTTGGCAGCTATTTCTTTGGCTCTCTCAAGGTTTGTTTCAGCCGTCCCCGTAACTGCACATCCCTTATAAAGGTAAAGCGGACCGTCCTCTTCAAGCGGATTGTTTGCATTCGGATCATAGAATTTAAACCAGTCCATATTCGCACAATACTTATCCCCGTTTGTTCCGCCTTCAAACTGTACGTACACCTTGTGTACCCCCTTGAATACATTCGGGTCGACTTCCGCAGTCGTTATTTCATACTTACTCCAGTTACCGGTTGCAGGGCATGTGACAGTCGCCTCCGGTGTATCATCTATTTCATCAAGATAGAACTTTACAATGGTCGCATTGTTGTTCTTGGCACCCGAATAAATGTCAACTCTTGATTTTCCTTCTCCCAAATTAATATCATTAAAAGCAACCCAATCGCCATTGAAAATATATCCCAAATTTCCGGCAGACCCGTTAGCTTCATGTGTCAATCGTTTGCTATCCGACGGTACACTTTGTTCCTCACAATCTTCAAACTGTATGGTTCCGTCATTTACCACGTACCCAATCTTTTCAGCAATGCCACCAAACGGAGTAGTTAGCGCCGTTGGTGAACCGGAGTACCCTCCAAGAGTGATTGTATTACCAAAAGGACCGATAACGGCAACACTTTTCGTTTTATCGAGCGGGAGTATATTATTGTCATTTTTCAGCAAAACGATAGCCTCCTGTGCTGCCTTATATGCCAATTGACGGTGCTCTTCACAATCAAGAACATCGTCAGAAATACTTCTCCAAGGAACATTGGAAGCATTGTCAAATTCACCGACAGAGAAACGCGCCTCAAATACTCTTACAAGAGCAGTGTCAAGATCCGCTTCTTGCATATATCCCTTTTCAATCGCTTCTTTACAATAGTCCTGAAAGGTATTTCCGCAATTCAAATCTTCTCCATTCACAATAGATACCGCAGAAGCCTCAGCAGCAGTATTCACAAAATGGTGCCTGTTCGATTGGTAAACATCATCTACCGCACCGCAATCCGAAGTAACAAAGCCGTTGAATCCCCATTCTGTACGTAAAATATCGATAAGCAATTCATGATTAGCACCACAAGGAATACCGTTTAGTGCATTATACGCACTCATGACAGAGCGTACATTGCCCTCCTTAACGGCCATCTCAAAAGCAGGCAGATAATATTCACGTAAGTTACGCGCATCCATATCCGACGATGTACTATGGCGTCCTTTCTCATAATTATTTGCAGCAAAATGCTTGGCTGTCGCTATTGTCTTATAATATTTCGGATCGTCTCCCTGCATACCTTTTATATATTCCACCGCTATTTTTCCCGTCAGGAACGGATCTTCACCATAGTTCTCTTCATCACGTCCCCAACGCGGGTCACGGCTCATATTAATAGTAGGACACCAGTAAATAAGACCTTTATCCTTTGTATTACTATATACACGTGCCTCATCTGATGTAGCCACAGCACAATCGAATATCAACGGTAAATCCCAAGTACTCGACATCGCTTTCGATACCGGGAACGAAGTAGCCAGTCCGGAACGGGCAACACCGTGAATGGCCTCATTCCAATAATTATATCCCTTTATATTCAGACGGGGAATAGCCAATGTCTGATGTCCTACCTGATTGATTTTTTCCTCCAAAGTAAGTAACGACACCAGATTCTTGGCACGTTCGTGAAAACTGAGCGACTCATCTTGAAAGGGATGAGTTTGCGCCATTACGCAACTTGCCACCACAAGTGACACTGCTGTAAGAGTAATTGTTTTTTTCTTCATGGTATTTATATTCATTAATAAATCTATATCAGCAAAATTACCATCCATGAGAAAAATAAAGGTAGAATATCTAATGCGAAAAGAGGAACTTATTTATTAATCCCTCTTTTCGCATAGATATTCCACCATAATAGCGCTTCGTATAATAAGGCATTTACCATATAAACAAATCACTTTCACAAGGCTATTACTTATAAATCCAACGGCAAGGTCATACGTAGCCCCCATTAGCTATGCTATTTAGCATATAAAAGAGTGCGTCTTTTCGGTTGAATGCTTTTAGGAATACAAGATATTTCTCAGAAGAGTTGTTTTTTTATTTATTTGATTCACAAGATTATGATTGAAATTATTAATTTTGCGCATATATACATAAATTTCAGGAAAAGGCACACACTATTACTAACGTATAGCATGATAAAGATATCTGAGTTATACCCATAAACAAGTTAGCACTAATAAAAATGCACTTCAATAAGATTGTACAATAAATATAATTTAAAAATAAAATGAATACAGATTATAGAGTTGGTGATTTATGACGCAAATATATATGATGGATTAAACATCTTCTTATCTGATTTGCAATTTTATAAGAAGTGGTTACCTCAAAACAAGAATGCTAAAATACTTGAACTCTGCTGTGGCACAGGCAGGCTTACGATTCCAATCGCAAAAGACGGATACCATATCAGTGGAGTTGATTACACTCCATCAATGCTGAAGCAAGCAAAAATAAAAGCTTTCGAAGCAGGATTAGAGATCAATTTTATTGAAGCAGACATCAGGACATTAAATTTACAAGAGAAATTCGACCTTATCTTTATTCCTTTCAATTCAATCCATCATTTATATAAAAATGAAGATTTATTTAAAGCACTAAAGAGTGTTGAAAATCATCTCAAAAAAGGAGGATTATTTCTGTTAGACTGCTTTAATCCCAATATTCAGTATATTGTCGAAAGCGAAAAAGAACAAAAAGTAATTGCCGAATATACAACCAATGATGGTAGGGAAGTATTGATAAAACAAATAATGCATTATGAAAATGCAACTCAAATAAACCGTATAAAATGGCATTATTTTATAAATGGTGAGTTTCAGTCAATTCAAAATATGGATATGAGATTATTTTTCCCTCAGGAATTAGATTCATATCTGAAATGGGCCGGATTTAATATCATCCACAAGTTTGGAAGTTTTGAAGAAGAAGTATTTAAGGACACTTCGGAAAAGCAGATATACGTTCTAACATTCAATCACTGATTCAAAATAGAAAATGAAAACAGATTTCACGATCAGAGTAGCACAACAATCGGACATCGTTGAGCTAAAGGATTTATATAAAAATACCGTACTTGTAATAAACAGGCATGATTATTCACAAGAGGAAGTTGAAGACTGGGCATCGTGCGGAGATGATCTTTCCAAAATAGGAAAGATGATAGAAACTCACTATTTTATTGTTGCCGTTAATCAGCAGTCTCAACTCGTAGGTTTCTCATCCATCACCCCACAAGGATACCTACACTCTATGTTCGTCCACAAAGACTTTCAAGGTAAAGGTATCGCAACTATGCTTTTGGAAGAAATAGAACGATATGCTATTAAAGAAGGGATTATGCGCATTACATCAGAAGTAAGCATAACCGCCCGTCCTTTTTTTGAAAAACAGGGTTACATAGTAGAAGTAGAACAAAAGCGCAGGGCTAATCAGCTTTGTCTGACTAATTACTGGATGGCGAAGAATTTAACAAAATAAAGTATGAATATCCGACAATTAAATCATGAGGAATATGACAAAGCGGTTGCACTATCACTTGATGTATTTACCAAGTGCGGAACAACCGACTTTGACACCAACGGATTAGAAACATTTAAAAAGTTCATCCACAACAAAAAGCTGATGAATGAACTCACTGTTTGCGGAGCTTTTGATAACAATGAGCTTATCGGTATTATCGGGACTAAGCTCAACGGTGCACATATCTCTCTGTTTTTTATAAATCCCGACCATCATCGCAAAGGTATAGGCAGAAAATTGTTCGACTATGCTTATGCAAATCAAATAGCAGACAAAATAACTGTAAATTCTTCATCCTATGCTGTGAGGTTCTACGAAAGTTTAGGCTTTTCAAAAATAAATGAAAAGCAAGAAACCGATGGGCTGAAATACACTCCTATGATAAAATGTACTTCATCTTTAAAAGCTGAGAAACAAGTACTTGAATAATTATACAGGTACTGATAAATATAGAATCTCTCCTTTCCGGAGAGTCTGCTCCATTATAATATAATCTGATATCCAATGATACTCCCTATATGACACATCATAAAGAGTACTGATTCAATATTTGAAGTCTTTTTAAATCTTTTTCTCTACCAAAAAGAGATAAAATTCTTTTTTGCTCTTCAATTGTTGGTATTCTGACAATCATTTTTCCAACTGAAACTTCTCTATATTCTTGTACACAAACAGGTTGCCAAATATTATTCTTCTTGACTTGGAGGTTTCCCATGACCTCTATATCCATTAGAGGAAGATTAAATCTGGCAAAATTAGAGTGAAATAAATCATTCTCTTTGGTTTCAGGGGAAACTTCCATATACGCTTTCAGTAAATATTGCAACTTAGATGCATTCATTTCAGTTGTCAGAATATCAATATCTGATGTTTCTCCTATCTTTATATTCGACAAAATCATAGCAGACGCACCTATAATATAGAACTCTGAACTTATTTCCTGCAATTGAGCAGTTATACCTATGAGGGTTTGAGTTATTTTATCCTTAATATCCATATGTCTACAATTTACTTCTTCTCAAATAACCTGTTAAGCTATGATAGACAAAACCTCTGCAAAGCAGCTATCTCCACTTCAACAACCAACTGCTGAAAGCCTTCCGTCGAATGTTCCGTGTGTGACTTTTCCAATGCCTTACAATAGTCAATTTTGGCATCATTACTACCCTTCAAGGTAATAACAACGTAGCTATTGAGAAGAAGTATAAATTCGTCAACAGTCGGAAAGCACAACCATTACCGTCAATCTTGCCTGAATAGCAACACTACACTGTCGCCAAATCTTTTATTTCATTTGAGCGCAAGTCCGATAACTTAGCCAAAGGATGATTCGAAATGAATTGCGCTTTTTCCTGCTGTTCCTCATTAAATATCTGTTCCATAACCATAAGACAATTGTAACCTATGGTTAGATTTGATTGTTCCCTATTATACTTTTCCCCTCATAATACTGAACCCTACCTTTCAGTTCATTAATATCCTTCTTGATAGAATCTGTAACAGGTTTCCTGCACATCTACAAGATCAAAGTAATCTAAAGTACCTTCAGGAAGCAAAAAGCGATAACCATTGGAATCCATACTAAATAAATTTGAAGGCAAAAATACTAATTTTAAAATTTACCCCTCAGATTTTTACGTTGACCCCGGAATATTGTAGTGCCACTTCAAGACTTAAAATAAAAAAGCGCTAATTACTTATTTATCAGTAATTAGCGCTTTACTACTATTGAGGTTCCTGGCGAGTCTATTGTTTAATTTGCCGATAATTGTACTGATTGGCTAATTCTCTCTAAATCTACCAAGAAGGATGAAGTTTGAGAAATTAGTATATCATAGCTTATCATAGTCCGCCAAATTTTTAATCCTTGTTTTAATCCTTGTTTGTAATTATGTTGTTTCTCTATTTTTCATTTACGAAGAATAACCGATAAAAATTCAACTTTTTTTCTTTGTCATATCCTCTTTCCATATACTCATCTCCTCCATGAATATTAATCTCAAAATTTCTATCCAATTTAATAGTAGCCATTAATCCTTTTGCCTTTTTCTTTATAGCAGTTTCTGAGACATTAAATGTGTCTTCAAGTTGAATATTCCTTTCTTCTAAATACTGACTTTTATATCGTTCAAAACTATCAATGATATTAGATTGTGTAAAAACGTCTTTAGCAAACTTCTTTAATTCGATTTGCTCTCCATTTTTTAAAGCATTTAAACTTTTATTCAAGAGTATTGCTTGATCCGCTTTTGTGACCTCGAACTCCTTAGGAAGTTCATTTGTGACAAATGTTTTGCACAAAGACAAAATATTCTGGGTGTAATAAAAATCATCCTTTCGTGGTTGGATATGCAAAAAATCATTAGTCCAATACTTTGCTTCTTCTCCTTTGTTTTTATTATCTACGTTCAGGACTATATACCCAGATTCTTTATTCATATTAAAGATAATGCACCCCTTATCTAATTTATTAATGTTAATCCCCTCATCACTTTGAATTTCAAATTTCCCTCCTGACTGATATACTTTTAAGAATGTGTCTTTGTTCTCAGATTTGAACAATCCTATGGCATCAACAATCTCGTCATTAATCTTACATTCTTTAAAATATGTAGCATAAAATTCTCCTCCTTGTATCTTGGGATGAATGCTTTTTTCATATAAATGTTTGGATAGATTAATTGACTGCTGAAGAAAATTTTTAGGGTCTCTAAAAATTTCTGATACATATGAATAAACTTCATTAAATTTCAAATCAACGTCATGAAAAAAGCAATTATATTCTTGCGATTTAAAGGGTGGTTCAAAGAGCCAGATAGGAACAGTGGACAGGCTGTGGATTGGAACACATTAAAACAATTGTATATTAATGGAACAGATATTACAGCATTATTCTAAGACTTTAAGGTATAATAGGGTATATAAGGACATATATAATAACAAATGTTATAAGAGGTTATTATTATGTCCGGATATATGAAAGTGTTAGCAGAATATTCAGATAAAGCAGGACATAAGGACAGAACAGGACATATAAAAAGAATTACAGGTATAATAACAGCCATAATTATGTTAATTACTACGGCTGTTATTGTGCCTGTTTTTTGCTGTGCAGAGGAAGTATCAGGACCAGACATAGATACACCTTCTGCGATACTTATGGAGGCGGCGACAGGACAGGTAATATATGAAAAGGATGCCGATACAGTTCTTGCACCTGCAAGCATAACAAAGATAATGACGCTTATACTTATATTTGAGGCAATAGAGGACGGAAGCATTAATATGGAAGACCCGGTAACTGTGTCGGAATATGCGGCTTCAA
>OGUP01002192.1_pt1 | contig 10063 bp, 8 predicted proteins | sample 1553661 | NCBI WGS metagenome assembly OGUP01 (sample SAMEA2580026, study PRJEB22360) | human gut metagenome | biome: human gut; feature: human-associated habitat; material: faeces | place: Denmark | collected 2008/2010
CAATGAAGAGCGGACTCACCAATGCTAGTGCCGAAGAATACATCACAAAGAAAGCCATTGCGGAAAACACCAACAGCATGATCCTTCTTGCAGATCATTCCAAATTCGGCCGGATCTCGCTTATGACCTATTCTTCCATGGAAAAGCTGGACGCCATCGTAACCGACCAGCCACTTCCTGAAGAATACGACAGCTTCTGCCAGGAGCACGGCATCCGTGTTATGACGATCGATTAAATCGGATATTGGCCCTAAAAAACGGTGCATCTGCCGGAAATCCAGCAGATGCACCGTTTTTGAATATGCTCATTTCATTAGAGGATTTTATCTGAAAGGCAGATCTTACCCGATCTGCCTTACAGTGTCATAAATTTATTTATGAAGCTTTCTTAAGCCTCAGTACTTCCTTCCCATGTGCCGACCTTTCTCTTTCCGGCAGCTTCATCGAACCAGTGTGTTGTAACTGTTTTTGCTCTTGTGAAGAAACGATATCCGTCTTTTCCAAGAACATGCAGATCACCAAAGAAGGAATCTTTGTTTCCGGAGAATGGGAAGTATGCTGTCGGAACCGGGATACCTACATTGATTCCTACCATACCGCCATCTGTCTCCATAGCGAATTTACGGCTGTAATATCCGCTCTGTGTAAAGATACAGGAACCATTTGCAAATGGATTGGCATTCATGACTGCGATGCCTTCCTCGTAATCCTTTACTCGTTTGATACAGGTTACCGGTCCGAAGATCTCACGGTTTCCAACTGTCATCTCAGGTGTTACATGATCAAGAATTGTCGGTCCTACGAAGAATCCGTTCTCATATCCCGGAACTACTACATTACGTCCGTCAAGTACAAGCTCCGCACCCTCATCGATACCCTTCTGGATCCAGTTGCAGATCTTCTCCTTATGACCTGCATTTACAACCGGGCCGAGATCGGTATCTTCATCATATGCACAGCCAAGCTTCATAGCCTCTGCTTTTTTCTTAAGAAGTGAAACAAATTCGTCTGCGATACTATCCTGTACGCATACAACCGGAAGAGCCATGCATCTCATACCTGCGCATCCGTATGTAGAGTTGATGATCGCATTAACAGTAGCCTCAAGGTTGCAGTCCTCAAGTACAAGTGCATGGTTCTTTGCCTCACACTGTGCCTGAACACGTTTGCCATGAGCTGCTGCTTTGGAATATACCTGTTTACCAACACCTGTTGTTCCTACGAATGTAACAGCCTTTACTCTCTCATCTGTAAGAAGGATATCAGCCTCTACACGGCTGCAGGTCACAAGGTTTACAACACCCTTCGGGAATCCGCCCTCTGTATAGAAGAGCTCCATGATCCTCATAGCTGTAAGTGGTGTCTGGGAGCTTGCTTTCAGTACTACTGTATTTCCACATGCAATGGAAAGCGGAACCATCCAGCCCCATGGGATCATTGCCGGGAAGTTCATCGGAACAATACCAGCAGTTACTCCAAGTGGTTTGCGATATGTAGCTGTATCATATCCTGTAGTTACCTGCATTGCAGCATCGCCCTGGATCATTGTCGGAAGTGCACATGCCTCTTCTGTAGGCTCAATTGCTTTCTGAACATCTCCTCTTGCCTCTTTGATGTTCTTTCCGAGCTCTTTTGCACAAAGTACGGAAAGTTCTTCCTTATGAGCATAAAGAACATCTCTCCATCTGAACATATACTGCTGTCTCTTTGCAAGAGAAAGTGAGGACCATTCCGGGAATGCAGCCTGTGCGGAAGCGATCGCCTCTTCTACCTCATCCGGTGTACAGCAGGGAACCTGCGCGATCACCTCACCTGTACTGGAATCTGTAACATCCATGTATTTCTCTGCCTTTGACTCTTTCCACTCACCGTTTACACAGTAACCCATTTTTTTGATCTCAGCCATTTTAGGATACTCCTTTCGTGCTTACCTTTTTATTCTTAACTTCATAAAAATTTTAGTCATTCTCGTTTTTTTCTGGTCACAGATTATCATTTATTTTTAATTTTGTCAATATAGTATGGTTATATTTTGAGTATATTTTTCAAAATTATGTGTTAATTTATTCACATTTCATGGTATTCCATGTTCCCTGTATAAACTCTTGAAACGCATGCATTTACAGCCATAAAACCGCATAGTGTCTTGTCGTTTTTTATTCCATTGTGAGAGCAAAAGTTACTCATTTTTGTTATTTTCATAACACACCATTCCACACACACTATTTATTGCTTCCAGCTACGCTGAGGCTTTTAGACCTGTGCAATCGGATTCACAAACAAGTAAGGGGTATCGTTGTTCTGTTACAATTACAGATTCCTCTGATCCCGGCATATTTTCTCTGTATTTTCCAGGAACAAGGAAATACATTTGTGCGTCCCTTGCGGACGCACTCATTTTCACGACCACTCGCTTCTTTTCACGGCTTATTGCACCTTTACATACAATCCTGCGCCTGCTTATCTGATCTACAGCATTTTCATAAATTACTGCTGCAGTCAAAAAACAGGATACGGTTATCGTATCCTGCCTTAGCTTTTCATTTTCTGTTTTTCACATATTTCTGCCTAACCAAATATGGTCTGCACCAGCACCATATAAAACACCGTTCCCCCTCCTATGCTGAGCAATGTACTCTTCTTCCATTTATGTAATGCCACAATGAACAGTATTGCGATCAGCTCCGGCAGTCCGTAATGCGTACTTTCCGGCACATCCTTCAGACAAAATACCACCAGCAATCCGATCACTGCACAGGGCAGCACTTTTCCCAGATAGGTGATCACAGCCGGCGGTTCCTTTCCTTCCGGGAATATGATAAACGGCAAAAATCGCGTTGTCATAGTTCCCAGGACCACTACCACAACCGTTATGATCTGCTGTGTTATTGTCATAGTCATTCCTTATCCCTCCTGTCCGGCTATATCCCAACTGTCATGCCTGATATTCTCCTGACTTCTGTATACGTTCTTTTTTTCTCTTCTCCTCATGCTTCTTCATTCCCAGGAAGCATAAAACGATCGATGCCATTGACGGAAGGATAAACTTCCCGCTTCCAAAGATCACCAGGCAGATTACAGAGCATACAATTCCGACCAGCGCCGGCTTATGATCTTGTGCATCTTCCCACTGATCAATGAACATAACCACAAACAGCGCAGTCATGACAAAATCCAACGATGTACGTCCCTTCTGTTTTACAATTTCCACAGCTGATGCTGCCCGTCCATGGTAACAAGATCTCCCTCATTGATATCTCTTTCATACAGGAGGCCGTCATCATGTCGCAGACTTGTTTCATTTCCATTTTCATCTTCCATCAGCACTACTGACATAAGTGCTTCACCCGGCTGCCGCTCTTCACAGCCGAAATCCATGTCTTCTTCTATCTTCAGAACCTTATACTGCATGATCAGATTTCCTCAAGCAGCACATCGTTAACAGCCTCATAAGCGTCCTCAAGCGCATCCAGTGCCTCTGTCAGCGTGTCCATCTTCCGGCTGTCCGCATTTTCTTCCTCATAGGCTTCTATCACTTCAGCCATTACATCCTTCAGCTCTTCCAGTGAGTTTGCAATGTCCTGCAGCTTCTGATCTTTGTCCTCTTTTGATGTGATATTTACGATCTTACTCATAATCCTTCCTCCTGTCGCTTTACTCTCATTCTTTATTCTGATCCTTTATCCTGCATATATCATGCTTTGCATGTCATACTCCACATTTACCCATTGTACCATATCCTGCACGCATATGCATCGGATATGTTTTCTATCTGCTTTATATAATACCACCGAATTCATAAAAAATTTGGTAAAATCTTACCAAATTACCCGTCTTAGTCTGTTTATACTGATTTTTCCACTCCGGTCTGGTATAATCGATCTAAAGGAGTTTTTCAATTTACAAAACACTCCTTTCCCATTACAAGGAGGCATATTGCCATGAAAGAAAAAACCGACACCTTTAACCAGGGAAAAAGATATTTCTTTTATATTCTGATGTTCGCCATCCTTGGCTGGTTCATTTTTATGCAGATCTTTGGTGCGGATGAACGTTCTTCCGACACCTCAGCAGCCTCTGTGATCTATTCCGGTACCGTTACCTGGCAGAAACCGGATGGAACCACCCAGGAAATCTCCGTTCCGGGCACCTACAAGGTTCCCGTCGGTGACACGATGGTCCTCACCATCCAGCTTCCCGATGATCTTACAGATACCTGCTTTGCCATCCGTTCTTCCCTGCAGGATGTGGATTTTTATGTAGGGGACAACCTCAGGACCAGCTACTCCACGCATAAAACAAGGCTTGTGGGCAAAAACTCCGCCAGCCGTTATGTTTTCTGCCCGGTTTATGCTTCCGATGCCGGCAAAGAGCTCCGTATTGAACTGACCACCTACACCTCCAATTACACCGGAGTTGTCAATCCTGTTTACTGCGGAAACAAGGCGGATATCTGGATATATATTTTCAGCAGATACGGACTGGAAACCTACATTGCTTTTTTTATCCTGTTTGCCGGAATCGTCACGATCCTGTTCAGTTTCGCTCTGGGATTGGTCTATCATACACGATTTGACATGGAATATCTTGGATGGTGCATGGTTATGGGCGCCGTCTGGATGCTGGGTGAATCCAAGCTCCGTCAGTTCCTGGTCCCCAACGCTTCCGCTCTCGGATCTCTGTGCTTCGTTATGATCCTTTTGTGTCCGCTCCCGATCCTGTTTTTTGCGGACAGTCTCCAGAAAGGGCTGCATCACAGATTTTATGTCTGTCTTGGAAGCATCGCAATGATAAACTTTGCAGTCTGTACGATCCTCACTGCTGCAGGTATCGCAGATTATATCGAAACCATGCCTGTAAGTCACGGAATCCTGGCGATCACCGTTGCCACAATATTTGTACACCTTTTCCAATATATACGCACCGAAAAAAACAAGGCCGACCGGCTTTTGCTCATTGGTCTGCTGGCAGCGATCCTGTGTATTGCCGTTGAAGCAACCTCCGTATACTTTGTCACATCGATGTCCGGACTGTTTGTGGGCGCCGGCATGCTGATCCTGCTCTTTGTCAATATTGTAAGAGCCATCAAAAATGTCCAGGATATAGAACTGAAACGCCAGCAAAGCGAAATCCGCAAAAACCAGGAACAGAATGAAAAAATGTCTCTGCAGATGATACAGACCCTTTCCACCACCATTGAGGCAAAGGATGCGTACACCCGCGGTCATTCCTACCGGGTTGCACAATATGCGGCCCTGATCGCAGAGGAGCTGGGCTGGACACCGAAGGAGATCCTGAATCTGAAACGGGCTACTCACCTTCACGACATCGGTAAGATCGGTATCCCGGATCCGTTCCTGAACAAACCGGCACAGCTGACCGATGATGAATACAACCTTATAAAAAAACACACCGTCATCGGTGCTGAGATCCTGAAGGATATAACCCTGATCCCGCATGCGGCAGAAATCGCAAGAAGTCACCATGAGCGTTATGACGGAAAAGGCTATCCGGACGGACTGGCCGGAGCAGAAATCCCCATCCATGCCCGGATCGTGGCTGTTGCCGACTGCTACGATGCCATGAACTCCCGCCGAATCTACCGTAATGCGCTTCCACCGGAGGTTGTTTACGAAGAATTCCGCAAAAACCGTGGTACACAGTTCGATCCGGAGATCACAGACATTTTTCTGAAACTGCTCAATGAAAAACGGCTGCCTCAGTGGGATCCTTCCCAGGAAGAACCGGACACCTATAACCTTCCGGATATGCAGCTTACCGTCAGCAAATTCATCTCGGACATAATGGCCACCATAAAAAGTCAGGAAGACGCAAAAAGCTATGATTTTCTTACCGGTCTTCCCATGCGTAACCTGGGCGAACGTCTTACCGCGGAATTTATGCAGACACATGATGGATGTCTGGTATTCCTTGATATGGACAACCTGAAAAAGATCAACGACATCTATGGCCACAAAGCCGGCGACCGTGCACTGAAATGTCTTGGAAAGCTGCTTCAGAAACGGGCAGATCAGGGAATTTCCTGCAGACTTGGCGGAGATGAATTCCTGATGTTCCTTCCGGACACAGATCCTGATTCCCTGTCTCTGCAGATGGACGATCTGTTCCAGAAATTTCACAACATCACTACCGATGATCCGGAACTCCGGTTTGCCACACTGTCCGCAGGCCTGTGTCTGTGCAGCACCGATGATTCCTTTGAGGACTGCTATTCCAAAGCAGATAAAGCTCTGTATTACGTAAAACAAAACGGCAAAAACCAGTTCTTTTTCTACCAGCAGATCGACCGCAGCACTCTTGCGGCATCCGGTTCCGGAAAGGATCTGGCGCTTGTGGCAGAGTCCCTTCAGAAAAGCGGCATCTATGTAGGTGCTCTTGATCTGAATTACCGGGATTTCGCACGACAGTATGAATACATGAGTCAGCTTGTCACACGCAGCCAGTGCAGATGTTATCTGGCGATGATCACCCTCGAAACACTTGTGGATACAGTTCCTGATATCGAATCCATTGAGCAGGCTCTGGAGTATATGGAACAGGCCATCCGGCAGAATATCCGCCGTGTGGATATCTGTACACGCTACAGCTCCCTGCAGTATCTCATCATACTGTTTGAGCCTGACGAAACGCATATCCCGGACATCATAGAACGTATTTTTACCCAATATTACTGTCAGTGTGACAGCCATGATTTCCAGCCATCCTATGAATACCTGGAAATATCTCCACAGGAGTTATAAATACTCCCATGACATGATAAAGCCATAACAAAAAAGAGGTCGTACTTGACGGCCTCTTTTTTGTTAAAGTTTTGCAAAATATCATTAAGACGTGGCTCTGGAATTTTCCTGCATGAAACTTTTTCCGTATGTTCGATACAGATAAACCGCCATGAAAATAGTCACGGCTTCTGCCAGCGGCATCGTCATCCAGATGCCTGCAACCCCTATAAGCTTTGGCAGGATCAATATGAACACAGCCACCAGGATCAAAGAACGCATTGATGAGATCAATGCCGAAATAAAACCTTTTCCCAGGGCAGTAAAATATCCGGAAAGAAATACATTTAAACCAATAAACAGGAAAACCGGACTAAACAGCTTCAGGCCATCCCATGTCAATGTAAATACATTTCCGTTCCCGACGAATAAATGGATGATCTGTTTTCCAAATACAAGAGATACTGTAAGGATCAATACTGAACTGATGGCAATCGTAATAAAACTATATCGTGTTATTTCTCTGATCTTGTCATGATTTTCAGAGCCGTAATTATAGCTTATGATCGGAGCCGCTGCAACGGCAATTCCCATATAAAAAGCGATGAAGAAATAGTAAATATACATAATGATCGTCACAGCCGCAACTCCATCTTCACCAAAATATTGCATGATAATAAGGTTAAATAAAAATGTAGTGATCCCGGTAGACATCTCCGTCAGCATTTCACTGCTTCCATTGGTGCAGGATTTCAGAAGAACACTCATGTCGGTCTTCGGTCTGCAAAACCTTATATGGCTGTATTTCAGAAAATAGATAAAGCCGATCAACATGCTTACTGTAATGGAGAGAAATGTTCCCCATGCAGCTCCAAGCGTTCCCAGTCTGAATACAGCCACAAAAATATAGTCGAAAACAATATTAAAAGCCAGACCTGTCAGAGACATGATCATTCCGATGTACGATCTCCCATCCGTCCTCACAAGATATTCGAAAAATAGCTTGAATGACATCGAAACCGATCCTAAAAATGTGACAAATGCGTATGGCACCACATGCTCCATCAGGCGCTCACTGCTTCCTAAAAAAATACAGATCGGTTTCAGAAAAAGGATTCCCACAGCTGTAAAAGCAACTGAAAGTACGAACAGCACGATCGTGATAAAAGTAAATATCTCATTTGCTTCCTGTTCTCTTTTTTGTCCCATCCGCTCTCCTATGATGGCACCTGATCCCGTTGCAAGCATGACAGATGTTCCGAAAATAACACAGGTGATCGGAATAACAATATTAATTCCTGCAAGCGCGTCAGAGCCTGCATACCGTGATACAAAAAATCCATCTATCGTTGTATAAAATGATAAAAAGATCATGGTCAGCACTGATGGAACCAGATATTTTAAAAATTGAGGATAAGACATTTTTGCCTCAAAGTATTTCATTTCTATAAAAGCCTCCTGCTTAGTTACATAATCAGTCAAAATCTCTGGTAATGTTCGTAAGCCATTTATTTCTGAAATAGTGGATGAACACCACAGGCATTTTTTCGAACTCATCCAGGGTCATTATAAAATATACCCAGACAGGCGGCAGTTTTAAAACATATGCTGCAAGGAAGGTGAGAGGAACTGCAACAAGCCACATAAATATGGAATCTACGATCATTCCGAACCTGGAATCGCCACCTCCTCTGAAGCATCCGCATATAAGACAGGTATTGATACCCTCTCCTACAAGACGCCAGGTTGTCATGATTATAAAAATACCAAGATAATAAATGGCTGTCTCTGTCAGTTTATCCCGGTAGAAGTCCAGTATCATAGGGCGGACTGCCAGAATAATGGCACATCCGATGAGACTTACGATAATTGTTATTCTCAGCATACGTTTCCCATATTCTCTGGCTGTATCCTTGTGATCTTTACCAAGCTCCTGGCTGATAATGATGGTAGTAGCGTTGGCAAAACCACGACAGGCGATGGCACCAATGTTTACCACCATAACAGCAACTGCATTTGCGGCAACCATATCATCGCCAATGTGGCCAAGGATCGCTGCGAACGCTGAACTGGCAAAGCTCCAGACAACATCATTTATCACAGCCGGAGAAGCAATTTTCATAAAGTCCCTGAACAGAATACCGGATTTCGCACAGAAATATTTTATCCGAAATCTGACATCGGAGCTGTTTAATGAATAGATGAGACAGATCAATACCTCTGCGATCCTGGCAATAACAGTACCAAGGGCAACACCGGTAACACCAAGCTTTGGAAGTCCAAACAGGCCAAAGATAAAGGTGGCATTACAAAATACATTGACGCAAAGCGATACAATGTATGTAACAGAAGGCAGCATTATTTTTCCGACACTTCGAAGAGCACTCATAAAAACCTGAGAGAATCCCATAAACATAAAGGAAAATGAGATTACCTTCAAATATTCACTGCCGGCAGCAATAGTATCCGGACTGTTTGTGAAAATCTTCATAATCGTAGTCGGCATGGAAAAAGAGATAACGAAAAATACAAGAGAAACGATCAGCGAGATCCTCTCTGCCAGGCCGAGAATCTTTTCTACTGTCTTTTTATCCCCCTTTCCCCAGTACTGAGCACACAAAACCGAGGTACCTGTGGCCATGCCGTAATATAAACAGAAAAGAATAAATGTATACTGGTTGGCAAGGGACGAAGCCGACATGGCAGTCTGGCTTACATATCCCAGCATTACGGTATCAGCAACATTTACCAGTGTTCCGATCAGATTTTGGATCATGATCGGAAATGCTAATTTTGATGCATATTTCAAGAAATCTTTTTTATTTAACATACAACAGTTCTTCCTTAGTTTTTAGAATTTATAATCCTGTGGCATATCTGACAAAATGCCTGACTGACTCATCTTTCGCAGGCAATCCGTCCATATCGAAGTCCTCAAAATACAGCTCCATCCTGTCATTGAGTGGAAGGAAATTCTCATCTGTCCAGGACCGGTTTTGCAGCACTACTCAGGTCCTCAGTGAATTCCCATAAGATATTTACTTATAGAGAACAGTATATCATATACCTTACAAAACCGCGAGTTTTTTCAGTATTCTCTCTAATATGGTTCCATTTGCATCCAGCCGTTCACAGCTCATGTGCTGTGCAGATGCCGCACTTTATGAAATAAATTTTCCCTAAACAGGCGAACCGCCTTATAATATGTATTCCATCTGCCTTTCTTTTGTCCGCATTCCCATTTTCTCATAAAATTTTTCTGCTGAAATATTTCCTGCCCATACATTCAATGTTACTTCATAGCATCCCAGCTGCTTTGCTTC
>OGUP01002205.1_pt1 | contig 10015 bp, 7 predicted proteins | sample 1553661 | NCBI WGS metagenome assembly OGUP01 (sample SAMEA2580026, study PRJEB22360) | human gut metagenome | biome: human gut; feature: human-associated habitat; material: faeces | place: Denmark | collected 2008/2010
CATGATATTCATGTTAATATTGTATTTTTTTCTTAGATAAAGGTTTTCCCGGAATACTTGCAGATTTTCTGTGCCTGTCAGGAAAAAGAACCATTAAACCAGACAGGAAAGCACGTAAGTAGGATTAAGAGAGGATACAGATTATGGAAGATTCTTACGTATTACAACTATTAAAACCAAAGTTTAAAGATTTTCATTTGTGTTTCTGCGGATTTGCAGAATGCAAGCCATTACATAGCTATGGACCGGCCGCAAGACCCAATTATATTTTGCATTATGTAATGAAGGGCAAAGGTATCTATCAGGTAGGTGAAACGAAGTATCAGCTGAAAGAAGGACAGGCCTTTCTGATCGAGCCGGAAAGCCTTACCTTTTATCAGGCAGATAAAACGGACCCATGGTCTTACCTTTGGGTGGGATTTGGTGGTACGGAGGCACAGAGATTTGTCAGAGATCTCGGACTGAACAGTCGTCAGCTTACATGCGAGTGTGAATATGGAGAAGAACTGAAAGAAATTGTATTTGAAATGCTTCATCATACGCGTTCAACTGCAGAAAATCTTTACTATCTCCAGGGGAAGCTCTATCAGTTTTTCTCAGTACTGGCTCGTGGAATTGAAATTCAGCAATATTCGAATGATACAAAAGAAAGCATACATGTGCAGGAAGCAATTGCCTATATAAAGAATTACTATTCACAGAAAATCACAGTGGAAGATATAGCAAATTATTTGGCACTAAATCGAAGCTATTTATATACAATATTTATGAACAGTCTTGGAATCTCTCCGAAAGATTTTTTGACGGAATTTCGAATTTCCAGAGGAAAGGAGCAGCTCGCACTTACAAATCTGTCTGTGGAGGAAATTGCAGTTTCCTGCGGCTATCGTAATTCCCTTGCTTTCGGTAAAGTATTCAAGCAGAAAGTGGGAATAACGCCGACCCAATATCGTAATGACAACAGAAAGGATGCCCGAGAACGACTGATCCGTGCACAAAATGAACTGAAAGAATACAAGAAGCATAAAACAATTTATGTAGGAAACATCGAAAAAGAATAGATAAAATGTTAAAAAAGCATCTGATACCTAACATTTGAGATATAAATCTTAACAAAAAGGTATAACGGATGCTTTTTTTGTACGCTATACTTGTATCAACAAACATAAGGAACAAGTGCACAGGTTTCTTCACTTAAACAACAAATAAACAAATGAGTGTTAAAGGAGGAGAATCATGGAAAATCAAAATGAGACTCAGAAAAATCCGCAATATAAATATGCGTCCACAAGAGAAAAATTATGTTTTGGAATTGGAGCAATCGGTAAAGATGCAATTTGCAATTTAGTAGGAGCATTTTTAATGCTTTATTTTACAGATACATTGTATCTGGCACCGGCATTTGTCGGCATACTGTTTTTTGTAGCAAGAATATGGGATGCGATCAATGACCCAATGATGGGAATGATTGTTGACAATACACATACACGTTTTGGTAAATTCAGAATCTGGCTTGTAATCGGAACATTGGTAAATTCAGTTGTATTTGTTTTGTTATTCCACAGTTTTAACCTGTCAGGAACAGCATTGTACGTATATGTATCCGTTATGTACATCTTATATGGAATGACTTATACAATCATGGATGTCCCTTACTGGTCATGGCTTCCGAACTTGACAAATGATCCGCACGAACGTGAGAAAGTATCCGTAATTCCAAGATTTTTCGCAAGTCTTGCAGGATTTTCAGTAGCAACATTTGGACTTTACATTATCAATTACCTGAACAAAGTTGCAGGCGAGAGCAATCTCTACGCAGAAAAAGGATATACACTTTTCGCAATCATTATCGCAGTTATTTTCATCGTTACAATCGGTATTACCGTATTTAATGTAAAAGAGGAATCAACATTAGGGGTATCATCAGAAAAGACAAGTCTGAAACAGGCATTTCAAGTAATTGTAAAAAATGATCAGCTACTTGCATTTATCGGACTACTTTTGACATTTAACCTTTGTACACAGCTTGCAAAAAGCTTTGCTGTATATTATTTCAAATGTGTATGCCATGATGAATATCTGTATTCTATTTTTGGATTTGCGATTATTGCTGAGATGGCAGGACTTGTATTCTTCCCGAAAATCGCAGAAAAAATTAGCCGTGAAAAAGTATACGCATTTGCATGCGGACTTCCGATTGTTGGATTTGTACTGCTCGGTGCAGCAGGATATGTAGCACCACAGAACAAAGTGTTAGTTATTGTATGTTGTGCGCTTCTTTTCTTTGGATCAGGTCTTTCACTTGGAGTAACAACATGCTGTATGGCAGATGTTATCGACTATGGAGAAGTGAAATTTGGTGTACGAAATGAAAGTGTAACATGCTCTGCACAGACATTCCTTATGAAGGCAGCTATGGCAGCAGCAGGTGGATTAGCAGGAATTGGTCTTCAGATTGTAGGATACAACGCAAAAGCGGTAACTCAGAGCGCAGCAACCGTAATGGGTATTCGCGTATTAATGATTGTAATTCCAATTATTCTTGCATTTGCCAGCTTTGGTATTTACAAAAAATACTACACTTTAAAAGGTGAGAAGATGGAAGAAATCACAAGAAAAGTAAATGAAATGCATGCGAAAAAGCACACAGCTTAAAAGACAACAATTCAATTGTAAAAGAGGTAATATATGAGACAGATTATTTTTCACAAGGAAACGAAAACTTTTCATTTATACAATGAAAAAATCAGTTATATCTTATGTGTATTAGAAAATGGACATCTGGGACAATTATATTTTGGAAAACGACTTCATGATAAAGCAGATTTTTCTTATCTGGTTGAAAAATGTGGACGCCCAATGACATCATATATATATGAATGGGATCGTACTTTTTCATTGGAACATATCCGACAGGAATATCCTGTCTACGGTACGACAGACTACAGACATCCGGCAATTGAATTGTTGCAGGAAAATGGCAGCAGGATCAGTGAGTTCCAATATGACAGCTATGAGATTATTGCCGGAAAACCGAAACTCTCCGGATTGCCGGCAACTTACACAGAGTCCGAGGAGGAAGCGCAGACATTGCGCATCTTCCTGAAAGACGCTTTGACTGGTGCAAAACTGGCGCTTTTATATACGATTTTTGATGAATATAGTGCAATTGCAAGAAGTGCTTATATTGAAAATGCCGGTGAGAAAAATCTGCATGTATTAAATATGATGAGCTTAAGCCTGGATCTTCCGGATAAGGATTATGAATGGATGCAGTTGTCCGGTGCGTGGTCCAGAGAGCGCTATATTAAAAATCGAACATTGGAGCAAGGCATAACAGCTATCGACAGCATGCGCGGAAATTCTTCTCACGAACATAATCCGTTCCTTGCTTTAAAACGTCACAACACAGATGAAAATGCAGGAGAAGCAATCGGAATAAGTCTTGTATACAGTGGAAATTTCCGTATGCAGGCAGAGGTAGATACACATGATGTGACACGAATTACAGCCGGGATCAATCCGGAAGGATTCGATTGGAAATTAGAACCGGGAGAAAGCTTTCAGACACCGGAAGCAGTTCTGGTTTACAGTGAAAATGGATTAAATGGCATGAGTCAGACATTCCAGAAGCTGTATGCTAAGAGACTCGCAAGAGGGTACTGGCGTGATAAGGCAAGACCGATTTTAAATAACAACTGGGAAGCAACTTATTTTGACTTTACAGAAGATCGCCTTGTAGAGATTGCAAAGAAAGCAAAAGAATGTGGAGTAGAACTGTTTGTCTTAGATGACGGATGGTTTGGCGCAAGAAGAAATGACAGAGCCGGTCTTGGTGATTGGGTGGCAAATGAAGAGCTTCTGCCAAATGGCATCAAGGGCCTGTCAGAAAGAATTGAAGCACTGGGATTAAAATTCGGTCTTTGGTTTGAGCCGGAGATGGTAAATAAAGACTCTGATCTTTATCGAGCACATCCGGACTGGATCTTACAGACACCGGGAAGAAATACATCACACGGCAGATACCAGTATGTACTCGATTTTTCAAGAAAAGAAGTAGTAAATCATATTTACGGAATGATGGCAAAGTTATTATCGGAGTCGAAAATCTCATATATTAAATGGGATATGAACCGAAGTATTACAGAATGCTACAGCAGCAAACTTCCTTCAGACAGACAGGGAGAAGTGTTCCATCGTTATATTTTAGGTGTATATTCTCTGTATGAACGTTTGACAAATGAGTTTCCAGAAGTATTATTTGAGTCCTGCGCCAGCGGTGGCGGAAGATTCGACCCGGGAATGCTGTATTATGCACCACAGGGATGGACAAGTGATGATTCGGATGCAATTGAGCGTCTGAAGATTCAGTATGGAACTTCTATGTGTTATCCGCTCAGCAGTATGGGAAGCCATGTGTCTGTTGTCCCGAATCACCAGGTATTTCGCAATACCCCATTACATACACGAGCGAATGTAGCATACTTTGGAACTTTTGGATACGAACTGGATCTCAACAAATTGACAGAAGAAGAGATCAAAGAAGTAAAAGAACAGATCACATTTATGAAAGAATACCGGGAAGTGTTACAGTTTGGAACATTTTATCGTCTGAAAAGTCCATTCGAAGGAAATGAGACGGTATGGATGGTGACAAATGAAGACCGCACGCTTGCAATCGTAGGCTACTATCGTGTTTTAAATGGAGTGAATCAGCCGTATAGCCGTGTCAGATTACAGGGATTGAACCCGGATATGATTTATGAAAATGTATGGAACCATACAGAAAATTACGGAGATGAATTGATGAATTATGGATTGATCACATCCGATGCGACAGCCGGTGAAGTGCCTGGGAATGTAACTCCTTGTACCGATTTTGAATCTAGAATATACATGCTGAAAGGCAAAAAAGTTCAGGAGGTAAGATAGAAAATGACGAAGACAAAAAGAATCATCGGAATGGTACTGGGAATATTGTTCATAGGATTATGTGTATCTTTCTTACGACTTTCACAATTTGGTGTGGATCCGTTCAGTGCGATGAATCTTGGAATCAGCGGGTTTATCGGATGGAGTTTTGGAACATGGCAGCTACTTATCAATGCGATCATTCTTGTAGTTGTATTCTTTCAGGCAAGATCCTGCATTGGTGCGGGTACCATTATCAATATGATATTTGTCGGATACATTGCAGACTTTATTTGTTATGTAGCGAATGATGTAGTGCAGATTCAGATGAATCTGCCACTGCGTATCATTGCACTGCTGCTTGCTCAGCTGATGGCATCTATGGGAGTGGCATTATATATGGTCGCAAATATGGGAATCGCTCCATATGACAGCGTCGCAATTATAATCGAGAAACTGACACATCAGAAAATTCCATTCCATAAAGCAAGGGTTCTTTCAGATGTTGTTGTTGTGATTATCGGAATCATATTTGCCATTGCATCCGGGGCAGGTATCTGGTCGGTAGTAGGTATTGGTACAATTATAAATGCCTGCTTCAACGGTCCATTAATTCAATTTTTTAAAACAAAACTGGAAAGATTTTTCTTGTAAAATCTAAAGATTACAATTCTCCAATTCTTCAAGGCTCATATCCATAACGGATATGAGCCTTTCATTTCCATGACTACACCTCAGCCATCTTCTCCTGTGAAAGTCCAGCCTGTTTTCTGTAATGTTTAATTTGTTCTTCTAAAGTCATTTTTCTACCTCCGTTTTCGGTTTCTTATTTTCTTTATCATTTGTCTTTGTACATCTCATGCATCTATTATGATATTTTTTTCAAAATCTTTTTCTCTTTTGTCTTAGAAAAATCACTTAACCGATAGGATCGGATCCGTGTCTTGACAATGATTGGAATTAACAAACCATTATTTACCAGCTTTGCACATCTATTAATAATCGTTTTGTTAGTTACACCAAGCATTTTGCTTACTTCAATTGGTGTAAACTCATATAATCGCTTTTTTAACAGAAAGGCTAAGAATTCCTTTTCTTTTGCATTTAAATAGGACAGGCTTCCATCTAACTCATCGTTCTCGGATTCTTTTGATAATTCGTATACTTTTTTAGAATACAATACCATCATTCTTAAAAAATAATTGATCCAAATTTCCGGATGAGGAGGATTTTCTCGTCCGGAATAATACAATGCCGGTAATCCCATTTGCAGTGATGCATAATACTCATCTGGGTCATAGGCAAAATATTCTTCCAAAGAACCTATTCCATTAAAACCATATCCATAATAATCAAGGATATATCCTGACATTAATCTGGCGGTTCTGCCATTTCCATCTTCAAAAGGATGAATGGTAACCAATTGATAATGAACTATAGCAGCGATAATCAGCGGATGGTCATCTGTAGTATTTACATATTCAACAAGCTCTTCCAGTAAATCCGGAATATCAATGTACTCTGGCGGAATATATTCCGCTGCGCCTGTCTCGGAATCATATACTGCAAATAGCATCCCTGGTGGCATAGGACCTCTTAGGCCTATCTTTTCTTTTGAAGCACCTTTTTCAACCATTGCCTGCACTTCTAAAATCATTTCTTTTGAAAAACGTTCCTTCTTTTTCAGCTTTTCTTCTAAAACATTTAAGGCCAAAAAGTAATTTCGCACTTCCTGTTCCGGCTTTAAAAAATGTTTGTGCGGATCACTATCAATAGCTTCATTTGCCTGTTTTTCAGTCAATGGATTTCCTTCAATCTTATTAGAAGCATAGGAGCTTTTTTTCTTGGAGTTTTTTCTTAGCCTGTTTTTTGTAACAGGTGGCATTTCTATCGAACTAAGTGAAAAGCGTTTTTCGTCTATTTCCGATATTCTTTTTAAAATTTCATTTGTCAGAGTAACTTTAATCACATGTTCCACCTCCATTTCATCCATATATTATATCGTTTTGCGAATTGTTTTTCCACTAAAATTACACTATTTTTTCACTATTTTTCATTACTTCATCGTCTTCGCCACGCTACTGTGCCTGAATCAGCCGTCCGTTAATCCCATTTTGAGAAAATATAATAATGATACTATTATGAAAAGACCCCCAGTAGTGCCAACTGCTGGGGGGTCTTCTCTTTTTGTTCGGTTGAGCATCCGATTAGGCTAATAAAGGGCATGAATGATTTTTGTTTATTTTCCTTTATGAATGGGCAGCCAGTGTTGCCAGTTTCTGCATAATTGCACTTACATCCTGCATTACATTCAAATTTTCTTCCTCTGCCTGCATCGTCTCGCCTGCGTGCGCCGATACCTGCTGGGAAATCGCTGAGATTGTCTGAATGGAATCTATAATTTCCTTATTTGCATTCTGCAACTCGGAAATGCTTCTTGAAAGAGTATCTGCATTTTTCTGAATTGCCCGCGTATTGTCCTCAATACTTTCAAAGCTTTCTTCTGCATTTGATGCACCAGTCTTCTCTTCGTTAATTCCATTTATCATATTGGAGACAACACCGACCACCTCCATGATTGCATTGGACACGTTGCTGATCAACTCTGTAATATGTACGGTTGCTTCTTTGGTTCTCGTTGCCATACCAGAAATTTCTGTTGCAACGACAGAAAATCCTCTTCCTGCCTCTCCGGCACGGGCTGCTTCAATGCTCGCATTCAATGCAAGAAGACTTGTTTGGTTCGTAATTCCTCCAATCAATTCTACAATGGAATTCATTTCATCCATATACTGGTTCAGATTTTCCAGTTTTTCTGTAACCTCGGTTCCATTATCAACAGAAGCTTCAACTTCCGATGCCAGGTGCTCGATATCCTGTTTGCCTTCCGCTAACGCTTTCAGAGTAAGCGTCATGCTGTTTCCGATTTCTTCCACAGCGACTGCAACTTCATCCACCTTATCCTGAATTGCATGTGTCTGTTCCAACTGATTCTGCACATGTTCTGCGGTATCAGTAGCACCTGCAGATACTTCCTGCATTGCCTCAGTCGTTGTCTTAGATGCCGCTGTCAGCTTTTCGAAACGTACATTGATATCTGCAATATTGCCGGAAAGCTGCTGATCAAGTTCCTCATTTCTTTCCAGAAGATTTTCAGCCTCTGCTTTTGCCTGCGCCACTTCTGTAAATCTCTTTCTTGTGTTTTCGCGAATCACTTTTGTAGTCAAAACAGAATACGCTCCAACCATGATCATAACAACAATCTGTACAACTGCTGCTTCAATTCCATGATACCCAAAACCGCCTTTTGTCGCACCGATCACAACAACAATGATACTCTCTAATATGGCACCTGTATTAATCAAAAGAAGATAACGTGTGTCACTGTAAGTGGTGACAACAAAAATCATCGGAATTACAAATACATAAATCAGATTTGTCGGTGATGTAAAAAGACATATTGTGTAAAACAATGAAAATCCATAGGAAACCAGATGTTTGATCATCGCATGTTCCGTATTACTTTTCCAACAAATCACCTCGCCAATCAAAGGTATGACACCAACGACCATAGCGATTGTCATATATACCGGAGACAGTTGTCCTCTTACGCTTTCCCATATCATAAAAAACACCATAACCGTTACCGTACTGATATGTGCCAGCATCGCAATGCGATTCGACCGCGTCAATTCCGAAATTTCTTTTGTTTCCACCATCATAATTCCTCCTCTAGAAAAGTCTTTCCTACTTATATGACTATTCTTCTAATCTTTAAAATAGCATAAATATCCACATCCTTCAAGAAAATCTTTCTATTTTTTCACAACCAGCTGACTTCCCATAATGATACTATTATGAAAAAGGAAAAATCCTTCCAATCAGAGGCATATTGTCAAGTGTGTATGTCAGATTTTTATATATTCATCGTCATATATGGGGGAATGCATATAATTCCATCTTTTACAATTAAATTTCTTGGATGAATAATATAACTTTCCCCTATGCGCTCCTTGTATTTTTCTCTGAAATTATTTAATGAAGTTGTTTTATATTGCTTTCCAGACTTTACTTCAATCGGAAACATCTTATATTTTAATCTGCTATTATTCGAAATGATAAAATCAATTTCCATATCATTTCGGTGCTTATTTTCATTATAGTGTGTATAAAAATATAACTTATGTCCATTCGCCACCAGCATCTGAGCTATTGCATTTTCATAAAGCATTCCTTCATTAATCTGTAATTTGCCTGCCAATATCTGTTTATATACTTCACCTTCAAGTAATTCATTCTCATCAAATGCATGGCTTACCAAAAGTCCGGTATCACCCATATAACACTTTACATAGCTTCTTGTCTCATTCAATGATAAGCCAACATTCGGATCATTACACAAAAAGCACTCATTGGATATCATAGAATCCGACAGCCAGAAAAAAGTTTCTTCATACTGGTCTGCATAACTACCATCTTGTAGCTTTTTGAATACAACTCTTTTTTCATGCTGTGAAAGAAATCCCGGAATCTGGTCATAGATTGCAAGAACTTTGCTTCTATATCTCATATCTATCTTCATAATATCTTCCCGATACAATTTAAGAATGTCCCTTTTTTCTTTATCCGCTTCTGTAAAATCTTTTTTACTTTCAATAAATGCCACTACAGGCATAGGCATCCCACCAACAAGCATATACTGATGAAACAAAAGCATTGCCTGATTATGCGCATATATGTTAGTTCTAATTTTTATGATTATACGCACATTGCAATTCATTTTTTGATTATACGCAAGTATTATAACCCTATTTTTTATGATTATACGCATATTCTATAAAGTCATATGTTCATACTTTTCCTCATTTCAAATCATAAATCTTACCTGATTATATCGGGAAAAGCATTTTATATTATATACTGTGTTATTAATTTTCTGGAGTTTGCGACGATTATATAGTACTGATTCTAAACGGATTTTGAATTTATTTGGATAGTGATTAAATGAAAATAATTAATAATCTTAACCATGATAATTATTAGTAGTTTGAAGGTTGTCATCCGTAAAAGATTTAAACAAATATTCAAAAGCCTCTGGAAGTAC
>OGUP01002206.1_pt1 | contig 10013 bp, 8 predicted proteins | sample 1553661 | NCBI WGS metagenome assembly OGUP01 (sample SAMEA2580026, study PRJEB22360) | human gut metagenome | biome: human gut; feature: human-associated habitat; material: faeces | place: Denmark | collected 2008/2010
AAGCACCGGTAAAGGGAAGCCTGCCGGACGGGGAAAAGCCTGTAGTGGCAATGGTAGGAGCAAGAGCGTGCTCTAATTATGGAAGAAAAATGGCAAGAGCATTGGCAAGAGAGCTGTCGGAAAACGGAGTTCAGATTATAAGCGGAATGGCAAGAGGCATAGACACTTATAGTCAGATAGGAGCTTTGGAAGGTGGAACGCCAACATTTGCAGTACTTGGAAGTGGTGTGGATGTTTGCTATCCAACAGAAAACATAGAACTTTATAATGATATTTTAAAAAATGGTGGAATAATTTCTGAGTATCCTCCGGGGGCAGGACCAATAGCCTGGCATTTTCCTCTTAGAAATAGAATTATAAGCGGACTTTCGGACAAGGTTATAGTAGTTGAGGCAAGAGAGAAAAGTGGTTCCCTGATTACCGTAGAATGGGCATTGGAACAGGGGAAAGACGTAATGGCAGTACCGGGCAGAGTGGGCGAAAAATTAAGCGATGGATGCAACCGTCTCATAAGGGCAGGAGCAGGCATAATTACAGGTGCTAATGACGTGCTAAATGACATACAATATAGTGGTTCAAAAAACGAAAATGAGAAAAAACAAAAAGAAAAAAGTCTTGAAAAAGATTTAGCCTTGTTGTATAGTGGGTTACGTTTACAGCCGAAAAATATTTATGAACTGATGAATGAAACAGGTTTTAAGTATGAAGAACTTACAGGTATGCTGCTAAAACTTCAGTTAATAGGACTGGTAGAGCAGCCATCAGAAAATTATTATTCAAAGGCTTAACGACAACAGCGAAAATATTTTAAGGAGATGTTTATGGCAAAATATCTTGTGATTGTGGAATCACCGGCTAAAGTTAAGACTATTAAAAAGTTTTTGGGCTCTAACTATGAAGTAGTTGCTTCAAATGGACACGTTAGAGATCTTCCTAAAAGTACAATGGGAATAGACATGGAAAATGACTACGAACCAAAGTACATTACAATTAGGGGAAAGGGAGACAAGTTGGCAGAACTTCGTCGCTATGCAAAAAAAGCAGACAAAGTATATTTGGCAACTGACCCGGACCGTGAGGGAGAAGCAATTTCATGGCACTTATCAATAGCCTTGAAATTAGATCCAAAGAAGACTTACAGAATTACTTTTAATGAAATTACAAAGCAGGCAGTAAAAGAGTCATTAAAACATCCAAGAGATATAGAAATGGGATTAGTTGATGCCCAGCAGGCAAGAAGAGTATTAGACAGAATGGTGGGATATAGCATTAGTCCGCTATTATGGATGAAGATTAAAAGAGGTTTAAGTGCAGGACGAGTTCAGTCTGTAGCATTAAAAATGCTCTGTGACAGAGAAGATGAAATAAACGCATTTATTCCAAAAGAATATTGGGATATGGATGCAGTATTAAAGCACAAAAATAAAGAATTTACAGTAAGCTTTTATGGCGACAACAAAGGTAAATTAGAAATTACCGGAAAAGAACAGTTAGACGGAATTGTTAAGGAATTAAAAGACAGTGAGTTTACTGTTAAGGACATTAAAAAGGGAAGCAGAACAAGAAAAGCACCTATACCTTTTACAACAAGTACATTGCAGCAGGAAGCTTCAAAGGCGCTTAACTTCTCAACACAGAAGACAATGAGAATAGCTCAGCAGTTGTATGAGGGTGTTGACATTAAGGGCAGAGGAACAATAGGTCTTATAACATATTTGAGAACTGATTCCACAAGAGTATCAGAAACAGCAGAAGTTCAGGTAAAGGAATTTATCGAAAGCAAATATGGCGATTCATATATGGCTAAAGAGATTAACTCAAAGAAGTCAAACAAGAAGATTCAGGATGCTCACGAAGCAATCAGACCTACAGATGTAAACTTAATGCCTGAAGAAGTAAAAGACCAGCTTCCAAGAGATTTATTTAGATTGTATCAGCTTATCTGGAGAAGATTTGTTGCAAGCCGTATGGAAAATTCAGTTTACGAAACAACTAACGTAAAAGTTAATGCAGGAAAGTATATTTTTAATGCATCAACATCAAAACTTGATTTTGACGGTTTTATGAAAGTCTATACAGACAGTGATAATGAGAAAGTTGTTACAAACAACACCATTGCAAAGCTTGAAAAAGATTCAAAACTTGAATTTGAAAAGTTTGAAGAAAATCAGCACTTTACACAGCCACCTGCACATTTTACGGAAGCAGCACTTGTAAAGGCAATGGAAGAACAGGGTATTGGACGACCAAGCACTTATGCTCCGACTATTACAACAATTATTGCAAGACGTTATGTAACAAGAGAAAAGAAAAATCTTTATGTTACAGAGCTAGGTGAAGCAGTAAACAATGTAATGAAAACAGAGTTTAGTGTTATTGTAGATACACAGTTTACAGCTAACATGGAATCACTTCTTGATGCAGTTGAAGAAGGTACAATAGAATGGAAGACAGTTATCAGAAACTTCTATCCTGACTTAAAAGAACAGGTAGAAAATGCTGAAAAGAACTTAGAAAAGATTGACATTGCAGATGAAGAATCTGATGAAATCTGTGAAGAATGTGGAAGACGTATGGTAATTAAATACGGCCCACATGGTAAGTTCCTTGCCTGTCCGGGATTCCCTGAATGTAGAAATACAAAACCATACTTAGAAAAGATTGGCGTTCCTTGTCCAAAGTGTGGAAAGGATGTATTACTTAAGAAAACCAAGAAGGGCAGAAGATATTATGGTTGTATAGATAACCCTGAATGTGATTTTATGTCATGGCAGAAACCTTCTGCAGAAAAGTGTCCACAGTGTGGAGGTTATATGGTTGAAAAAGGTAACAAGCTTGCATGTGCAGATCCACAGTGTGGTTATGTTACAGAACTTAAGAAAGAAAAGCAGGCTAACTAAAAAACAATATGACAACATAGCAAAAGAATGTTGTGGAAAAATTGTGTGAAAGTCTGAATGAGAATTTTATAAAAAACATAATTTATACGAAAGAAAGCAGTTGCATACTGCTTTTTTTTGTGTTATGATATTTGAGTTGCATTAAGCACATCTGTGGAGAGTCAGACCGGTGCCCACGCTCGGGGTTGTCTGATTTGGTGAAGCAGATGGAAGGCATGATATATGCCGGGTTAACAACCGGAACAGTATCAATAATTAATTTTTAAAAAACCAGGAGGTATAAGAATGAGCGTTATTTCAATGAAACAGTTATTAGAAGCAGGTGTTCATTTCGGACATCAGACAAGAAGATGGAACCCTAAAATGGCAGAATACATCTACACAGAAAGAAATGGTATCTACATCATCGACTTACAGAAGTCAGTAGGTAAAGTAGATGAAGCTTACAAGGCAGTTTCAGATATCGCAGCAGAAGGCGGTACAATTCTTTTCGTTGGTACAAAGAAACAGGCTCAGGAAGCTGTTCAGACAGAAGCTGAAAGATGTGGAATGTACTACGTTAACGAAAGATGGCTTGGAGGTATGCTTACAAACTTCAAGACTATCCAGTCAAGAATTAAGAGATTAAAAGACATCGAAAAGATGGCAGAAGATGGAACATTTGATGTTCTTCCTAAGAAAGAAGTTGTTAACATCAAGAAGGAATGGGACAAGCTTGAAAAGAACCTTGGCGGTATCAAGGACATGAAGAGAATCCCAGATGCTATCTTTGTAGTAGATCCTAAGAAGGAAAAAATCTGTGTTCAGGAAGCACATTCACTTGGAATTACATTAATCGGTATTGCAGATACAAACTGTGACCCAGAAGAATTAGACTATGTTATCCCAGGTAACGATGATGCTATCAGAGCAGTAAAACTTATCGTTTCTAAGATGGCTGATGCTGTTATCGAAGCAAACCAGGGTGAAGAAATGGTAGCTGAAGATGCAGCTGAAGAAGCAACAGAAGAATAAGATATAGTTTTTAGGAGGATATAATTATGACAATCACAGCAGCAATGGTAAAAGAATTAAGAGAATTAACAGGCGCTGGTGTTATGGCTTGTAAGAAAGCTTTAGTAGAAACAGATGGAGATCAGGAAGCAGCTATCGAAATCTTAAGAAAAAAAGGCGAAGCTACAGCAGTTAAGAAATCAGGAAGAATTGCAGCAGAAGGTGTTGTATTTACAGCAGTAAAAGACGGCAAGGCAGCAATCGTTGAAGTTAACTCAGAAACAGATTTTGTTGCTAAGAACGAAAAATTCCAGACATTCGTATCAAACGTTGCAAATCAGATTCTTGATTCTGATGCAGCAGACATGGACGCATTCATGGCTGAACCATGGGCACTTGATACAACAAAGACAGTTAAAGACGAATTAGTTTCACAGATCGCAGTAATCGGTGAAAACATGAATATCAGAAGATTCAAGAAGATTGAATCAGACGGAGTTCTTGCTTCATACATCCACGCTGGTGGAAAGATTGGTGTATTAGTTGACGCTGATGCTCCAGCAAACGATACAGTTGTAGCAGCAATTAAGACAGTAGCTATGCAGATTGCAGCTATGAGCCCTCAGTACGTTAGCAGAGAAGACATCTCAGATGAAGAACTTGCTAAGATGAGAGAAATCACAATTGACAGTGCTTTAAATGATGTATCATCACTTCCAAAGCCAATCCAGAAGGATATCTTCGCTGAAGCATTTGCTTCAGATGCATTAAATGCTGAAGACAAGGCTGTATTAGAAGAAAAGCAGAATGACAAGTATTTATTCAACTTCCTTTCAAAAGAAGCAATCGCTGCATTAGCTGCAATTGCAATGAGCAAGAAGGAAGCAATTATGGCTAACAAGATTTTCAACGGCTTAGTTGAAGGTCGTATTTCAAAGCAGTTAAAAGAAGTATGTCTTCTTGATCAGACATACGTTATGGCTGCAGACGGAAAGCAGACAGTAAAAGCATACTTAGCTGAAGTTTCAAAAGAAGTTGGTGCTACAGTTGCACTTAAGAGCTTCGTAAGATTTGAAACAGGCGAAGGTATTGAAAAGAAAGAAGAAGACTTCGCTGCAGAAGTAGCAAAACAGATGAAATAAATCTAGGTAGAATAATAAGATAAGAGAAAACCCTTTAAGCGTAGGTAAGTTACTATGTTTAAAGGGTTTTTTTGCGTCCAATGAGAACACATAACTTATCGCATAGTATCATAACTAATCACAAAAGTTGGACCGAATTTGGTCCAAAGTTGGTCCGGATAAAATGGACCAACTTTAAAAGAAGAGTTTGCTTAATTCTTTGTTAATAACTGAATTGGATTGCTATGAAATATTTATTAAATATTAAAATAATGAAATAAAAATGTATGCGAATAAGAGAACAACGTTCTATTAATAAAATATTTTACAGCAGTTCAAAATATGGAACTAAAAAGATTAATACACCATAAAAAGGTGTAACGAAACAAAAATGCACCACTACAGTTAATGGTTAAATATTAAAGTTAGAATTATGATAATGGTGCTGGAAGCAATTGGCTTCCTAAAAATACAATTGAATAACAATTACAAATTTATGAAAGAATTTCATATCTTACACAGAATAATTAGTGTAAGGAGTAAAATTCCGGTGCACCTGTCTGGATAATCATTCATAGCAATGCGAAGAGAACCGAAGGATTGAAAAATGAAGGTGGAGCGAGCAGGACAGATTAAATGTAGCGGAAGGATAATAAAACACAGAGGAGTGAAAGAAACTCCTTATCCTCGAAATGGCGGCAGAGGAGATAGTTTCTTAAGGAAGCGTCGTGAACGCATAAGCGGCTTGTTTGTAATTCCCAGGTGTACGGGCGATGAGGGCTTAAAGATAAGCACAGTGCACATACATAGTTAATAACCCACAGTACTATGAATGAATATGAAAGGAGCAGAATAGTTGGGAATTAACGCAAAAAAACAAAAGCCAGAAAAAAATAGCAAAGAAAACAATGCTAAAGAAAAATTGGAAAGAGATTTAAGAAGCTGTATGAAATGCAAATATTTTTGGGGAAATGATAACAGATGTATTAATAATGAAAAATGTGGAGCAGGAAAGCAAAAAACAGAAAAGCAGCAGGAGAGTAAATGTGTAGGATGTCCATATGGAAAAAACAGCAGATATTGTTTTCCGTGCATGAGAGATTTATTAGGAAAGTAAGAAAGAAGGATACATAGATGACTAAAAAGGCAAGGAGGCACAGACAGATGGAAAATAGATTAGAAATAATTGCAATTGACCATGGATGGTCAAATATAAAAACAGTTAATACAGTTTTTTCTACAGCAGTTAATCAAATAGCAAATGAACCGGGGATATTTGATAATATTCTTCAGTATGAAGGAAAATTTTATTCAGTCGGAGGAAAAAGATTAGAGGTAAAAGATAACAAGGTTACTGACGAAAGTTTTTATCTTCTTACGCTTGCAGCTATGGCGAAGGAGTTGAAGATAAGAGGAAAGAATAGTGCAGATGTCTTTTTATCCGTAGGACTTCCGTTAACCAGATTCGGAGCAGAAAAGGATAATTTTATTAAATATCTGTCTAAAAAAAGAGAGTTGGAGTTTAAATTTGAAAATAGAACATATAGAGTAAATATTATTAAGGTGTCTGTATTTCCACAGTGTTATGCAGCGGTGGCAGATAAAATGCCACAGTATGATAGAAAACATATTGTAGTGGATATAGGATCATGGACAATGGATTTGATGACAATAAAAAATATGAAACCAGAGTTATCGGAGTGTGATACAAGACCAATGGGGTTGATTACATGTATGCATGCAATTAATAAGGAATGTGTAGCCAAGTTTAATTGTGAAATTGATGAATCAGAACTTGAATATGTTATGAAAACAGGAATGTGTGATATGGAAGAGAGATTTGCACAGGTAGTTGAGGAAGAAATAAGAAAATTTACAAATAAGGTATTTAATACATTAAGAGAATTTAACATCAGTCTCAATATTACACCAATAACATTTGTAGGTGGAGGTGCAGCGGTAATGAAACACTATGGAGAAATAGAGAGTAAAAACATTAGTTATATTGAGGATGTCAAAGCAAATGCAAAAGGGTTTGAATATTTGGCAAAAGCATTTATGATTTCAAAATCAAGGCAGAGAGGAGGAATTTAAATGGCTAAAAATGATGATGGATTTTACCATACATTAAGACTAAGTAGAAGAAACCCAAATCATATCAGAATGCATCAGATATTGGTTGATTTAGACAAGTCAGTATATAAATCTCAGAATCAATTTATTGTGGATGCTGTTGAGTTCTATATTAACGCTTTAGAAGAGGATGTGATTACAAATAGCGGAAAACAAAAAAGACAAGAAAATTTTGCAACAAAAGAGGAGTTACAAGAAGTAAAAGAAAGTATGAGAGCGGAAATGATAACTGAGGTAAACAAACAGATATTGTCCGTAATTGGAACTTTTACAGGTAATCTCATAAAGGGAACAAACATAAATGATACCTCCGGTGAGGAAGCAAAGAATAAGAATATTGTATATCAGCTTTTGAGCTTTTCTTGCAATCATGATGAGTCTGTTTTTAAGGGGTTGAATTTGACTGAATTATTCTCTGACGAGATGTTTCTTTAAAGTGTATGAGTAATGTATTTCATCTTGTAGTAACTGTAGACTACGTTGATACGCGCGTTGACCAGTCCCAGGTCGGCACTCAACTTCATGTTGCTTGCATCGAGCATATCGGTGAGCAGGGCCAGGTCATTTTTGTAGCGGTTGCTGGTCACGTTGTAGTTCTGATTGGCCAGTTCCACACTTTTTTCCTGAGTGCGGAGGTCGGTGAATGAGGTCAGGAAATTGACGTAATTAGCCTGCACGCTGTTTTCTATCTGCTCTTGTGCCAATGAATACTCTTCCTGTGCTTTTCGCATATTCAGTTTTGCCTGACGCACCTTTTTATTGTTTTTGAACAACGAAGAAAGGTTGTATTTTATCCCGACTCCCACATACCAGTAGTTGAAGTTATTGTCCAGTACGGGAACTTCGATAGTAATGGGTCCGTCCAGATGTTCTCCGGCTACGAGCGCTATTTTAGGAAGAAGCTCCGAGCGTTCCAGCTTCACTTTCTGCTTGTTCATCTGAATGGCCAGTTGTGCCTGTTGCAAACCTACATTGCTTTGGGTAGCCAGCAGTTGCCAGTCATTTTCCGCCAATGCCCTGACTTCTTCGTCCAGCAATGTAGAGTCGGGGACTATTTCTGTGCCGGCTGGCAGGTGGAGGGTAGTCACCAATTGGTGGTTTATAATCTTGCAGGCATCCTGCACTTTGGCGAGTTGTAGCTTCAGCGTTTCTTTCTGGAGTTCATAGCGGGTGATATCATTTTTTAGAGCCGTTCCTTGCGTACGTCTGGCTTCCATGTTGTGAATCACTTGCTCCGTCAGATCAAGGTTTTTCTGTAATACTTGAATCTGATTGTTCAGCTTGTATAAATCCAGATAGTAACCGGTCAGAAGAAAACGTATCTCCTGACGATTTTTCTGCCAGTCCAATGTAGCCATCTGTTGTCCGAGTTCCGCCAGAGTGATGCTGCTGTTGATAGCTCCGCCCGCGTAAATGACCTGTTGGGCTTCCAAGGCAAAGTTGTTGCCGAAGTGAGGCATGGGAATGTTCTGTCCGTTTTTAAAGTCACGGTCCCACAGATATCCGTCGCCCAGATAGCTGAACGAGAGCGAAGCTCCGATGTCCGGCAGTCGTTGGGACTTGGCGGCTTTCAATGCTTCATCCGCCGTTTCTTTTCCCGTTTTATACGTTTGAATACTCTGACTGTTCTCGTCTGCCAGACGGAACATTTCATTAATGCCCAAAACTTTCCTGCCAGACGTTTGGGCAAACACTCCCTGGCTGCACAGTGCTGCGCATAGCGGCACTATGAGCCATCTTTTTTTGCTCATAAAGTGAAAAAGAAATTTAGTTGATAATGGTAAATATACGCTCCTATATCACGTGACTCCCTGAGAAGGAATTATCGTTTCGCGTCGTGGCGAGTAGTTTTATGAGAATTATCAAATCTGTGCAGATACACCCCAACCGTGGAAATCATGCATTTTATTCTTATAACGAATGGCTATTTGATAATATCTTAGTTTCATCTTAATACCTGTTTTCTATTTTGGATTTGCGAAATTATGAAAAAAAACAGGTAAGTTGTAACCTTATAGATGTCTAAATATAATGTTTTTTAACGATTGTGCGGAAAGATATGATTGGGGGAAGAGACGGACGAAAAACATAAAAGTGTTCTGAAAAGGTCCGGTTTTGTTCGCATTATGTTTGTAGAAAGATACCGGGAATCATCTACCTTTGCCCCCGGAATAAAAAACAATAGATTATGACTGCAATAAATAAAGAGAACTCAAAAGTGTTTTTGCTGACACTGTTGGGCATGTTATCGGCATTCGGTCCTTTTGTGACGGATATGTATTTACCTAGTCTGCCGGCCATGGCAGACTATTTTTCTGCCAGTTTGCCGATGGTTCAGATGGGACTGACAACCAGTATGATCGGGCTGGCACTGGGACAAATCTTTTTTGGTCCGCTGAGTGATAAATATGGCAGGCGCCCGTTATTATTAGTTTCGATGGTGCTGTTTATTGTGTCCACGCTGCTTTGTCTTTTTGCACCGGATATTTATTCGTTTGTCACTTTACGGCTGATACAAGGTGTAGCAGGGGCGGGGGGAATTGTGATTTCCCGTTCGGTAGCCACCGATAAGGTTTCGGGAAAGGAACTGGCTAAAATGCTGGCTGTGATCGGAGCGATCAATGGAGTGGCTCCTGTGGCTGCTCCGGTCATCGGAGGATTGTTGACAGGAAGCGTAGGCTGGCAGGGGATTTTTATGATTCTGCTGTTCATCGGGATTTTGCTGGGTATCGGATGTATCCGCTTTAAGGAGTCCTTGCCCACTGAGAAACGTTCCAAGACGGGTGTCTTTGCTACTTTCCGGAGTTTCGGCATCATTGTTCATAACCGTCGTTATATGCTCTATGTACTTCAGCTGGCTTTTGCG
>OGUP01002218.1_pt1 | contig 9980 bp, 10 predicted proteins | sample 1553661 | NCBI WGS metagenome assembly OGUP01 (sample SAMEA2580026, study PRJEB22360) | human gut metagenome | biome: human gut; feature: human-associated habitat; material: faeces | place: Denmark | collected 2008/2010
CGATACGCTGGTCTGCCGTATTATTCCGGAAAAACAGGATCAGGTGAAAATCTACCGAGAAGGAACTATCTGTTCCTATGCACCGGAATTTGGAAAAACAGAACAGATACAAGTGCTTGCACTTGCCTGGGAGGGCGATGGAAGTGAGCACATGACACAGATCATATTCGAAAGAGAAAGGGAGAAGCATCATGATTAATGTAGTAGGACTTGGTTATATCGGTCTTCCCACTGCGCTGATGTTTGCAGCACATGGGGTAGAGGTTGTAGGAACGGATTATAATAAGGAGCTGGTAGATACCTTGAATGAGGGAAAGACTACCTTCGAGGAGGATGGCCTTGACGAACTGTTCCAGGAGGCAGTGAGCAAAGGGATCCGGTTTTCTCATGAGTATCAGAGCACGGATATGTATATCGTGGCAGTGCCGACTCCCTATGATAAGGCTAGTAAAAAGGTGGATGCAAGCTACGTGGTAAAGGCAGTGCAGAACGTTATGAGTGTCTGCCCGAAGGGCGCAACGGTGGTTATCGAATCTACCGTATCTCCGGGAACCATCAATAAATATGTGCGTCCGATCATTGAATCCGACGGATTTACCATCGGCGAGGATATCAATCTGGTGCATGCACCGGAGCGTATCATTCCGGGAAATATGGTATATGAGCTGAAACACAATTCCCGTACTATTGGTGCAGACAGCAGGGAGATCGGTGAAAAGGTAAAAGCTCTGTACAGCTCTTTCTGTCAGGGAGAGATCGTGGTAACGGATATTCGTACCGCAGAGATGACCAAGGTAGTGGAGAATACCTTCCGTGATATTAACATATGTTTTTAAAGGTAAAAAATCCCCATCAAGACCATATATAATATTTTTTGTTTCATCCAGCATCTGAGACTCAGCTATCCATAAAGCTGTTTTAGCAACTGTAACAGCAAAGTCATTTATTTCAATACCATAAAACTGTTGGATAGACACTTTAATAATATCCGATGCAGCAACACCTAAAACTCCTTGTCCTTCACCATACAATACCCGTAATACTTTGTTTTCCAGTCTTCGTAAAGATAAATAAGTTTCCGTAAGAAAATTACCTGAACCACAGGCTGGATCTAAAAATTTTAAATGAGCTAATTTTTCCTGAAAATCCATAAGTTTTTTTCTTTTAACATTCAAAGTTTTATAGGCTTGTATAGTCTCAAATTCTTCTTGTAATTCATCCAGAAATAACGGATCAATCACCTTATGTATATTTTCAATAGAAGTGTAATGCATACCTCCAGAACGTCTTGTCTCAGGATTTAATGTACTTTCAAATACTGCACCAAAAATAGTCGGAGAAATATCCCTCCAGTTAAACTCCTCAGAAGCCTTTGTTAATAATAATTCTCGAATTTCTTCTGTAAACTGAGGTATTTCTACACTTTCATCAGCAAATAATCCACCATTTACATACGGGAAATCAACCAATTCTTCTTCTAAATAATCCTCACGGTCTTCTTCTTCTGTATCCAACACTTTAAACAATTCGATCAATGCTCTCCGGCAATCTCGCGCTTCATAACGTGCCAGATAGTCATGGAACATATTATGTTTTTCTCCAAAAATACCAGCATCTTCGGCATATAAACAAAATACCAACCGAACACATAACGCATTCAAACTCTTTAACTTATGCTCTCTTTTTTCTTTTTCCACTTCCGTCTCATTCTTTTTTTCCTCCGGAATCTTATATTGTTCTAAAAAAGCATTGTAAAGCAGACCAACAATATCTCCTGCCTTAATAGATACTTCCATCTCATGAGAAATCTTTTGAACTTCTTTTTCTATCAAAAAATCCAGCAAAGAATACTTTGTCTGCAATTCTTCCAACATGATTTTTGTTGGCTCTGGCTGCTTTTCGTTCATATCATAAATCCAAATTTCCGCAAAATTACAAGTAACGATCCATCGAGCCCTCTCATCAAATATAAGCTTACTGTTATAACGATCAGCCTGTTCAAAAGGAGTCAAGTCTATATCTCCAGAATTACGAATTTTTTTATCTAAAGGAATATTTAAACTCTTCTGCTCAATAATAACTCTTGTCTCAGGGATATAAACATCAATTCGCTTTGTATTACCATCTACAACCACCTTTTTTTCAAAATCAATACGTTCCGTTACATTTTCTACACCAAATACATTAGATAACAGTTCTATCCAATAAGACCGGCCATCTTCGTCCTCTTTCCCTTTTCCACGCCATCTATTAATAAACTGTCTTGCAGCTTCTCTCTGTTCTGAGCCTGTCATTAAAATTTTCCTCCAATAACTTCAATTATTAAAATAATTTATATCCTAAAAAATTTTAACATAAAATATACGGAAATGAAACGAAAAAGCCCCAAAACTATTATTCTCACCGCCAAAAGATTTTAATATTTTGAATTCATTCTCAAAGAAAAATTGTTTCTTTCTCCTATGAATGCTATACTTTACCCATATATATCTATTATTAATATGAGGGTTATCTACATGAGTGAAAAAAGAATTCTTCCCGATACACTGATTCATAAAATCTTAAGTAAATATGGAGATTATAATTACCTCCCCATATTTGATACTTCAACAGAAGTCCCTATCAATACAAATACATATGACAAAAAGGATAAATCTGGAAGTATTCATATTGAACCAATCGAAGATAATAAAAACATTCCTTTATCTATTCTGAATCCAGATAAAACTACCTATCGTTTAGATTATTGAAGCTTCACGCCTGATGGAACAGATGTTTATTTTAGTCACACTCTTAATGCAGACGGTTCTAAAGAGACTAATTTTAAATGTCTGCCAGAAAATAAGAAAGCTTATAAACATCCAAGTAAAACACAGCTTCTTGAAAGGAAAATAAATCAATTAAATACAGAAAATCACGAAAAAGATATTAAAATCCAGCAATTAGAGGCTCGCCTTGCCTTTTATGAACAACAGAAGCCTAATATAATCCCTGCAGAAACTATAAAATCTACACTTAATGAATCGCAAAAACAATCGGTAGAAATCTTTACAAAAAATATTGAACAAGATAGGCAGGATAAAATTTCCAAAAGAAAGCCTGCCGGCCGACCTAATAAGCTTACAGAATCAGAGATTCAAATTATCTATGAATTGAATCAAAAAGGATATTCTCTACGTGAGATTGCCTCGCAAATGAATTGTAGCAAATCTACTATTGATAATTATCTTAAAAAAGCAAAAAGAAGGGGCATCCCTGAATAAAGGAGATGCCCCTTCTTTTTATTTTATGACTATGTGATGATTTTTATTTAATCTGTTACTCAATCGTAATATACTTTTTCTCTTCTTCTGCCGGCTTTTCAGCTTCTTTTGGAACTGCTACAGTAAGAATTCCGTTATTAAATGCAGCTTTCAAATCTTCCTGTTTTACGCCTTCGCCAACATAGAAGCTTCTCTGGCAACTTCCACTGTATCTTTCTTTACGGATATAGTTACCTTCTTTATCTTTCTCATCTTTATTCGTATTCTGCTGTGCGGTAACTGTCAGATAACCATCTTTCAGCTCTGCTTTAATGTTCTCTTTTTCAACTCCTGGCATTTCCATTTCCAATTCATAATGGTCACCAGCATCTTTTACGTCTGTCTTCATCAGATCATAATTAGCAGTAGTATAACCTCCTGCGAATGGGAACATATCATCAAATACATCATCTACAAAATTATTTCCAAAAATACTAGGCATCATCATAGGTCATTTCTCCCTTCAAATTTAATATCAATCTATCTATTGGGTGTTTTAAACGCTTTCACCCTTGTTATAATCCTTTTTATTTATATCGTATCAAATACCTTTCTGGGTATCTGTTAAATCTCAATATATTCAAACTTACTTTCTGGCAAAATCATCTAAAAGATTATTCACCAATCGTAATATAGTTCTTTTCTTCTTTTGCTTTCTTTTCTTCTTTTGGAACAGTGATTCTTAAAATACCATTCTTAAAAGAAGCTTTAAAATCTTCCTGTTTTACGTTCTCTCCAACGTAAAAGCTTCTTGATAAGTTACCGGCATAACGCTCACGACGGATATATTTTCCAGTCTTTTTATCTGTTTCATCTTTATCTAAACCTTTTGCGGCAGAAATCGTAAGGTATCCATTTTCAAGCTCCAGTTTGATTTCATCTTTCTTAAATCCTGGAAGGTCTACATCTACTTCATAATGGTCTTTCTTTTCCTTCACATCCGTCTTCATAAGGTTCTTTGCATGCTTTCCATATAACGGATTCTTCTTACCGAAAAATCTCTTTTCAACCGGTGCATCAAACCAGCTATCAAAATCATCAAATAAATTTTCTCCAAAAATACTAGGCATCATCATAAGTCATTTCTCCTTTCAAAATCTTTTACTGTCTTCAGCAAATCGGAAGCATCTTTCTTTCGACTATGTTGAAATGAATTTTATGAACTCCGGTTCGGAACTTATTTCCTATTCCTTTATGCCCTCTCTTTTGTTCTAGCTGTAATATAACACCTATTATTAGCCACGTCAAGTATTGAGTGCTAATTTTTTGTGAACATTCTGTGAACTCTTTTCCAATCTCAAATTAATAATTTAAAACTGCCCAGATAGAACAACTTCAGAAGCACATTGAGGAATTATCAAACGTAATCAATAATTCTAAAAAAGAATGAATCAAAATCTCTTATAAAATTATGCAGAAAAAAGCCCCCAGAGAATCCGCAATTCTGGGGGCTTTTTGTGATTACCAATATGCGGCTTAATCACATCGTTTGCCTAAAGGCATTATATCATATGCAATTTTCATTTTCAATATGTCTACCATCAAAAAAAGAATTCGATTCCTTTTAATTTTATAATCCCCCCTTTTCTAAATTATACTAAAGAATCAGATTCCTTCCTACTATTGCGTATCACAGTTTAATAAATCTTCATTCCAATCCTTACTCTCTGGTAAAATATAATCTAAGTCATTATTTCTTACTCTGCAGGCTTCTCCTGCAGCATCATTATCAACAGCTAATATAATCTTATACCCTGCCGGTTGCCTTTTTAATCTGTCTATTGTCTGCTGATTAGCAACACCCCCTAAGCTAACATATATCGCCTTCTGCGACTCTTTTGCTAACGCATGAAGTTGGTACAAGCTAATTGCATCAATCGCCGCCTCGCAGACATACACACACTCCACAGTACCTTCCCATGGTTTAAACCACCAAAACCGATCAGCTTGTCCCTTATATACCCGATGATAAGGTTTACCATATGTATATGTCCCCCGTGCCTCTGCAAAATCTCGTTCTTTATTCACAAAAATAATATTATTTCTCTCTGCAGACTGATAAATAATTTTTTGCCGTATCAGTAAATTTATAATATCCACTGATATCCCACGAGCTTGCAGATAAGCATATAACTGCTTCCAACGCCCTTCTAATGGCTTCGGAAACTCCACCGGCACAACTATATCCTGTTTCTTTTCTATCCTAACAGCAAGCCGAGAACTTTGTCCAACAAGAGCAAAAACTGCATCATCTAAATCATATCCCATGTATCGCACCAGAAAATCAACCGAATTTCCTGTTTCACCCGAAGCAAAATCCTTATATCCAGCATACCCTTTTTTTACAGATATACTATGATTACACTTAGGTCTTAAGCTATTACCATCCTTAATGCAATCAGATAAATGATTACGCATCAAATAATCATATAAATTAGCTCTTCTAGCAACCTGCATCTGGTTTTTTGTAAAATGCTGCATATAATTCCCTCCCCATATAATAATTACGCATCAAAAGGCGTGTTAAAACCCTCCGGCAAACGTACAAAACCATCTGGATCAGCATTTTCCATCGACAACTCACTCACATTTTGCGGCATAACTGGTCTAAACAAGTCAAACTGCGGAAAATACTCAAAATTACAAGTATAACTAGATACACCAAAACGATTTTTCAAACAAACTAGCTCCACACGCCGAGGATTGGCCGCTTTGGCTTCTTTAATTTTTTGCCGTTTTTCATTAATCTTAGCGGCAGAGTTAAAAAGTGCGTCATGCAATACTTCTAACTGCAATCCCCAAACTACATCTGCAGTATATTCAATTCCACCCGACTCTTTAAAACTTTCAAAATCTACCTGTGTTAGATAATTCTGCCTGTTAAATGATGATACTACCATCATAACTAATTTATGCTTTGCTTGCAATTTCTTGAGCCGCGATACATGCATATCCACAAGATCTTTTGCCGTCTTGTTACTGCCCTCCGGCGGCTGTATAACCTGCAAATAATCAATCACAACAACAGGTTTTTGCTGCTTCTCCTTAATAAAAATCTCTACATCGTTTTCAATAGATTCCATCGTTGCACTAAATGTATTTTCCACAACATATACGTTATTTGCGTACTCTTTATATATCCGCTCAGCAGCCATAACACGCTCATCCACACGCCCCTTACGGATTTGTAAGGATGTCCTAGCTGTTCTGGCATCCATTTGAGCCATAATCCTTGATAAACTCTTAGTTGTAAGCTCCAGACGTGTCTGCTCCAACGAAAAAAATAATACTGGTTGCCCTGCACAAGCAATCTGATCGGCCATCTGATGAATAAATGTAGTCTTACCAAGAGAGCTAACAGCCCCCAAAACATAAAAGCCAGGATACAGATTGGTTATCAAATCTAAATTACGATAACCAGACTTAATACGTCCACCCTTCACAAAATCCTCTAAATCTGCAGATAAATCATTCGCCATATACTCTCTATTACTTATAAATTTAGACTTTTGCTCCATAAATTAAATTAATACCTCCAGTACAAAAGAATACCTTACGGGGATGGAAAGAAAAAATTATATATGGATTAAGATTATTTCTTAAACCAAGAATATAAGACTTAAAGAATACGATTCCTTTTGTCTTATAAAACCTATAGATTGGATGGAAATTCTTTTTTATTTCCATCTCCGTAAAATTTATTTTTTAGTTATATTGATATTATAAAGAAGAGGGCATTGCTAAGGCAAATGCCCTCTTTCCTGTTACTAAAATACTAGAGTATTAGAGTATTAGGGATGCTGATAGTGCAAAAAAATGAGTGTTTATAAGGGGTTTGAGTTTTGGGTGACCCCACTTCTCCGAAATTTTGACCCCACTTCTCCGAAATTTTGACCCCACTTCTCCGAAATTTTGATTGATAAATTTTTCGGAAAAGTGGGGATAATTTTTAGCTGTGTGGAAATTCAAAGACTAGCTTGTTGATGTTAGATGTTGTCGGTATATTTTGGGGATTGTTGGGGTCCGGTAGTATAATGTCTGGATATTTTTTTCGTAAATTAGTTTGAGTTTCTAAAAGTTCCCATGCTTTTTTGAAAGCTCGTGTTAAAACACGATTTTTATGTTTTGCAGGGGTGTTATTATAGGTTTTTTTTAATTGTGGAATACGATTGATTATTGTACTGGCTTTTAAATGTGGAGTATTTTTTCCAGATTGTTCAATTGTTGTTACTACGACCATTACGATTTCTACAGCTCGTTTGTTACGTTCTTTTACGATGCTTGATTTAACGAGGTAGGAATGTGATACTTCTAATAGTGGTGTACCATCTTTTTTTAACTGTGGGCTACCTTTTTTGTCTTTTCTGATGCTGACATTATAAATTCTTTTTATTAATCTTGTCATATAAGGACTGGCAAATTGAATTGTGTTGGATTCGGCATCATAACCCATCCAAACTAGCAATGGTACAGCAGTACCTATTCCGTTTGGTCTGTCAGGATCTTTGATAACTCCGTATATTGTTTGGAAAGAAGATGTTTTTTCAATAATCGAAGTAATGTCATTTTTGCTTAGATTTCTCTTTTTACCTAGTATAGCTGCCAAATCAGGAACATAGACAGTTACAATTTCGTTTACTATTCCTAATTTTTTTGTATTTTGTTCAAAATCCGAAAGGATTATCGAATAAAACATTCGAAGTAAAGGTAAATCGATTGCTTCGATTGGTACGTCTTTGTCTTTGTTGATTTCTCGCAAGGTTGCTTCAGATGCTGGAAAACCTTGAAAAAATAGATTTTCGCCATCATATTGTAATCCGTCGGTTGTTGCCAGAGGTTGAAGATATGCCCCTCCATTTTGTTGTAGGGTTAAGCTGTCTTTGTATTTATCGTTTGTGATAATAGCAAGGTTAGATGGTAAATTGTCAGTTGAGTTATCTGCTCTTGATTTAGTTCGATATTTTTTTTGTGTTTTTGTATCAGGTGTTGTAATTTTCCCGAGTATGTATTCGGGATATGTATCAGTTGCTTGCTGCGCTCCAATATGTGGAGTTGTATTTAATAATGCTGCATATGTTTCTAAGCTTCCAATTTCTTCGCGTGTGAGGTTTTCGTTATTGTTTTTTCGCGTCATGAGATTCACAAAGCCCTTTCTCACGTCCTCTGCGATAAGCACATGGACAGTGTTATTTTGTCTGAAGTAATACCACCAGTGACCCTCTCCTGTGTCATTATCGCTACGAAGCCAGTAGGGGGGATTAAAATTGGTGAAATCGAGTATTACATTTATATAGTTAGCAATAGTGGAAGTTGTGCGTGGGTCCTTGACAGGTATTTTCAGTATGTCAGATTCCCCTATTTTTCCTTCGAAATTTTTTCCCATTGTTACCCTTCCTTACTGTAGTATGTTAGATTGTGTGTTTTTTTTAGAAGAAAATCATCTTGCTTCGGACATTCGTTTAAATTCTTTGTATTTTTCAAGATTTTGTTCTAAATCACGTTTGATTAAATCGTTAATATATGCGGTTTTATTACCTTTGAAAAAGAGGCTGGCTCCTATTTCCATTTCTTCATATAATTCAACTGGGATTGATAGGGTTATTTTTTTTCTGTCTCCTTTAGATGGTCTGCCAGCTTTTTTAGGAGTGGCAGGTGTAGCTATAGGTTTTTCTTGATTTAGTACAGTTGCATTTATTTCTTTTGCAAAATTAATTTTGCTGCCTTTTTTGGTTGTTGTTGCCGCCATTTATTAGTCCTCCTTTAATTCGTCTAAAATTTCATCAATTAATTTATTATAGTCTATTGCAGTTGTGCAGGTAGGGGCATAATCATAAATAGATTGTCTCATTGTTTGCGCTTCTTGGCACTTGACACTTTCTCGAATTTTTGTTTTAAAAACTTTCGTTTGCATTGATTTTGCGTAATCTGGCAATAGATTATCTTCAATGTCTTTTGTAAGGTTTTGCCTGCCTTTGTATTTGATAATTAATAATCCAAGTATAGATAAGTCCTCATTATCTTCCTGGTATTCTTTGATGGTTTCATAAAAATCAGTAATGCCTTCTATGCCAAAAGAATCGCAAGTGACAGGTGTAATGATTCGTTGGCAAGCCATTAAGACGTTGCCAAGTAAGATACCAACATGAGCTGGTGTATCGAATAATATATAATCATAGTTGTTATCTACTTCTTTGAGGGCTTTTTTAATATATTTGTACATAGTTGGACTTGGTCTAACCTGTGTGTCTGAGTTTTCCAAACTTTTATCAGAAGCAATAATGTCTCCATAATCTGTATGTTGGACGCAATCAGATGCTTTATATCCGGAAAAAATAATGTCATATAGGGTTGCCACGCCATCTATTTTGGCTCGATAAACTTTGGTTGTGTTACATTGCGGATCAGTATCAACCATCAGAACTTTATATCCTCTGTTTTGTAGTCCAGCTGCTAAAGCTAGAGCTGTCGAACTTTTGCCAATGCCACCTTTTCTATTTGCTATACCTATTTTTATCGCCATAATTATCCTCTTTTCCTTTTGCTATACCTGTTTTACTACTTAAATATATAATACATCTAAAATACTTATTTGTCAATATTAAATATAATTTTATCCATATTAAATATAGTTTAATATGGATAAAATTATATTTAGTATGTTTTGAGGGCACTGAATAT
>OGUP01002219.1_pt1 | contig 9980 bp, 9 predicted proteins | sample 1553661 | NCBI WGS metagenome assembly OGUP01 (sample SAMEA2580026, study PRJEB22360) | human gut metagenome | biome: human gut; feature: human-associated habitat; material: faeces | place: Denmark | collected 2008/2010
AGCAGCTGCTGGAAAAGGAGGCGGAGTCGCTGACGCAGGCGGCCCGCTATGAGCGCAACGAGGCCCGTCAGGGCTACCGCAGCGGTCACTACGACAGGAACCTTACCACGACCTCCGGCGACGTCACGCTCCATATGCCCCGGCTCAAGGGCGTGTCCTTCGAGACGGCCATCATCGAGCGGTATCGCCGCCGGGAGAGCAGCGTGGAGGAGGCCCTCATCGAGATGTACCTGGCAGGCGTTTCCGTGCGCCGGGTGGAGGACATCACGGAGGCACTGTGGGGCAGCAAGGTCTCGCCCGCCACCATCAGCGAGCTGAACAAGAAAGCCTACGTTCACATCGAGGACTGGCGCAACCGCCCGTTGCGGGGCGGGCGCTATCCGTATGTCTACGTGGACGGTATCTACCTGCGCCGCAACTGGGGCGGAGAGTACGAAAATGTGGCAATTCTGGTGGCAATTGCCGTGAATGAGGACGGTTTTCGTGAGGTTTTGGGTGCCGCCGAGGGCATGAAGGAGGACAAGGCCAGCTGGGTCAGTTTCTTCCAATGGCTTCGTGGACGCGGCTTGGACGGCGTAAAGCTCATCGTCGGCGACAAGTGCATGGGGATGCTGGAGGCCGTGGGCGAGGTGTTTCCAGACGCCAAATATCAGCGCTGCACGGTGCATTTCTACCGCAATATTTTCTCTGTTGTGCCCAAATCCAAGGTTAAAATTGTGGCAAAAATGCTCAAGGCGATCCACGCCCAGGAGAGTAAGAAGGCGTCCCGCGAGAAGGCAAAGGCTGTGGTCGCCGAGCTGCGCGCTATGAAACTGAAGGAGGCCGCCAAGAAGGTCGAGGACGGCATTGAGGAGACACTGACCTACTGTGACTTCCCCAGCGAGCATTGGACGCGCATCCGTACCAACAACGTGATTGAGCGGCTGAACCGTGAGATCCGCCGCAGAACCCGCGTGGTGGGGACGTTCCCTGACGGCAACTCCGCCCTGATGCTGGTCTGCGCCCGGCTCCGCCACGTGGCGGGCACCCAGTGGGGCAACAAGAAATACATGAACATGAAGCACTTGGAGGCGGCTCTGGACGACGCCTCTATTGCCGGCTGACTTCACTCAGCCGGAGCCTGCAAACAATTTTGCGCATAAATCTTGACGGGACCAGCAGAAACTGCATTTTATTTGTGGCGAATTTGCCGCAATTAAACGACAGTTGCGTTGGGGCGTTATGAGATTAGCTAAAAAAGAAGCACTTACGGATCAATACCGTAAGTGCCTCTCTATGGGTTTTCAAATTACTGGATGGCGTCTTTGAAAGCCTTTCCTGCTTTGAACGCAGGTGCCTTAGATGCAGGGATATCAATCTGCTCACCTGTTGCAGGATTCCTGCCAGTACGGGCAGCACGTTCTTTGACCTCGAAAGAGCCGAAGCCCACCAGCTGCACTTTGTTGCCAGCCTTCAAAGCGCTCTCAGTAGTCGTGATAAATGCAGCGAGAGCAGCCTCGCAATCCTTCTTGGAAAGGCCACTTGCTTCAGCCATTGCGGCAATCAGTTCGGTTTTATTCATAGTTTTTCTCCTTGATGTTATTTTGTTTTCTGTATAATTGTTTAGGTGCCTATGGAATGAAATGACAAGACCCTCTTAGAGTTTTTCACGCACCATCATAAGGGCATAACCAAGTAGATTTTGGCCTTGCCATTTTGCCCGGTCAAGTCTGCTTGGATCACGCATGGATAAACCAATGCCCCAAATCCGATCATTTACAGCACACTCAGCAAGAAATGCATTTCCAGTATCTTTCAGTCTCTCCCTTAGATCAGGGTTCTGCGTAAACTTTGCGAAAAGCCCCTCATAGACGACGATTTGTCGAATACCGTTCCATAGGCTCTCATCATAGCCGGATACAAGCCGTCCAAGAGCCTTTATCTCGGCAGCATTATCCGTAGCAAGAATCTGTGTGGCAACCTTTTCATCGCCAAAGGAAAGTGCCTTTCGGTACATCATATACTGCTCCATTGAGGAAAAGGTGATACCATTGTGCGTAAATGTGGAAGGATACCAGTTGCTAAGGTATCCATTCTCTTCGTTATTGTTGTGAAAACAGATAACAGTCATTCCCATTTCCTCGTTCCTCCATAAACGAACATCTTCTCATGCATGGATATCTCTGACATATTACTATTATACCGAGCGCAGGATGAAATGGCAATCTCAACTTTTTTACTGCCAATTTCTACTTCTTCCTTATTTGGATGTAACTCCAGTAAGTCAACAGAGGTCCAGCCCCATTAGAACTGGCCCTCTATGCACCAAAAGGCATACTTTTTGGCTGATGGCATTTTTGGTCGATCGAAATCAAATATGTGTTTCAAAATGCCATAAACAAATTAGTGAGATATTTCAAAAAACAATGGACATTATGGTGCGATTCTTCTCCATAAAACGTCGCCCTTTCCCGATGCTCGCATTACAATCGCATTAATGCTTTTAGAACAGTATAGCAAACTATTCGCAGAGAGTGATCAGGGGGATTTTCGTACCATCGGTGGAGCAAAATACTGTCTTTCGGCTAAAATTACTTTTCGTATACTGCGAATTACCGCATATACAATTGTCTGTCGCTGATGAAGGGTGACAAGGCGGTCGAGTTTTTCAAAATATTCGCCTATTTTCTTTTGTTCGTCCAAACACGGCACTTTGAATTCCATTTTGGAAAACATATATCCCGTGATTTGGTTGATTGTTGCTCCCATATTCATTGCGATTTCTTCTTCAAATCTTGAAGTATTAAGTAAAGCATTTGTAAACTCTGGACATTCCGAACGAATACCAGTCATAAACGCTCCGATTACCGTGTTGGGCATAAAAGCCTTAATTTGTGCGTGTTTTCCGATGAGTGAACGAGAGCCATTACGAACGACAACAACTATATCGCCGACTTTAACATTCTCAGAATTAACAACTTGCGGATTTACATAGACATTATCTGCATCGACAACCTCACCGTTGCTTACATTTGATGAACGAAGCACAAGAGTTCCATTTTCCTGAACATCATTAGGCGTATAAGTTAATCCTGAAAAGGACTCGACAAACTCAGTCAACTTACGCTGTTCCCAAGAGAATGTATAAAAAGGGGGTGTCAGTTGGACAATCAGAGAAATATCCGGAGGTGAATGCAAAAATGGCTGTCGTTGATGAAGGGTGATAAGGTGGTCGAGGGTCAGCAAATACTCTCCGATTTTAAGCTGCTCTGATTCAGATGGTGCCCAATAAGAATAAGCATTTAGCTCATCCCTGTTGATTTTTGGCATACCGGAACGCTTCGACACAGACACGGAATAATCATAGAAATCTCTTGTCTGAATTACTGCATAAAGGAACTTTTGAACTATACCATTCTTTGCGTTTAGTACATAAGCGTCAGCGCTTGTAAGACCAGAAAACCTTGCAAATACATACTTACCAAGCTGTGGATTGATTTTTCCGTAGACAATATCGCCTACATTGAAAACGAATTTTCCACTGATGAGATTTTCCTCTCCTACCAATTTGACATTGTCATACAATCGCCCAGTAAACGATTCAATGTTGCCCGGAGCGACATGAGGTAATAAATCATATTTCCCGGATTTAGGGTCAACCATATTAGTTGAAATATCTACCGTGTTGATCCACTTACGCTGTTCCCAAGCGTCTGAGAATCCTTTGAAGCGAATTGCGGGAGCATCTGATTTTTTCGTCATTCTGCACTACCTCCCAGCAATTTCTTCAACTCATTAAGTCCCAGCATATCATACTCATTACCCTCAAGGTCATCGATCATTCCCGAAAGCGTTGCTTCGGTTTCGCTGATCTGCTGTTCGACCTCGAAGAAAGTTGTAGCATACTTGTTTTGAAGGGCTTGAATTTTGCTCACCAAGCTGTCGATTACGGTATCAGGCAGTTTGTGAATGCTCTCAATGAGAGGAGCAATCCACTTCTTTTCGAGCAGATCCAAAGCCTGCTCGTCGCTCAGTCTTTCAATCGTATCCTTTGTTTTTGCCTGCAACGCAGCACTCTTTGCCTTGATCTCCGCCTTGATTTCTTTCTCGCTCTTGACCAAAGACTCTACCTTTTCTAAGAGTGTACGAAGCGCAACGCTTTCAGGAGAACGGTCTTTCTTCAGTTCCTTAATCTTTTTGGATACTTCTTTCGGAACGAAAGCATCGCCTTCCTCGGTGAGAACATCGTTGCAGCTCTCTTTATCCTCCTCTGTCATTTCATCAAGGATGGACTCATATTCAGACGGGATTTCCGCCAAACGGCTTTCCAAACCGTGGAGCTCATCCGTTTCTGCGGAGAGCAAAGTCGCCTGTACCAAGTCAAACGGGATAATGTGACCTACCCATCCTTCTTGCACCTCTTGATCTTTGCCATCCTTTTTCTTGATGACAAGGTTCGGATCGACTTCCTTTGTCGCAGAAAAGCCCTCGGTCTGCAAGACCTCAAGATCAATAGAAATCCCAGTCCAATCGTCGTCAAGGAGTTGGAACGCCGCATATTTGTCGATAAGCGGAATATCCTTCAGACGCTCAAAAATATCAGCGCTCAGAACGGTTTCAGCCTTAGAGATTTCAATGCTTTCCATCCGGTCGATAAGTTCTTCTTTCAGGAACGCCGGGAAAGTAGAAAAGGCGGCATTAAAAGCATCCTCAAATCCGACCACATCGGGGTGGCTCTTGATGGCACTCTTAATGTCATCGACAGACACATTCACATAGGGGATGCCACTCTCTGTAAACAGAGCCTTTTTCAGTGCCGGGAACGCCGTCCAAAATTCGCCCAGCTCTTCAATTTCTGCCGTCGGGATACCGCCAAACATAGACGCATAGACATCCCAATGCTCGGCTGCTTCAGATGAGTCCACATAGCGAGGAATGTTCAGGTTATAATCATTGCTGCGAATTTCTTCACGACTGACAACTCGTGAAAACTTCGGGACGCTTTCACGCTTGATAAAGGTGTCTGCTATGCGTTTAATGTCAGACGCACGGAGCTTGTTATTTTTACCCTCTTTGATAAATCCCTTGGATGCGTCGATGATAAGAACATCGGTGTTCTCACGCTTTTGGCGCAGCACCATAATAATGGTGGGGATCCCTGTCCCGAAGAAGATATTTGCAGGCAGCCCGATAATGGCGTCGATATGGTTATTCTCGATCAGGTTTTTTCTGATTTCACCTTCCTCACCGCCACGGAACAGTACGCCGTGGGGAAGAACAATTGTCATAATGCCGTCCGGTTTGATATGGAACAGGTCGTGAAGTAGGAAAGCATAGTCGGCTTTTCCTTTGGGAGCAAGTCCAAAACGAGCATAACGAGGATCTCCCTCTTTATTAGACGGATCCCAAGCCTGCGAATAGGGCGGATTGGACACGACCGCATCCACATAGAGAGGGTTATAGGTATTGACCGGATCATTTTCATTAAAGTACGGCCAATCCTCCTCGAGAGTATCGCCGTTACGAGTGATAATGTTAGCGGGATCAATGCCTCTCATAACCAAATTCATTCGGGTCAGGTTATAAGTATTCTCTTTCAACTCCTGAGCGTAATACTGAATATTGTTGTCGTCGCTCATATACTTCGCAACGCTTTGACCAATATTGATAAGCAGTGAGCCCGAACCGCTTGTCGGGTCGTAGATTTTGATTTCACTTTTACCCTTCAAATGACTCGCAACGATCTCGGACATCAGAAGCGATACCTCGTGCGGGGTGTAGAACTCGCCAGCTTTCTTTCCAGCATTTGCTGCAAAGTTACTGATAAGATATTCGTAGATGAAACCGAGAACATCGTAGTCCTGCTTGCCATCCATAGGAATATCTTTTATCAGCGTCAGCAGCCCACTAATGGCTTTCGTTTGTGAACCGGAGCTATCGCCAAGTTTGGAAAGGCCTGTTTGCAGGGTATCAAATACTTTTTCAAATACCCTTTTATGCGAATTAGAAATTAGTCGGCTAAATGCAGAAAGAGCATCACGGACATTTGAAACATCAAAGTCCTTACCCATCGTGAGCCAAGTGGAGAAAAGATCCTTATAGGCAATAAAGTAGCCTATGTTTTTTTGGATCCATTCAACTGTTTCGGCATCTTCCTCCGATACGGTTTTCAGGAGTTCATTATCATAGTCGTTCTCCTTCAAGAACTTAACTTCCTTATCGGAAAGATACTTGTAAAAAATAAAGCCTAGTATGTAATCCTTATATTCATTTGCTTCAATTTTGGAACGCATTTGATTTGCGGAAGCCCATATTTTCTGAGCAAGTTGTTGCTTATTCATTCTGTGACCCCATCCTTTTTCTTTTTCTAAGGGCAACGTACTACCCCCTATTATGATACACACAACTAGTGTCCCATAAAACGGACTTACTTTTCGTCAGAAACAAACTCCATAATATCGTCAGTTGTACAATTCAAAGCGGAGCAGATTTTTCCCAACACTTCAGTGCTGACATTTTCATCACGACTAAGCTTATTCATTGCGTATTTTGTGAGCCCTGCAGCTTCCTGCAAATCTCTTTTCTTCATATCTCGATCAAGCAGAATGTGCCAGAGTTTTTTATAGCTTACAGCCATCATATCATTCCTTTCTCTCGGTCCGCGAGTAAGTACTAAAATACATTTTATATTATAGCATATAATCCCGGAATAGCAACTATAAATCCCGAAATATCAAACTTAATTCCTATATTTCACACCTGTGTAAGCTCGACTGTAACCGAATAGCTTGGGAACAGCGTAAGGCTATTGATATAGCTGACTACTCGAAGGGAAATGGCTACTCAAAAGGCGATTTGTCTGATGCCGGAACCCCAATTATTCTGTATGGCAGACTTTACACCAAGTACCAGTTTGCAATCAGTGAAGTGGACACTTTTGCAGTTCCCCGAAATGGTGCGGTTTACAGTCAAGGAAACGAAGTCATAGTCCCGGCATCAGGGGAAACCGCAGAGGACATTGCACGAGCGTCAGCCGTTGAAAAATCAGGGGTTTTGCTGGGTGGCGACCTTAATATCCTCAGACCATTTGATTTTATAAACCCATTGTTTTTAGCTCTTGCTATCTCCAATGGAGAACCGCAAAAGGAACTTGCTAAAAAGGCACAAGGAAAGTCTGTCGTTCATATCCATAACACTGATATTCAAGAGGTGACGATAGCTTATCCTTCAAGAACAGAGCAAGACCGAATTGTCAGCGTTTTTCGCCAGCTCGACCACCTTATCACCCTTCATCAGCGTAAGCCATTTTTAATGAAATGGAGGACTTCTGATGCTAACAGAAACCAAACGAACAGACTTGTTCTGTGAATATTATGCAAAATGGATTACGGTGTATAAGAAGGGCGCAATCAGAAAGGTGACGATGGATAAGTACCTAATGACGCAGAAATGGCTCGTTAAGCTCGTCCCGAACCTGAGAGTATGTGATATGAACCGGATAGCTTATCAGCAGCTGTTGAACGACTATGCTGAGTTCCACGAGCGCCAAACCACGATGGATTTTCACCACCAGCTCAAGGGAGCAATTCTTGATGCTGTTGATGAGGGCTTGATTGAAAGAGATCCTACTCGCAAGGCAATCATCAAGGGGAAGCCACCGGTTGCTAAGAAAATCAAGTATCTCAATCAATTTGAGCTACACACGCTGCTGATCTCGCTTGACCTGAAGGATAAGGTGAATTGGGACTATTTTATCCTGTTGGTAGCAAAGACGGGGATGCGCTTTTCTGAAGCACTGGCTCTTACCCCCAAAGACTTCGACTTTGCCCATCAAACACTGTCCATAAGCAAGACTTGGGACTACAAGGGAAAGGGCGGCTTCCAGCCTACGAAGAACAAGTCGTCTGTGCGGAAAATTCAAATTGACTGGCAAACTGTCATTCAATTTTCTGAATTGGTAAAGCACCTTCCCGAAGATAAGCCCATCTTTGTCAACTCCACTGTCTACAATTCGACGGTGAACGACATTCTCGGCAGGCATTGCAAAGCCTGTAACATCCCTATCATCTCTGTCCACGGATTACGACATACACACGCCTCTTTGCTGTTATTTACGGGCGTTTCCATTGCGAGCGTTGCCCGCCGTCTTGGACATTCGAGTATGACCACTACGCAAAAAACCTATCTGCACATCATTCAGGAACTTGAAAACAAAGACATCGACTTGGTGATGCGCTCTCTTTCGAGTTTGAGCTAAAAGATTAAACCGGCTTGCGCTGATTAAAGGTGATAAAAAAGATGCCATCCGAAAGGGTGGCATCTTGATTTCATCTGTTGTAGAATCCAGCTCAATAATGTCATCACCAGCAAAACTGCAGACAAATGGATAACCTATTATTGTGACATATCGTATTACCTTCTTTAGTGCACTTCCCGCAGCTTTCTTATAAGAATTATCCCAGAAACTGCTTTGTCACAGCAAACAAGGCCTTTGCTCGTTGAATATGGAAAGCGCTGATGTTCTTTGCCATATGCACCTCGCTATATTCTACCGAGATTATCTTTGAAGATCACTTGCGTTCGAATACAAAACTGATGCGGTCTTGGTATTCAGGCAACTGCTCCAGATAGACATTAAGGCGCCGTGCTACCTCAGCACGCTCCAATGCTGACGCTTCTACCGGGTTTAGGTCGTGCCCACCTTCCTCCATGATATCCACTGCCATTTCATACAGCAGCTTATCCAGAAGCTCTTCGGGGCTATCAATTACAAGGCAGTCCATGTCGCCGACAGTACCACGGCAACTATCGATGCTGATGTAGATATACCCGACCTTACCAGACCATACAATATCGAAGTATGGAGTTGTTTTGATGTACTCGGAGAATACGCTCATGACTCGTTCAATGGCCTCTTTCACGCTGGTGTCATATTCCTTTTTCATGTCGGAGTCCTCCTTAAAATCGAATGGATGGGAGATGCACCTCTCCATACTTATCCGCTTCATGGATAATGCGAGGATAAGCACAGTAGAAGAACAAACCTCCTTGCCTATAATCCGTTCCTGTCCGGAACTCGTTGATTAAATTGTTCTGACATTCCCGGCATTGGTTGTTATGCCAATCGTGCGTTTTCGGGCATATGTACCAGTCCCGTGGATTACCCTTGATTCGGCTGCACTTCGGCGCATAGGGTTGGTTATCACGGAGGAAGGCATCAAACCGCTTCCGCTTGCTCAACAGAATGTTTTGTAGGCCGTCTTCAGTAAAAAGATCTGGCGCAAAACCATCATCAATGAAGAATCGGCGATAGTCGGCATACCCGTCATCGTCTACGATCGCCCACTCCACCTTCACAAGCCATTCGCAACCGTCGTCATCATGGTCTTCGGTGAGCTGCAGAACGACTGCTATATCTGTGGATCGCTGAGGAACAACTGAAGCGAGCACGCGATTCGGCCACTTCCACACAAACTTGTTCTCATCATCCAGGCTGCTGGAGATATACTCATTCCCAAAGGCGTAGGACTCATCGAACACCCAAATCACCTTATAGCCGGCCCTCGTGTAGAACTTATTGCGCCGTTCAAATTCACCGGCAGAAATCGGACTATGCTGAAACTCAATGACATAGCCGCCCATCAAGATGTCTGCACGATGGCATTCGCCCCTGTGTTCCACGACAATCTCACGAACATTTTCGGGAAAACGCGATTGCCATCCTCGGTGCCATTCAGACATATCGTATTTCCAGTCATCCATACATGAGGTCACATGAGCGAAGTGCCACGAATTGACTTCGCCCTGGCGAGGAATCACCTGGTTGCCGCACACAGGACAGTAATACTCTTGCCCCTTCTCCGCATCGAATGCGTGAACGCGGTGATGATCCGCTGTCAAAGCATATTCCAAAGTGATCCCTCCTCACAGAATAATCTAATCGCTGTCTTCTGGGCTGCTCGCGTCTCTCTGGAAGCCATACTCAAAAAAGCACATGTCCA
>OGUP01002227.1_pt1 | contig 9949 bp, 9 predicted proteins | sample 1553661 | NCBI WGS metagenome assembly OGUP01 (sample SAMEA2580026, study PRJEB22360) | human gut metagenome | biome: human gut; feature: human-associated habitat; material: faeces | place: Denmark | collected 2008/2010
CGGCTGGCAGACGATTGACGGTGTTCGGTATTATTTTGACCTGACAACCGGACAGAAACAGTTTGGATGGATCTCGCACTCCAACCGTCTGTATTATGTGTTTCCAGAAACCGGCAAGCAGGTCGGCGAGACTGTAATTGACGGTACACCATATGTGTTCGATGAATTCGGCGTTTTGCAGACGGGCATTTATACCTGTGAAGATGGTACAATTGCAGGCTGTGCAGAAGATGCAACCCCGTATACTGGTTTTGTAACCGATGAAACCAGCCATGCAACCTATTATTTCAATGAAAATGGCATTGCACAGACTGGCTGGCAGACTGTAGACGGTGCAACTTATTACCTCGGAGAAGACGGCGTTCTGCGTACTGGATTGACTTCGATTGACGACAGCGTGTATGATTTCGGAACAGACGGTGCAATGCAGACGGGTCTGGTAACCATGGAAGATGGAACTGTACTGTTTTTCGGGGCAGACGGCAAGCAGGCAATGGGCTTGCAGACCGTAGATGGCAAGACTTATTATTTCAGCGATTTGGGCATGGCTGTGAATGCAAAGCAGACCATTGACGGAAAGACCTATTATTTTGGTGCAGATGGCAGCATGCAAACCGGACTGGTTACGCTGAACAATGGCGTTTATTATTTCGGCAAAGACGGCAGCATGCAGACTGGATTTGTCACCATGGAAGATGGAACGGTGTTGTTCTTCGGAGCAGATGGCAAGCAGGCAATGGGCTTGCAGACTGTAAACGGTAAGACCTATTATTTCAGCGATTTGGGTATGACTGTGAATGCCAAGCAGACCATTGACGGAAAAACTTACTATTTCGGAGCAGACGGCAGTATGCAGACCGGAAAGGTTACCTTGAAGGACGGTTCTTATTATTTCGGTGAGAATGGCGAACAGGTAACAGGCTGGCTGGTGCTGGATGGTTCGGAATATTATTTTGACCTGACGACTGGAAAGATGGCAACCGGAACGGTAACATTGCCGGACGGCACTTATATTTTCGATGAAAATGGGGTATTGCAGAAGAAACAGAGTGGCATTTCATATGCCGTTCCGTATTACAATCAGGCAGACCCGAGATGGGGTTCAACTTACATTGGAACAAAGACCATTGCACAGGTTGGCTGTCTGGTGACTTCTCTGGCAATGACGCAGTCTTATCATACGGACACAGAAATTCTGCCGGATGAGATGCGGTATCAGATGCAGTTTGATAACAATTCGATTTTATGGGCACCGATTATTGCAATGGGATATGAATTGGAAGGCTGTTCCGGACTTTCCACCTATGCATTCTGCCAGCGTCTGTACACCTTGTTAGAGGAACACGGGCCGGTGATCGTGGGGTCAGATAATGTGTATGGCGGTTCGCACTATGTTGTCGTAACAGGCTGTACCAATACAGATACCAGCACCCTGAAAACCTCGGATTTCACGATGAATGACCCGGGATTCTCGAATCGGACGACGCTGGATGAACATCTTGCAGCTTATCCGACTTGGTTCCGTTTCTTCTATATGAATCAGTAAGAGCGAAAGCGTCGATGAAAAACCGTCATGGAAACGGAAGAAGTTTCTATGGCGGTTTTTTGTGATGTAAGGGGATAATACTGGCATGGGAATTCATTAGCTCATAGTTTGCAGCCAGTACTACCTTGCAAAAACATTGACGACAACGGAAAAATGTAGTATAATACAAGTTAGTTCACTCCTCCCAAGGAAGAAAGGATTTTTATCATTCATGAAGTTATTCCGTGAACTCTATCACTATCGAGAAATGCTGTTCAGTCTGGTGCGAAAAGACCTGCGAGGACGCTATAAAGGCTCTGTTTTGGGCTTTCTCTGGACGTTTATCAACCCACTGATGCAGTTACTAGTCTATACATTTGTATTTACCGTGATTCTGCCGGCACAGGTGGAACATTATTCCCTGTATTTATTCGTTGCCTTGATTCCATGGATTTTCTTTTCCGCAGCGATGACAGGCGGAGCGGGGTCGATTGTTGCACAGAAAGACCTTGTCAAAAAAATTTATTTTCCCCGAGAGATTATTCCGATTTCTTATGTGACAAGCTGCTTTGTCAATATGTTGCTTTGTTTTCTGATTATCTTTTTGGTGATGCTGGTAACAGGTGCAACCTTTAATCTGCTGGCATTTCTCTGTCTGCCCATCATTATGGTGGTGGAATACCTGCTGGCACTGGGGATTGCAATGCTTTCCGCAGCCATTACGGTGTATTTTCGGGACTTGGAACATATTCTGGGCATTGTGTCTATGATTTGGATGTATATGACACCGGTGCTCTATCCGGAAACATTAGTACCAGAGCGATTCCAGAAACTCTACCACTTGAATCCGATGACCTCGATTATTACCGCTTATCGGGATGTCTTATATCGGGGCGTTGTTCCGCAGCTTTCCACCCTGTTGGAGGCAGTCATACTGGGCATTTTGTTTTTGGCAGTGGGGCTGCTGACGTTTTCCAAGCTGAAAAAAGGTTTTGCAGAGGAGTTGTAAATCATGGCGGAAACAGAATATTCCATTCAGGTGGAGCACGTTGAGAAAAGCTTTCGGGTGTTTTTAGATAAGGGGCAGAGTTTTAAGGAACGGCTGCTGTTCCGCAAGCGAAACCGCTATGAAATTCGTCCAGTTTTACGGGATATTTCGTTTCAGGTGAAACGGGGCGAAGCGGTCGGACTGGTCGGACACAACGGCTGCGGCAAAAGTACCACGCTGAAACTGCTGACAAAAATTCTCTATCCAGATAAGGGCACGATTACCATGAAAGGTAGAGTTTCCAGCTTGATTGAACTGGGGGCAGGCTTTCATCCGGATATGAGCGGAAGAGAAAATATTTATACCAATGCCTCGATTTTTGGCTTAACGAAGAAAGAAATTGATGCTCGCCTACAAACCATCATTGACTTTTCCGAACTGGAGGAGTTCATTGACAATCCGGTGCGAACCTATTCTTCCGGGATGTATATGCGATTGGCATTTTCCGTTGCGATTCATGTCAATGCGGATATTTTGCTGATTGATGAGATTTTAGGCGTGGGAGATGTCAATTTTCAGCAGAAATGTTTCCAGCGGTTGCAGGAGATCAAAGCAGCTGGAACAACGATTGTCATTGTTTCCCATGCCATGGAGCAGATCGAGCAGATTTGCGACCGTTCCATTTGGATTGACAACGGGAAGATTCGGGAAGAGGGCATTCCAAAATATGTCCATGAACATTATCTTTCCGCCATGGAAAAGGAACGGATTGCACGAGAAGCAGAGCATACGCCGAAAGCCACTGAATCGGAATCCAAGGATGCAGATGATCAGGCAGCTTTGCCAGCATTCTGTGAGCCAACTGCGGTTCGGATGGGCAATGGTGCGGTGCAGTTTACCGATGCGAAGATGTTGGATGCAGACGGGAATCCTTGTCATGCGTTTCCGACGGGGGCAGCAATTACCGTAGAAATTGCCTATGCAGCCCAGCAGGAGGGACTGGAGGGGAATTTCGGCTATGGAATTTTTCGGGAAGACAGCGTGCACTGCTATGGAACAAATGTCGATATTGACTGTGACCGACTGATACCAGTTCGGAAAACGGGAAAAATCCGCTGGACGTTTCAGAATCACTTGTTACCGGGAAAGTATTTTTTAGATGTTGCGATTCACTCGAAAACAGGGGTTTTCTATGATGATATTCGCCGGATACAGTCGTTTACTGTGACAACCACCAAGCGGGACATTGGACTGTGTCGACTGGAAACGAAGTGGGAATTGGATGATTTGGAAGGAGAGCTGTAAGCAACGAGCCACAGGCAACCAAAAAGTTTTTCGGTGCAGCAGTTTTTTAAAAATGCTGCCGAGGTGTGGGCGAGCAGCCCACATTTGCGAAGCAAATAGAAACTGTTCAGTGAAATCAAACAAAAATCTAGGAGAGAATCGAAAGAATCGCAATTGCCTTTAAAAATGAAAGGTTGCAATGAGAGATAAGGTTTCAGGGGCAATTGCGATTCCCAGGCAAGCTGGGGATGTGCCCCAGCCTTGCCGAACCGTACGCAAGTGGTTTCCCTAAGAAAGCGGAAAACAAAGCAGGAGGTATAAATAAACGATGCATGCGAAAATATCAAATAAACCTTATCAAATTTTCAACCGTGATATAATAAAGTATATTGCAATGTTTACGATGCTTCTCAACCATATTGCGACTATTTTTTTATCATCCGGCACATGGCTATGTGAATCTTTCCTTGCTATTGGATACTTTACCGCAATTACCATGACTTATTTTTTGGTCGAGGGTTATCACTACACACATTCAAAGAAAATATACATATTACGATTATTTGTATTTGCTCTAATTTCGGAGATTCCATACTGTTTCGCTTTTACCACAAATGGTACAATCGAATTTTATGGTTTCAATATGCTATTTACACTTTGTATTTGCTTTGGAATTTTATATATTCTTGATACAATAAAAAACAGATTTGCAAAAGTATGTCTGATAATTCTTGCAGTTATCATCAGCCTTTTTTGTGATTGGGCGTTGCTTGCACCGATATTTACGCTGCTATTTGTTTGGGCAAATAATTCTAAACACCGCACAAAGATTGCGTTCTGTCTTTCCATAGTGATTTTTGGGACATTTAATTTCTTGGGCGGGCTTGGAAGATTTCCTTTTTCTACAAATATATTGTATGCCCTGCTAAGTATCGTCGGAATGGGAATGGCTGCGGTTTGCATTGTATTCTTCTATAACGGCAAGCGTATAGAAAAGGGAAAAGTGTTCTCAAAATGGTTTTTCTATCTTTTTTATCCGGTTCATTTGCTCATCTTGGGCATTTTACGGCTTGTTTTTATCGAATAATTTAAAGCAGACAGCGAAGCGATTCTGCCAAACTGGATTCGAGTGGTTTTCCTAAGAGCAGTGTTTCACATGAAACAAAGCAAAAATTGCTCTTAGAGAAACCAATCTTTTGCCTGCCAGCGTGCTGCAATTGCCCCGTTGCCTTGTCCGAATTTGCAACTTGTTTCATAAAAATCATCGAATTGCGAATTGGCAAGTTTCAAAAAATGCAATTGCAGCAGGAAAAACAGACTGCAAAATTGAATTTGCTTCGCAAACGTGGGCTACTCGCCCACACCTCGGCAGCATTTTTGTAAAACTGCTGCACCGAAAAACTTTTCAATTGCCTGCGGCTCGTTGTTTGCAGTCATAGTTCTAAAAATTTTACAATTTTTTCTTGACAGCAGAAAAAAAGTGTGCTATACTGTTCGTAAACCAAAAATAAAATAAAAAGTTTACGAAATGAGGTTTGATTCTATGTCATCATCTTCCATCCGCAGTCTTTGTCAGATTGCTTTGTTCGCTGCAATCATTGCAGTGTGCTCGCAGATTCAAATTCCGCTGACTGTACCCTTTACGATGCAGACATTTGCTGTATTCAGTGCACTTGCCATTCTGGGCGGCAAAAACGGAACGATTTCCATCTTGATTTACATCGCTCTCGGTGCAATCGGTATTCCTGTATTTGCAGGTTTCTCCGGCGGTATCGGAGTTCTATTCGGAACGACTGGCGGCTATATCTTAGGTTTCCTATTCTCCGGTCTGCTCTATTGGCTGATTACGCATTTCCTCGGAACAAAATTGCCAGTTATGATTGCAGCAATGGCTCTTGGTTTGATTGTCTGCTATACATTCGGAACAGTTTGGTTCATTCAAGTTTATACCAGCAAGGTGGAATCCATTGGACTGATGGCTGCTCTGGGCTGGTGTGTATTCCCGTTTATCCTGCCGGACTGCGTAAAGATTGCACTGGCAATTCTCATTGCAAAGCGGTTGCCAAAACGGTTCGTTTATCAGGGCGTTGCTACAAAAAAAGATGCAGCCGTATAAACTCCGCCCCCATCATGGGCTTTGTTCCAACTTTTTTTGCGGACATGGTTACAGTGCCAACTTCACCGAACATATGACAAAAACGCTGCTGCATTTTCAGCAGCACAATCCACAAATTTTGTTGACGGTTGGAGCAGACTGTATTTGTGCAGCTTGTCCGCACTGCTGCCACGACTGCTGTTCTTCGGCAGAACAAGTAGAACGGTATGACCGAGCAGTTCTGAACAGCTGCGGACTTCGAGAAGGCGATGTGCTTGACTGGAACGCCTTTCGCCGACAGGTACAAGAACAAATTCTGCATACAGAAATCTTTCCGCATATCTGCGGAACGTGTTCTTGGTATTCCATTTGCAGCCGGAAAGAGGCTGCTGCTATCAGTCAGGCATTTTTACAAAAACAGATTCTCCCTTAAATTTACAATCCGATCAAAGAAAAAACGGAAAGCAGAATAAAACTGCTTTCCGTTTTTCTTTTGTCTTGTTGATTTTTAGAGAAATCCTCTGCAAATAATATTTACTTTTCTTTCTTCTGCATCCGTTCCCGCAAGTCTTTCAACCGCTGCTTTACACTTGGTGTATCTAAATACCGTTCCAGATGTTCTTTCAGCGGGATTCCTGAACGAAACGCAAACAAAAACCGTCGCTTTTCGCCGTTTCGTTCTTTGCTCGCCAAAATGTTCGCCTTGAGTTCTTCCAATCGTACCACAATCTGATGTTCTGCTGCAAACAATCGAATTCGCCGCACCAGTCGCAACGAATAAACCAAATCCAATACAAAAATTCCGAAGAAAAATCCAATAATAAAGGAAAAAGCAAGGTTCTGTGCCAGCCAATCCAGACTGTTTAAAATATATGGGTGAATGAAGAAATAATATGTTGCACTCAGCAGCAACCAGAAAAATGAAAACAATGGGCAGATAATCCCTTGCACGTTGCCCCACTGGTCACTATAATCCCAGAGTTTGATGTTCATGCCTTTGATGAAAATCAAACCAGCAATATATTCAATCGCTGTAATGCAAATCGCCATAATCACAAACAGCACCAATTTTTTCAAAATATAATTCTGAATCGGTATGTACGGTTCTAATCGTGCAAGTGCATACAGCATACATAAGCTGAATCCGTATAGCGGCAAATAAGGTCCAATCAGAAAACCTGGATTGATCCACTTATGCGTGACAAAATGGCGAAAGACAACTTCCAGACACCAGCCCAGAAAACTGCCCACCGCAAAGAGAAATGCGAGTGTTAGGAGTGTGTTCATAAAATAGCGTCCCTTCTGTTCTTGTTATACCAACAATTATACAGGAATTTCATCATTTTTGCAAGTCGAACCACTCAGTTTCGATGAAAAAAAGACGCTTTTTCTGGATTTGTCGCTTGTATTTACCGCAAATATCCCAAAATCAGCCAAACAGCTGCACCAACTGCCAACAATGCCCCAACAACGCTGACAATTGTATAAATTTTCCGAGATTCAGAATCATGCTTTTCCTGATGCAGATAGTAGATTCCCGTTCCCAATACCAAAAGTCCAATTAAAATTCCAATGATACAAACCATCATTTTTCGTTCCTCCGTTTCCATTTTAACAGCCATGCAGAATTCAAAATAACCAATACAGACCCTGCATTATGTACCAAAGCTCCTACGACTGGATTCAAAATGCCTGTCATTGCAAGAATGATTGCCAAAAAGTTCAGGCTCATGGAAAAGGTGAGGTTGCATTTGATGGTCACCATCATCCGTTTGGAAAGCCCTAACAAGTGTGGCAGTTCTTTCACTTCGTCATCGACCAAGGCAATATCTGCGGCATCTACGGCAATATCGCTGCCGATTCCACCCATGGCAATCCCGACATTTGCCTTTTTCAATACAGGAGCATCATTCACACCATCTCCCATCATGCAGACGGATTCTTGTTTCTGCTGTTCGTCTGCAATCCACCGCATTTTATCTTCTGGCAAGCAGTTTGCATGCACCTCTGTCATTTGCAGCTGTGAAGCAATGGCTGCGGCTGCGTTCTCATGGTCACCTGTCAGCAACACTGGCTGCACGTTCAATTCTTTCAACTGTGCAATCATTCCTGCACTCTCTGTTCGCACGGTATCCGAAAGCACCAGATAACCGGCAAACTTTCCATCTGTAACAATATGAATCACGGTACAGCCCTTCTGCAAGACAGCTTGTATATCGGCTTGTGCAGCTTTTGGAACGGAAATCTGCTGTTCTTCCAATAGCTTTTGATTTCCGGCAAGCACAGAAACACCGGAAACCTGTGCAGAAACGCCTCTGCCCGTCCACATTTGAAATTGCTCTGCTTTTTGAGCAATCGCTCCATGCGTCTGCTGGTAGCTCTGAACGATTGCCTTTCCAAGCGGATGCTCAGAAAACTGCTCTACTGCTGCACAGAGAGCATAGAGTTCCGTATCGCTCCACTCCGGCAGCAAACTCTTTTGTGCAATGACTTTCGGTGTTCCATAGGTTAATGTTCCGGTCTTGTCAAACATGATTTTCGTAACGCCTGCAAGCCGCTCCAAGGCATCGCCCTCTCGCACCAAGAAACCATGTTTGGTTGCGTTCCCGATGGCTGCCATAATTGCGGTTGGGGTTGCCAATACCAAGGCACACGGACAAAATACAACCAAGATGGTAACGGCTCGAATAATCTGCCCACTCAGTAACCATGTAAGTGCCGCAGCAGTCAGAGCAATTACAACAATCCATGTTGCCCAGCGGTCTGCCAAACCGACAATCTTCGCTTTTCCGGCGTCGGCAGACTGCACCAGCTGAATCATTCGCTGGATGGAACTGTCTGCCCCGACTTTGGTTGCTCGCATTTCAAATGCACCAAATTGATTGACTGTACCACTGGAAACCGCATCGCCCACTGTTTTATCCACTGGCAAGGATTCTCCGGTCATCACTGCCTGATTGATAGAAGTTTGTCCATCTGTAATCACGCCGTCTACAGGAATCGTTTTCCCCGGCAATACTCGCAGCAAATCTTGCACCTGTACTTGTTCCGCTGGTATGATTTTCTCTGTACCGTTTCGCAGTACACGTGCGGTTTGCGGTGTCAGATGCACCAGTTTTTCAATGCCTGCACGAGCTTTTGCAACGGTCAAATCTTCTAGCAATGCCCCCAGCTGCATGATAAATGCAATTTCTCCGCCTGCAAAATGTTCTCCGATGCAGATAGATGCAACCAGTGCCAAAGAAACAAGAACATCGGCTTTGATGTCAAACGCTGTGACCAGCCCGATGATGGCTTCTAAAATAATCGGCAACCCATGCAATCGAAAACGGCAGTGGAATGTGAAACAGGCTCAGCAGCAAGGAAATTCCGGAAATCACCAGCAGAATGATTTCTTTTTTCAAACCACCCCATTCCAACAGGGTTTCCAACTTTTCCATGATTCGTTTCATCGAACCCCTCCTCTATTCTTATACCTATGTGGGTATTAGTATGCGTATAGCATACCATAAGGGGTATGGTTTATCAAGAGAAAAATAAAAAAATACTGCCAGAAATTTTTCTGACAGTATTTTTATTCTTAGCCCATATTGGAAAACCGTTCGACTGCTTTGGTAAAGCTTTCAATGGTTTTATCTGCATCGCCGTGCTGAATCCCGTCCCGCACGCAATGCTTGATATGTCCTTCTAACACAACCTTACCGCAGCCATGCAAGGCGGATTTTGCAGCGTTAATCTGTGCCAAGACATCTTCACAGGGCACATCTTCATCAATCATACGGTCAATCGCCTGCACCTGACCAATGATTTTCTTTAAGCGACGGTGTAAGTTGTCTGCATCCATGCATTGTTTCATTGGATTTCCTCCGTTCTCTTGAAATTGATTATCTCTATTGTAACGAAACAGCAGAAATTTGTCAAGCAAGTTGCAAGAAAATCTCTGCTGCAAATTTCTCCGGATAAAAGAAAAAAGCCCGAATATTCGGACTTTTTTCTCAAATATGGCTCCCCAAGTTGGACTCGAACCAACGACCCTGCGGTTAACAGCCGCATGCTC
>OGUP01002232.1_pt1 | contig 9936 bp, 12 predicted proteins | sample 1553661 | NCBI WGS metagenome assembly OGUP01 (sample SAMEA2580026, study PRJEB22360) | human gut metagenome | biome: human gut; feature: human-associated habitat; material: faeces | place: Denmark | collected 2008/2010
CGCGGCGACACCCTTGCCGACGCCGCCGAATACTTTTGCGTGACCGAAGATTTCCTGCGCAAAGCCTATGCTCTGTACCGCGATATGGGGTATAGCTTTGGGGCCGAGGAAAAGGCGTAAACATGTAAAACAGCCGCCCTGACGCAAAAACGTCAGGGCGGCTGTTTGTTAAGGAGTCAAGTACAAGTATTTTTTCATTATAGCAAAGTTATGCTTGGAACCAATGTTTTATCCACTCAATAATTGACAAAATCCAATCAATGATTGGGCCATATCCTCTTTTTTCTTTTGGTTCCGAATCTTGCTCCGTCTTTTCTCTAAAAGTCACTTCTATCTCTTGGTCCTTTTTTACCTTTTTAAACGTATAGTCTGTAATTTCTCCTTTATTTTTTCCATTAACTTTAACGTGTTCCACGGCGTACCCTTCATCCGGGGTAAACGTAAATGTCTGCGTTCCTCCAGCATCTACTGCTACATAACCCGCCGGGGATATTGTCCCATGTAGGCCAACTGATGCCCTGATTGTATAAGTTCCTTGAATCTTAATACAATCTCCAACCGTTGCATCTTCGTCTTCCTGAACTAGGATTTCGTTTTTGGTAGTGTTGATTGCTTTGCTGGCAAAGGTACCATCACCGTTTACTGTCACACGTGCATCCTGCATGTTGTCGCTATTAACTTTGACACCTTCACTTGTGGGGGTCAAAATCAATTCTTTTGCATCATTTACATCTACAGCCGTTCCATACCATGCACTGTTTGCACTAGGAGTATTCTGTGTCAGCCATGCACTAAGCAAGCCTTTTTCTTCTGATTGTATTTTTACGCTTTGTTCGGTATTATCCATACTAATTTGAATTGGTTTATCACTGACGATTGATACCGACCAGCCATCATTGATAATTGTTAGTTCGTTTCCTCCTGCATCGTTTGATACACTACAAAAGCCATCTTTTCCTAGCTGTTGTTTTTCAATGCAAAATTCAATTTCTCCATCGTCATTATCTCCATCAGACCTTAAACTGTATGGTCCCGAAACATTGTTGCTACTCTTAACTTCCCCATCAGAATATTCCAGTCTCGCATTACCGCTGGAAAAAGAAATTTGCGTTCCACTTTTTATTTGCAGATATGCTTTTTCATAATCCGAATAATCCGAAAACACTTCATGATCGTCCACTCCAAAATAATTTCTCGTATCAATATTATCGATTCCAGAAAACCATTGATAAAGTCGGTCCAAGCGATCTCCATAAGCATCTGTACTGATTCGGATAGCATCTTCTATATTGCCTTTATCCTTATACATGTACAGGCTCTTAATCTCCACCTGATTAGGGTCCCATACCTGCATGTCAACAAAATCTTCCGTTTCTTTGTTAATTCCAATCAATAAAAGTGCATGTGATCCCTTTGCCTGAGATTGGCCAGCCGTAACTTGTACACATTTTTCATTTTTGACAGCCGTCACTATATCATTGATTGCTCCTAAATAATCCGTTTTTATCCGATTTTCACATTCTTCTCTTTCAAGTGCTTTTTCAAGCGGAAGAACTTGTGCCAGCTGATAATAGTTAATTAAGTTTCTTACGTTCATATCTTGTGCCGGTTCTTTTAAATCAAATGTCACATTTTCTTCCAAAAGCTCTGGCGAAATAGCCGTTAGTGGCAGCCTTGTTTTATCCAAATATCGTATTGCTGCCACTCTTACCATACCATAGCATGAACCACCCCATTTTTTCATTTCAAGAGCTATAACTTCATTTTTAACGGTGTTCGACATTCCTCTTGTCAATTTTTCAAAGTCTTCTTCCGGGATATAATAATTCAACTCGTTCGATACCGTATCCGGTACCATGCCTTTTCTAAAAAGCTGTGCTGCTAAGCCAGCTCTTTTTGCCTGCCTCAGTTCTTCTTCATCAAAAAAATATTTTTCTTCATTCAAAAAGCTAAAATCATCTCTGCCCACGGTAAACTTTTGTTCATCGGGGGTGTCGGACTCATAAATCCAGGTAGCTGTTAAAATATCTTCATTATCTGACCCAAAGTATATCGTATTTTTCTGTTCTTCCGTACCTGCATAATAAACATACGTCAAGTTTGGGCATCCACTAAATGCGCCATCTTCAATTTCAGTTACACTAGTAGAAAGCGTAACGCTTTGCAGTGAATCACAGCCCGAAAATGAAAAATAATCAATATCCTGTATTCCATCTGGAATCGTAATATTTTTAAGGGACGTACAATTATTAAATGCACTAGGTCCAATATAGGATACATTTTGTGGGATGTTCACTTCGGTAAGCGCTGTACAACCGTCAAATGCACTATCTCCAATATACTTCACTCCGCTGGGAATAACAAGTTTCGCAAGGGTGCTGCACTCATAGAATGCAACATCTTTAATTTTTGTTACTTTATAACCATCAATTTCTTCCGGGATTTCATAAGTTCCAGATACAGATTCCTCGCAATCTCTAATGGCACAGCTGGTGCCATCATCATTCACTGTATAGATTAATAGGCCTTCTTTTCCTATCATGTCATCCGGGAGATTGGGGCGTTCATAGTCATAATTATAATGCCAGGTTGCACTCAAAAAGCTATCATTACCAGCCCCTAGAGTAATCCCTCCCCTTTGCTCTTCTGTACCGGCATAATACACGTCTGTTAAATTTGTGCACCTCGAGAACGCACCTTCGCCAATGCTTACCATACTTGAAGGGATAAAGATTTTTGTAAGTGCCGTACAGCCCGAAAATGCACCTTCGTCAATATCCGTTGTTTCTTCCAGAATTTTTATATCTGTAAGTAAAGTGCAGTCCTTGAAAGCGTCTTTTCCAATGCGCACTACTTTATATCCATCAATAATTCCCGGAAGTGTACAGTCCTTTACATGCACCGCAGGGTCACATGCCACAATTGTAAAATTATCATCAATGGCATATGTCAATGCACCTTTTGTCACCAGCATACTAGATGCGTTTTCCTCTGCACCAACTGGCAGCAATAGCATACTAACAAGTATAAGCGCCAGTATAAATGATACTGCTTTTTTCATGCTTATCCCCTTCCTAAAAAAGGCTTAAAAGTTCATTTTTTCATTCGCGATTTGAACTTTTAAGCCTTTATCTCTTGATTTATTTAATTCAGCTGCGTTTGATAATTTTTCAATTCTTTGTAGCAATCATCGCACAATTCAACATCCTGTCCAAGAATCCGTGCTTCGTGTGGTTTTTCGTGTACGCTGCGGGTGCACCAACCACAAATAAAATCTTTTTCGCCGCAACTTGTCAGCGTTACTGCTAAAAGAACTGTCAAAATTATAGTTGTTATCCTCACATTTTTCTTTTTCATTTTACATTGTTCCATTCTTCACTCATAAGTGATTCTATAATGCTTGGTCCCAACATTTCCGGTTGTTCTTTTGCAAATGGGCAGGGTGCTCCTGGTTTCATTTCGCAATGTTTATAGTTGCAGTAATAGCGGTCCTTACGCATTTCACCGTTCTCCCATAAGGGTATCCAGTAACCGCATTCCACAATACCGCAGCACCCTTCTTGTTTGACATCTTCAGACGGCGCTTTTGGTAATTTGCTATTTTTCTCAAGATCTTTTGCCGACTTATAACAGGTATACAAAACTGCCGCACAAATTATGAACACTATCATCAGCAAAACATTCAATATCATCCTCACCTTCCATTTCCCAGCAAACAGAGCTTATTTCCACTTTTGTGTCTGATTTTTGGACAGAGTAGAATTTTGTTTCGCGGCACTTTTTTGTTAAAATTTGCAGGCCAAACCACAGTACTGGTAAATGAAAGCTATTAAACAGTTGTTCCGCAAATTTTATATCGCCCTCAGATAATTCCTTTTTATCTGTAATATGTGAGTGGATAAAGCCACAAAAGCAAATTTCTTCTTTTGCCCACTGGTGAATCTGGCGGTTTGCAGCTTCGATATCGGGAATATAGTAGTACTTTCCAGCCTTTTCAGCTGGTATCAACGCAAAAGAATCCACAATATCCAAGCTTTTGTTTGCTCCCAAAATTCCGCCTGCTTCTTCTTTTCGTCCGATGAAACTATTTGTTATTTTTGCCAATACCCTCGTAGTAACTATCAGCTTCTTACCACTGAAAGGCGGCACAGGCTTCTGTGCTCGGTGAAAGCCAGCAGCCTTTATACGCACAGCGGCGTGTCCCGTCATTATAGTGGTCATTGTCCATTTCCATATAACGGCAGTCTCGGCAATGCTGTGCACACAGCACACCTTTTTCCATTTTACAATCTTTGTTTTCCTGAATCAAAGTTTTAATGTTCTCCATTTTATTGCTCCTTTTTGCTCTGCTATTTGTGATCTGCCATTCTCAATGCCGCTACAACAGCCCATTTCACAATCGTGCCCGCACCAACAATATAGCCCATGCCCAAAATAGCTGCATATTTGCAAATGCGATGCGCTATTTCTGGTTGCTCCAGCCATGGATAGCGCCCATTTACATATTTGTAGCCAGAGTATATTGCCCATGCCGTATACAGCACGACTGGCACAAGGATATAGCTATTCATTATTTTCTCCTTTCTCTAAATCATTATAGCTATTTTTATGACTATATTCTAGCTACAATTATAGCCATTGTCAATAAGTTGACCATAATTTATGCTTTATCTAGGTGATTAAATGATTGTATACGACAAATTCTGGGAAACGATGAAGCGGTGCGGGGAAAGCACTTATACGCTGATCAACCACTACAACATCAGCAGCGGCACCATTGACCGCATCCGCAAGGGGCAGGGCATTACCACGGCCAAGCTGGACGACTTCTGCCAGATTTTCCACTGCCGGGTTGAGGACCTGATAACCTATGTTGAGCCTGCCGATGGCGAACCACACAGCCCTTACAGCGAAAAAAGCCCAAAATAAAGCGACCGTTTGAACCCAAAAGCTCAAACGGCCGCTTTTCTATTTTACTTACTTTTCTTTTTCCCACGGCTGCAGGGGGGCCAGGAAACCGGCATCCTGCAAGGCCTGGCCGATCAAATCCAGGCGGTCGGGGGTGGCGGCCTCCACAAGGTGGTAGTGGTAGCCGTCCGTTGCGGTGGAAAGCACGGTGGTGTCACCATAGTGCATGAAGGCTGCGCCGTTAGCCTGCTTTGCAACACGACCAATATCTACAGTCAGTGTTCTGCCGGCTAATTCCATAGAATAACTTTTGTACATATTTTTTCTCCTTTAAATTCTGTGTTGATTATTACTGTTCACAGCAACCAGGTCATTCAGAAGCCCGAAACAACTGAAAAAGCCATTGCAATCAATGGACTTTTCAGTAGTCTCGGAAATAACTTCTTTTTTCCTGTCGCTATAAACCTATAAAACTGCAACATGTAAAAATGGGGCGGATGGTTATCCGCCCCGTCCGCATACTAATTATTTTCTTAAACCTAATTTTTCAATCAGTGCACGGTATCTTTCGATGTCTGTTTTCTTCAGGTATGCCAGAAGTCCACGTCTCTGACCAACCATTTTCAGCAGACCACGTCTGGAATGATGATCTTTGTGATGTGTCTGTAAATGCTCTGTCAGTTCCTGAATTCTTGCTGTAAGAACTGCAACCTGTACTTCCGGTGATCCTGTGTCACCCTCGCATCTTGCATATTCTTTCATGATCGCCTGTTTTTTTTCTTTTGAAATCATTGTGATTTCCTCCTTAAATATAATAATTAATGAACCGCCACATATTAAGAAACGGTTGGAGATTCCAATCTCTGAATATGGGCTGATTTACACCTCGACTAGTATAGCATAAAACATGCAGCATTGTAAACAACTATTTTTTACCGAATGATAAAGTTTTTACCAGCTCTTTTTCTTCCTGAAACCAGTTCTTTCCGGACTCAATATCTCTGCGGATCTGTGCCTTCAGAGCCTCAAAAGAAGTGAACTTCTGTTCCGGACGAATATATTTATAAAAATCAACTCTACATTTCTGCCCATAAAGATCCAGATCACAGTCAAACAGATTTGTTTCTACTCCAAGGAAATTCTCTCCGACTGTTGGTTTATATCCCACATTCGTGATTCCCGGATAATCTCCATCCTCAAGATGCGATACTGTCACATAGACCCCATTCGGAGGCATCAGCTTCGACTTCGGTGGAATGATATTCGCTGTTGGAAAAAAATCCCGATGCCCCATTCCTCTTCCATGTTCAATGACACCTGCCGTAAAAAACGGACTTCCCAGAAGATCTGCAATCTTTTCCATATTTCCTTTTTTCAGTTCTTCACGGATATAAGTACTGCTGATCTTACGGTTGCCATCCATTTCTTTTGCGATCACAATTGTTTCATAGTCGTATTTTTCTCCATATTTTTCCAGAAGTTCCGGAGATCCCTTGCGTTCATGACCAAAACGGAAATCTTCTCCCACAACCACACAGGAAGCCTGAAGATCCCCTTTGAGTATCTGTCGGATAAAAACATCTGCTTTCATATGCTTTATCTGATCATTCAGAGGACATTCCAACAGTATGTCCACGCCCATTTTTTCCAGAAGTATACGACGTTCTTCTGAAGTAAGGATCGTCTGTCTGTCGGAAACAAACGCCATGACCACTGCCAGTTCTCCATATTCTTTTTTTCTGTTCAGGATCGTCTGAATCAGTTTCCTGTGACCACGATGGATTCCATCGAATTTTCCAAGTGTTACCGCACAGTGGCTGAACTTTGGAAACTGTCCTTCAATCTTTACGTATTCCATATTGTGCTGTTACTCCTGACTTTTATAGCTCACCCGGAGCCTATAAAAACATTTTCTGTGGCTGATAGCGTTTTTTCACCTCATCCCACTGGTAAATTCCCTTGAATCCACCCTGGCTGTCACACATACGCACCCAGCCTTCTTTGTGCTCTCCTCTGACAAATCTCTCAGCAAGCGCATTTCCATTTTCCAGAAGGCGGTCGCCTTCCCGTGTACAAAAAATTTCCGGATAATCCTTCAGGACCTGCCCGATACTGATCACCCGGTCTCCAATTGTACCATTTCTTACCGCTTCCTCAACCTGCGCAAGTGTCATACTGTCTTCCCAGACAAAATTCCCAGATCTGGTGCGGAGCAATTCTTCCATACAGCCGCCACATCCGAGTTTCTGTCCGATGTCATGACATAATGTACGGATATATGTTCCCTTACTACAGGTCACAGAAAATCGCACATATGGAAGCTCTATCTTTTTAATCTCAATCTCATAAAACTGTACAGCACGCGGCTTTCGCTCTACTATCTTACCTTCACGGGCCAGTTCATAGAGTTTCTTCCCGTCTACTTTCAGAGCAGAATACATCGGTGGAATCTGCTGCTGTTCCCCCAGGAAACTCCTGATCACCGTACGTACCTCTTCTTCTGTTACTTCGACAGGCTTTTCTTCAAGAACCGTTCCTGTCATATCCTGGGTATCTGTTTCCAGACCCAGATGAAGAAGTGCCTCGTATGTTTTCTGTTTTTCCGTCAGAAGATCAACCAGCTTCGTTGCCTTTCCGAGAACGACCGGAAGCACACCTTCTGCTTCCGGATCCAGTGTCCCGGTATGTCCGATTTTCTTCATATGAAGGATTCCACGGAGTTTTGCAACAACATCAAAAGAAGTATATCCTTTTTCCTTACGGATATTCAATACGCCATCCATTATGCGTTCTCCTCTTCTGTTAGCTGTTTTTCAATTTCTGCTGTAATATTATTGATCACATCATACATAGAGCCCTGCAGGTCACAGCCCGCTGCTCTGGTGTGTCCACCGCCTCCAAAGAAGACTGCCACCTTGCTCACATCTACCCTGCCATTGGAGCGAAGGGATACTTTGAATGACTGTGTCTCCAGCTCATAAATAAAGATTGCTACTTCCACGCCTCGGGTAAGTCGGAGCTGACTGACAATGCCATCCAGATCGCTTCCTGTCACGCCATAAAAATCCATATCTTTCTTTCGAAGATATCCGATGATGCATGTACCGTTCTGAAGAAGAATACTTTCTGCAAGAACTCTTCCCATAACCTGATTCTGGATATATGTTTTCTGATAAAAAGATTCATCTATGATCCTGCTGAACGGGATTCCCGTCTTCATCAGTTCTCCTGCAATCCTCATTGTTTCCGGTGATGTAGAAGAATACTGAAAAACGCCTGTATCATGGATCATTCCTGTATAAACAGCCGTTGCAACCGCAAGATCCACTTTATCCGGATCCAGAATTCCATACAGTACTTCACAGCAGGAGCTAACCTCTCCACGGATATGATTCACATCTGCAAATCCCGAATTGCTCACATGATGATCGATGCATACTGTTTTCTTTGCATGCTCAAACAGATTGTCAGCAAGCGCCAGACCGCCGGAACCGGTGATAGACAGGCGAATCGGTTCGTCGCCGCGTCCGAGGTCCACAAGCTTCTTGTGGATGTCGACCAACAGGCCGGCCACGGTGGCACGCACGTTGGCGTGGTGGCGTCGGTAATCGGAGAAGAGGGTGTCTCCCAGGGAATCGGACTGATCAAGCACCACGGCCTTGACGGTGGTGGAACCGATGTCCAATCCCACACGCAGGGGCTTCGGGTGTGAAGCGGGCTTTACGCTCGCGTCAGTGGCGATGTCAACCATGTGTTCCTCTTAATTCCGACTTCCGGGAGTGCACGCTTTGAGGCATCATGAACCGTTTCGGGACGGCTGGCAGATACCCTGCGGACGGCTTCGCCCGGCTACTTCTTATGGAATATTAGTCCGACCACCTGCCCAACATGGCACGAGGCGAGGCGATTTCGCTCACGGGAAGGCCTTTTCCCAACAGTTCCAACGATATTGCTGAGTGCGGCATTCCAGAACTGCTACTACGAGGCCTGTTGGCCTTCGCCGGCTTCGCGGTCTTTCAAATAGATTTCGGGGATATCTCGTTCTTGATCGTGGAGCTTGGCCCAGATGACCGGTTCGCCGGCTTCCAGAGACTTGGGCACATCGAGGATGCGCTGGTTTCTGGAGCCGCGGAATTGCAGCAGCGAGTCCTTCTGGTCTCTGAGGTAGCGGCCGTCGACGAGAATGTCGATGAGATGTAGCAATTCAAGCTTGTCTGGGGTTTCTCCGGGGCGCATGAGTTCTTCCCATGTGTAGCCGGTCCACGACCAGATATCTTTGGTATGACCGAATTCCTGGCGGATACGTTGTGCGAGCGGCACCAGCACGGGAGTGTTGAGGAATGGCTCGCCGCCAAGGAACGTAATGCCTTGCACCCATGGGGCTTTCAGATCTTCGATGATTTTGTCTTCAAGTTTTTGCGTGTATTCGTGGCCGGCTTGGAAATCCCAGATGGAGGCGTTGAAGCAGTCGACGCAGTGGAAGGGGCAACCGGAGACGTAAAGGGAGTTGCGCACGCCTTCTCCGTCGGTGACAATGAAGGTTTTGTAGTCGGCGATCATCCGCTTGGACATGCGCCGGCCATCCCATTGACCGGCTTTCGGATCGTTGGCAAGACCGTTGGAGGGTACGGAGGGGCCACGCCCGGTCTCGCCGGCCGCAAAGTCATGGCGCTTGGGTTCGGGCTTGGTCGTATGCAGCTCCGGCATGATTCCCTCCTTACGGAAACCATTAGCTCCCGCTGGCGGGAGCTGTCCGTCATCAGACGGACTGAGGGTGGTCAACACCATAAAGGATGACCGCCCTCAGTCTCGCTTACGCTCTACAGCTCCCGTCAGCGGGAGCAAGTATAAACCCTACTTGGTCTCTTCGAACCACTCGCGAGTGGTTCCGTCATCCAGCGTCACACGACCGGTTTCGCCGCTCATGTGCTTGACTCGGTGGGCAATTTCCTCGTGACGGCCGTGCCCCATCGGGCGCCGCACCGGATTGACGCGGGGGGCGGCGGGGGCGGCGGGGAGAAGGACTTC
>OGUP01002234.1_pt1 | contig 9921 bp, 5 predicted proteins | sample 1553661 | NCBI WGS metagenome assembly OGUP01 (sample SAMEA2580026, study PRJEB22360) | human gut metagenome | biome: human gut; feature: human-associated habitat; material: faeces | place: Denmark | collected 2008/2010
GGAGTTAACTCCAAAGGCTTGCGGAGATAGAACAAACAGGAAGAAAACCCTTAACTATCCAACGGGAAAGGTTTATAGATATGGACAAGATCTTTTCCATAGCCCCGCTTATAGATAAATCCTTTTTAAATATTTCCATAAAAAAAGCTGTACCCTCAGAAGATACAGCTTTTTTTATGTGATTCCGTTGCGATTCGAACGCAAGACCCACGCCTTAGAAGGGCGTTGCTCTATCCAGCTGAGCTACGGAACCAGCCTTAATTGCGGTGCAAAGGTACGCTTTTTTACGAATATTGCAAATTTTTGTATCACCTTTTTTCGTTACCTATGTATAAAAGGCTCATTTGCTACATAAAAAGTAATGATTAGTTACCTTTACAAACAAGATACACGGTATTTATATACAGATGTATTAAAACATTTTGCAAATTATCAATGTTACTAATTATAAAAAGTAAAAATATGGAGGAATATTCAAGTAGGAAAAGTAGCATTGACCCGAAAATGAATGAAAGAGTAATAACAACTAAATTTTAAAGAGATGGAATGGGAAAATCAGTTGATACAAGAATTGCAATGGTCAAATAAAATCAGCAATAAGGCGAGTAAGGAATTGGTAGCCCAGGAGATTGCCGGACTGGCCAAAGACGGTGATGTCATAGGAGCAGGCTCCGGCTCTACCGTTTATCTCACTTTGTTTGCATTAGCTCAACGAGTTAAACAAGAATCTTTGCATATAGAAATCATTCCGGCATCTGCCGAAATTTCGATGACATGTATACAGCTTGGCCTGCCGCAAACTACTCTGTGGAATAAGCGTCCGGATTGGACATTCGACGGTGCAGACGAAGTGGATCCGCATAATAACCTCATCAAAGGACGTGGTGGAGCCATGTTTAAGGAGAAGCTCCTAATTAAAAGCAGTGGTAAGACTTACATCATTGTCGATGAGAGCAAGCTTGTCAGCAAACTGGGGAGCAAATACCCCATACCGGTGGAAGTATTTCCACATGCTCTCTCCCATGTGGAAAACGAGATACGCTTATTGGGAGCTTCAAAAATCAGCCTACGTCTTGCAGAAGGAAAAGACGGTCCGGTATTTACCGAAAGCGGTAATTTCATTCTTGACATTCATCTCAGCAACATTGTTCCTGATTTGGAACAGAAACTGAAAGCCATTACCGGGGTTATCGAAAGCGGGCTGTTCATTGGTTATGACATTACAGTCCTAATGGCAAACCGCTGATGTACCAAAGTACAAATAAGGCAGTCCATGCCAATAGAATGACTAAAGAATATCTCCAAGTATACTTCAGTAGTGAACCATAAGTGGATTGCCTATCATATTGCTGCATATAGGTCAAGACAAGTGGCATGTAGAACATAAAAGGTGTTATGGCATTTGTTGCACTGTCACCTATACGGAACGCACATTGGGTCATATCCGGCGAAATGCCCATACTTGCCAATACCGGAACAAAAATGAAAGACATAAAAGCCCATTTAGCTGTGGCAGATACCATAAAGAGATTGACCAGCGCCGTAAAAAGAATGAAGAGAATCAATATCCATAAACTACTCAAAGAGGCGGAGGACAGCAGATTAGCGCCTAAAATGGCAATGCACTTGTCCAAGTGGGAATATTCAAAACAAGCAAACATCTGTGAGGCAAAGAAAGCTATCACAAAATAAACGCCCAGCAGTTTCATCGGCTGCGTAAGTCCTTCTATCACATCACCGTCCGTACGGTATCGGCCGGAGGCAAAACCATAGACCATCCCCATCAAACCTATTCCAAACGAAAGCAAAAACAGAATACCAACTATAAACGGAGAACGAATCAACCCACCATTGACACTCCGCAATATCCCCCATGAAGAGAATGTAGCCCACAGAATAATGGCAATATACAGCAAGCCTGCAAATACAGCTCCCAACATAGCTCTCCGTTCCTTGCGGGACAGTTGTTTGTAGCCATTAAAATGAATATCCCCTGCATACATTCCCAAGTGCGGCAACAAGCTCCTGCGGGTAATATGATAAATGATGAATGCAAGCAGGAACGTGGAAACAAAGAGAAAATAATAATTGCACAGCGGTCCAGTCTGCCCCGGAGCAATATTCATCCTATCAGCCGCTTCTTGCGTTACAGAGGCAATCATGGGGTCTAATGTACTCAAAAACACATTAGCGCTATAGCCACAAGAGACTGAAACATAAGCTTATACCTCCAATGGGGTGCAGACCGACGGACTGGAACAAAGTTGCAGCTATCGGCAACAGAATGATATATCCTGCATCTCCCACTATATTGGACAACAGTCCTAAGACAATGACCAGCAGAATAATGCGCCAAGGATCACGTGGACGTCGTACCCCCCTGCGAATACATGCATCGATGAAACCCGAATGCTGTGCCACCCCTATTCCGAACATAGCCACAATCACCAGCCCTAACGGAGCGAATCCCGTAAAATTGGTTATGACATGGCGCAGCAGCCAGCGTATGCCCTCCGGACTCAGCAGGCTCTGCACCCGTATTTCTTCTCCAGTCTGCGGTTGCAGCACGCTCAGACCATAGACATCGAATATCCATGAAAGGAGGATGACTGCCAGCGTCAGCAGGAAGAACATCGTAGCGGGATGTGGCATTCGGAGTTTACTCATCGTCGGCTTCCAGATTGTCTATATTCAAGATTCGAAGTTCCAATGCACGCACCACCAGACGAGTGGCATTCACCCCCACCCGTTCACTAGGCGGGAAAAGACGGCCGACCAAGTCATTCTGCCGTTTCTCCAGCGACTTGACTCCAAAAGGCATTCCCCTAAGATTGGCAATCATTTCTTTGGTATAGCCCAGTGCCAAATGACGGAGGAAACGCTCGTCATACTCATCAATATCATAGCTTATGATTGCTTCCTGACGTTTTGCATCATTCAGGACAGATTTCTTGAAGCGTTCCACTATCTTCTCCAGTATCGGATAGTTAAAGACCAGCTTCTTGCCGTCCATCACTGCCTGCACATCGGTTTTGGTCAGCAACTCTCCGGTTTTCAGGATAATGCCGTCGGCACCGGCTTCAAGTACGTCCACCCATAACTTCTCATTCAATATTTCTCCCGTGAATATCAGCACATGTACTCCCGGATAACGCTTGAAGATATTCCGGCAGATGTCCACCCCGATTGTGGTCGAACCTCCCAATCCCAAGTCCAGCAGAACAAGATCCGGTACGCCGGCTTCAATCAATGTCCAGAACTCCTGCTCAGTCATAGCAGTACCTATTACCTCCGCATTGGGAATTTCATGGCGGAAAATCTCTTCCGTCCCTTTCAGCTCCAACTTGACATCTTCAACGATGATTACTTTAAATTTTTTGTCTTCCATATTTCATTTTTTCGGTAGCGTAAAATATATTGTAAAACCTCCTTCCTTTCCCGGTTCGGCATTGATACGGCATCCCCGGCGTCCGGCAAACTCGTCATGGTCGCGGATAATCTGCTTGCACACCAGATATTCCGTACCATACAGTTCTCCTTTCTCACCGGCCGTCATGCGGGACAAGTCGGGATAGAACAATTGGTTCAATTCTTCACGGGTCTTTTCCCTGCGCATATCTGTAAACAGAAAACGTATAAATTCCCCATCTTCCCGGGCCGACAGACAGACAGCTCCATCCAGAGTTACGGAGCAAGCCTCGTCTATCAGGTTTTCAAGCAGGAAACGCAACTGGTTCCAGTCACCGGTAATCCGTCCTTCCAACGGTTGTATCTTAAAATCAATATGCGCCTTGTTTCCCTTATACACTTTGCGGAAATATTTCCCGGCAGTAGCCATAAGTTCCGGCACAGATATTGTCGCACGCCTAAAAGTCACCTCTTCCAACTGGCGGGAAGCGCATGAACTGAGTGTCGTAAAGATACCTTTGTAATACTCTATCAATTCGCTGATGGCAACCACCGTTTCCCGCTCCTCCGCTTCTGTCTGTTTGCCGGACCGCAGTTTCCCTATCAGCTGCTTTATCTTGTTCGGATAATAAATCGTTTCATGCTTGATGGTCGAAAGACAATTATCCAGCACCATGTTCTGTACATGCAGCAAACTGTCTTCCCAGGAAGCTCGCCGGGCTTCATCTTGAGCCACTTCGATGTCCCGGTATTTCGTAGCCAACTTAACCACTGCATTGAAGATTACAATGGAGACATAACGGGCTATCAGTTCCAAAAGCAAATGGTCGGTCTCCTGCTCCGTACCTTCCCTGCGTTCCAGACACAGCACACCTATGCAACGACACATATTGCCTGCATCCACAACAAGCGGCAATGCTTGTATACCCTTTTCCGATATGTACACTTGCTGCTCAAAGCAATTCTCCATATATTTCCTCCAGATAGGCAACTCGTCCACGGCGGTATCTTCCACTGGATTGGAAGTGTATTCCAGCTTATGTGTAGTCTCGTTGTATACAGCTATGCTTAACCGGTCGATACTCAAAAGTTCGTTCACTGCATCAAAAGCGGAACCTACAATCTGCCGCGGGATTTCCTTCAATGTATCCTCCTCACGCTGCAACATTTCCTCCGTATCCGAAACCGGCAACAAGGAGGCATTGAACACCTTTCCATTAATTTCCAGTACTTGCTCCAGATTCCAGCGGTTCACCAGACGTTTACGGAAGTAGAGTATGTAATATCCCAACAGCAATACGAACAGCAAAATCACCGCCAGCAAAATGCCCACCATCTTGTTGTTGGTGGAACGCTCCAGCTGCCGGCAATATTCTTCCAAGGATTGGTCTTCTCCCAACAGTTTGTATAAGGTAGTGTAGGCAGCATTATTATAGCTATAGTCATCCCATTGCTTCAATGCAAGAAATGAGACTGCCGCTTCATTCCTGATATCCAGAATTACATGGAAATCCGAATTGAACATCTGGTTCCACCAATCCAGTTCCGCAGGCGCCCCGTCTCCCGTCAGCGTCATATAGCGACGTATAGGATGGGCGTATTGCTTGTAATGTTCGTTCAGGCAATACATTGCCGAATCTATGTATTGTAAAGCCAGTTCGTATTCTCCGTCTACATTGCAGTAATAAGCTTCATTGGCATAATCGGAGGCTTCGTCCAGCAAAGCTTCGTATTCATTCTGTGCAAGCAGTGCCAAAGAATCCGGTAACACCTCTCCGGAAGCAGGCTGTTCCACAGCATGCCGGCAGGATGACATGCACAAAGACAACACGACGAGCAACACCGACACGGACTTACGGATACCGGCAGGCAGACGGAAATAAAAACGGCTGCCTTTTCCCAGCCCGCTCTCCACATTAAATAGACAGACCTTGAACAAATCATTCGTCTTGCGATATTTTTCAATGATGCCCTTACAGTTCATCAGTCCAAAGCCACTTCCTTTGTTCTTCCTCAATTCCTCCTTGTCGGGAGCGTCACTCATACCGATGGCTTTCGAGTCATATACTTTTTCTCCCACAATGCGGGCTACATCTTCCGGTGACAATCCACAACCATTATCCTCTACCGAGATTTCCACATAATCTTCCTCCTGCCGTGCATATACTTTCACCATACCGCCCTGAGGGGTATATTTACGGGCATTCTCCGCCAGTGTATTTATCATAAACAATGTAAGGGCTTTGTCTGCCTTTACCCGGATATCCGTAGGCTGCACCTCCAACGACTGTCTCTTCATCTCGAATGTACGGCTTCCCTTCCTAAGCAGCTCGAAAAGTTCATTCAATTCGAACGTCTCTATGTTCAGGCTAAGGCTTCCTTGCTTCATCTTTATCCAAAGGGCAAGAATATCATTGTATTCATTGATGGTAGTAACCAACTCGTCGATATACTGGTATTTCTCCTCTTTGATCCGCTCCTCTTTGATGAATCCTTTTTGAGTCAGTTTCTGCACTTCGTTGATGATACGGTCTATGTACGGGTGAATTCCGTTGACAATAGCCATACATGCTTTCTTTATCAGATTTTGCCGTTTGTTCCCCGCGATGTGCTGCTCGTAAATGTAGCGTTGCTTTTCCAGTCTGCGGCGTTCGTCGCCAAGGGAGATGGACGTCATGCCGTTGTCGATTGCCCATTGGATATAGGGAGTTATCACCCGTACCATCGCCTGCTCATCCTTGCTCATCCGACGCGGGAACACTAATTGCCCGTTGTCTATGCGGATATCCTTCACTCCAAACAGCTTTTCCAATTCCGGGCAGACAGCCGTCCGGATAGAGTCGACGATTTCCTCCTCAGTCTGTGCATCTGCCGGAATGGATGCCGTTATCTTCTGACAGATATCCAGCATCAGCTGCAGACGGCGGAGATGCACTCTGTTCCGGTCTTTGGAACGCTTGTTGAAAAACCAGAAGAAGAGGGATACAAGCACGAAGCCCACAATGACCAGTGACAACACGACGTTGAGTTGCCCCGCCTCCTTTTCCAATGCCTGATAGCGGCTTTCCAGTTCTTTATCCTGGCGTGTATCTTCAAGGATATCCAGGTAAATATTGCGGTTATAGTCTGATTTTTCTTTCATTCCGAGTCCTGCATACGAAACGCTCAACTGTTCACGAATACGTGAAATCCACTCGGGCACGGTTTTCAGTTTCTGCTCCATCCATGCCTTCTCCGCACAAATCGTATCTCGACGGTCAAATGCTTTCAGCCAGTCCAAACTATCGTGGCAGTCATAGAAAAGGCGGTGATGGTCATTTACACATTCCAGAGCAAGTTTTAGCGTGTCAAGAGCTTCTGTATAGTGACTGTGGGCATTCAGGTATTTGCCGATAGATACATATGCACCTGCTATCTGATACAAATCCTTGTATTGGCTGAATTTTTGCAATGCCAACTGCCCCAGACGCATGGGAAGCAGCGAATCTACCGGTACTCCAAAACGTGTCAAGGCATGGGAGCGGCGGTCTTGAAAAAATGCGTAATTATCCGGTGAAGCCATCAAGTTGGCAAGTCCCTGCACTCCATTGCCCTCAAAGTAAAGATAGCCCTTGCGCGAAGCCAACCGCCATGCGGTATAGAGCTCATCAAATTCTCTCAGTCTTCGCTCATCCGGTGTCTCACCCTCGCATAAGGCAGCAGAACCTTTGATGTAGTGATAATACAACAGCTGATTGGTATCTGCCAGCAACTCTTGTTTTTTAGTAACTTCATTAATAGAGGCTACAGCTTCCGGACGCTGTTGCAAATAATAATAATACACAGCAGATACAATATAAAATTCCGAACGGGCATAATTCAAACGCATTTGCTCGTGTTGGTCCACAAACAGATTGTCATCCTCCGCTATTCTTTTCATACGGTGCAAGGCACTATTGCGATAATCGTAGAACTCCTTGTTCAACGCCGTCCGCTGATAAATCTTCATCAAACCGATGTCGGCAATAAGGAGTTCCAGTTCATTCTTGGTCAGATTATAGACATCCATATGAAACTTTTCGGCCTGCTCAAAATCCATGCGCATAAAAGCACAAAAGCCCAGATTATTGGATGCTTCCGCTTTTCCTTGTTTATAGAGGCTGACTTCACGGTAGGCTCTTGATGCCGCATGGCAGGATGAATCCAGGTTTTTATAACGAAAAGCATAAGCCACCTGGTTTAGAGAGTCGATAAGGCGTACTTCCTTCATGGGTGCCGTTCCCACACACGAAACCATTGTTGTACAAAGGCACAACAACCCCGCAAACCATATAAAAGAAAGTCGTTTCATAAAGCAAAGCTACGAATAAATCCGGGAAAGAAAAATAATTTTTATACAATAACTCTTGTTTTATGTAACGGGAAATTCCTACCTTTGCATGCAAATTAACAAATAGGTAACATCTATTACACAAATGAGCGAAAAAGCACCCTTTATGGTATTCTCCGGAACAAATTCGAGATACCTTGCAGAGAAAATCTGCGCTAGCCTTGATTGCCCTCTGGGAAAGATGAACATCACCCATTTTGCAGATGGTGAGTTTGCAGTCTCTTATGAGGAATCTATCCGTGGCTCGCATGTATTCCTGGTTCAATCAACCTTCCCTAATTCTGACAACTTGATGGAACTTCTGCTGATGGTTGATGCTGCTAAAAGAGCATCGGCAAAAAGCGTTGTAGCCGTTATCCCTTACTTCGGTTGGGCACGTCAGGACAGAAAAGACAAACCCCGTGTTTCCATCGGCGCCAAGCTGGTGGCCGACCTGCTCTCTGTTGCAGGTATCGACCGTCTGATTACGATGGACCTTCATGCAGACCAGATTCAGGGTTTCTTCAACATTCCGGTGGATCATTTGTATGCATCAGCAGTATTCCTCCCCTATATTGAATCCTTGAAACTGGAAGACTTGGTAATCGCCACCCCGGATGTCGGCGGTTCAAAACGCGCCAGCACATTCTCCAAATACCTCGGTGTACCTCTGGTATTGTGCAACAAGACACGCGAAAAAGCAAACGTGGTTGCCACCATGCAAATCATCGGTGATGTAAAAGACAAGAATGTAGTATTGGTAGACGATATTGTAGATACAGCAGGAACCATTACCAAGGCTGCCAACATCATGCTGGAAGCAGGAGCCAAATCTGTCCGTGCCATTGCTAGCCACTGCGTAATGTCCGACCCTGCTTCTTTCCGTGTACAAGAATCCGCACTAACGGAAATGGTATTTACTGATAGTATCCCCTACTCTAAAAAATGTGACAAGGTTAAACAGTTGAGCATTGCCGATATGTTCGCCGAAACCATCAAGCGGGTGATGAACAATGAATCAATCAGTTCACAATACATTATCTAACCGCTCCGCGGTTAGAAATTAAAAATTAAAGGCTGCGCGGTTCTGAAGTGAACATTGCGCAGCCTTTAATTTTTAATTTCTAATTTTTAATTTTTAATTCTAATTCTCCAGCCTTCCCATCTTGTAGGTTCCTTTTCGTATCACCTTTCCGTTCTTGTCTGTTTCTACAAACGGACCGTGTTTCTTGCCTTGTTTGAAGAAGCCTTCATAACGGTTTCCGTTCTTGTCCTCCTGGATACCGCTACCTTCTTCCATACCGTTCACAAAACCGCCTTTATATTTGGTTCCATCGGTCTGAATCAGGGTACCTTGGCCGTTGAACTTATTGTCTTTCCATTCACCTTCGTAAGAGTCACCTACATTCCATTTGTAAGTACCGTATCCGTCACGTTGGTTATCTTTCCAATTACCTTCGTAAACGGCGCCGCTTGCCCACGTAAATGTGCCGTGGCCTTCCTGCTTTCCATCCTTGAAGCTGCCCACATACTTGTTGCCGCTGGCATGGTAATAAATGCCCTCTCCGGTACGTTCACCTTGAACATAAGAACCTTCGTAACGGTCGCTGGTATGGAAAAAGTAAATACCTTTGCCATGCTGCATGTCGTCCTTCCAGTCACCTACATATTTGTCGCCGTTGGCATATTCAAAAGTTCCTTTACCGTCCCGGACATCATTTTTCCACTCCCCGTCATATTTGGAACCGTCATTCCAGGTCAGTGTTCCTTTGCCGTCTTTCTTGTCATTCTTCCACGAGCCTACATACTTGGAACCGTTCTTCCAGGTATACGTTCCTTGGCCTTCGCGTTTATCATTCACCCAGTCGCCCTCATAAATATCACCATTGTAATAGTACATGGTTCCTTTACCGTGCTGGTAATCCTGAAACCACATGCCGTCATAACGGTTGTTATTCATAAAATAGTAGATACCCCTGCCATGCTGCTGGTCTTGAAACCATTGCCCCTCATACTTTTCACCGTCGGGAAACATATATGTACCGTAGCCTTCACGCTTGCCCTTCACATACTCACCCTCGTAGACGTCGCCGTTCTTGAAAACGGTCTTCCCCTTTCCATTGGGCTTGCGGCCTTTTATTTCACCGGTATAGACGGCCCCGTTA
>OGUP01002247.1_pt1 | contig 9889 bp, 12 predicted proteins | sample 1553661 | NCBI WGS metagenome assembly OGUP01 (sample SAMEA2580026, study PRJEB22360) | human gut metagenome | biome: human gut; feature: human-associated habitat; material: faeces | place: Denmark | collected 2008/2010
TCGGCGGAGCGTCTGGTATTGTCCACCCTGCACGCTGGCGGTAAATTTGATAACAAATCATACAAAACCAGCGGTGGTTTGCACGGTGTCGGTTCTTCTGTTGTAAATGCATTATCAAAACGCCTTACTATTGATATTGAACGTGATGGCGGATTGTTTCATGACTCTTACGAAAAAGGGCATCCAACAACAGAACTGATTGACGGCCTGCTCCCGATGATTAAGAAATCAAAAGGACACGGAACTACAATCAATTTCCTGCCGGATGATGAAATTTTTGATACAGTGAAGTTTGGAGCAGAAGAGGTAAAGAACAGGCTGCATCAGACAGCTTACTTAAACCCGAAGCTGATAATTCACTATGAAGACAAGAGAAAGAAAGAAGTAGAGTCAATTACTTTTCACGAAGAAGAAGGTATTATCGGTCTTGTGAAGTCTATGACGAAAGACTCTGAAACAGTTCAGGACGCACCGGTTTCTGTTTCTGGAAAGAGTGACGGGATTGAAGTTGAATGCGCTTTTCAGTACACAACAGAATTTCACGAAAATGTGACCGGATTCTGCAACAGTATCTATACAACAGAGGGTGGTACTCACCTGACAGGCTTTAAGACAGCCCTGACAACACTTATCAATACATATGCAAGGGAGCTTGGTATCCTTAAAGAAAAGGACGCAAACTTCACCGGAGCGGACGTAAGAAACGGTCTTGTGGCTGTTGTTTCTGTAAGACACCCGGACCCGAGATTTGAAGGCCAGACAAAGACAAAGCTGGATAACCCGGATGCTGCAAAAGCGGTTTCATCCGTTATCTCAGAACAGCTGCAGATGTATTTTGACCGCCATCTGGAAGAACTGAAAGCTGTTATCGGCTGTGCTGAAAAGTCTGCAAAAATCAGAAAAGCAGAAGAAAAAACAAAAACAAATATGCTGACAAAGCCGAAGTATTCTTTTGACAGCAATGGAAAACTGGCAAACTGTAACTGTAAAGACCCGGAGAAATGCGAAATCTTTATCGTTGAGGGTGATTCTGCGGGCGGTTCAGCTAAGACAGCAAGGAATCGTGAATTTCAGGCAATCTTTCCAATCAGGGGTAAGATTCTGAATGTGGAAAAGGCAAGCATCAATAAAATCCTGGCAAATGCCGAGATTAAAACAATGGTTTATGCTTTCGCCTGTGGGTTCTCTGAAGGGTATGGCAATGACTTTGACATCTCAAAATTGAGATACAACAAAATCATTATCGCAGCCGATGCGGATGTGGATGGGGCACATATTGCCACACTACTCTTGACTCTGTTTTACAGATTTATGCCTGAACTGCTTTATGAAGGACATGTATATATCGCGATGCCGCCATTATACAAAGCGATTCCGAACGGAAAGAACGGAAGAGAAGAGTATCTGTATGACGACAAGGCACTTGAAAAATACAGAAAAACACATAAAGACTTTAAACTGCAGCGTTATAAAGGTCTCGGGGAAATGGATGCGGAGCAGCTATGGGAGACTACTATGAACCCGGCGACAAGGATGCTTAAGCAGGTTGAAATTGAGGACGCGCAGGCGGCTTCAGATTTGACAGCCTTACTGATGGGGAATGAGGTACAGCCAAGAAAAGAGTATATTTACAGTAACGCGACGGAAGCAAATTTGGATGTGTGAAAGGAATTAAGGTATATGACACAAGAGGAAATACTTGCTTTTCTAACACGAAAAAGAACGCAGGAGGAGTTAAGGGAATATGTCAACCCGGATGGAAAATTAAATTATTTCGGAACACAAAAAATATTGAATGATTATTGTAACAGATGGAAACTTAACGAATGTGAGTCTTATTTGTATGTATTATTGCTAGAAGAAAAAAATGTATATATTGGAGAAACTGAAGCTATTTTTAAAAGATTTCGCAGACATTTTTCTCTTAATAGTAACAATTATGCGGAATTTGAAAAAATATATCCTGCAAAAAGCGTATATGAGGTTGTTCCACTTGGGAATGCAAATAAACATACTAGACTGTTATACGAAAATGCTTTAACTGTATTATTTGCAAATAAGCTCAGTATGCTACAAGTGAGGGGCGGACATTTCTCAAATCCTAATATAAACATTGCTTATGATACAGAAAATTTGCGAATTCATGGTTACAGTATTTTCAATGAAAAAATACGACCAATAAGAGAAAATACATATGAAGCATTTCAAAAAATACAAAAAATGTATAGAATTTACCCAAATCTTGATATTAAATAAAATGGATTGCGCCGGCAGAAATTCTGCCGGCATTTTTTCGCAAAAAAAATTCCTGCCGCCAACAATTCCAGTATACTAAAAATAGAGCAAAAAAATACTTAAGACTAAGAAAGAAAAAATGAGCATTTGCCGATGAAAGACATGAAAGATTTGGAAAAATTAAGAGAAAAGAAGCGGCTGAGAGAGCCAAAAGAATCTAGGACACAATATCGCTACTAAGAAAACTTGCTTGCGTAGATAATCTGCCGGGCAAAATATTTCCGCAAAAATTTTGTTCTTTTGGAAAAATATGGCATACTGAAGATGCAAATTAAAATAAAGAGAGGTGGAAAAATATGTTTCAGATGACGAAAGAAGATGCTATGAATACACTTAAAAATTACTCGATGTTAATGTCTCGTGTAATAGAAGTTGTTGATGAAATCGGGTTCCTGGACAAAGAATTTGATACTTTGGATATCAATAAAACTGATTTTACGAAAGACTCCGTACATGTTGTAGCATACGACGGACATTACGATATATATGATTCTGTATCTTGCAAATTCCCTTTGGAATTTTTGTTTGAACCTGCAGAAATGCATAAAGATTGGTACAAAGAAAAACGCGAAGCAGAAGAAAAGAAAAAACAAGCAGAAAGAGAAGAGGCAGAAAAAGAAGAAGAACTGAGATTACTGAAGAAGCTTAAATTAAAATATGAACAGAAGTGATGCTTGAAAAAGAAGCACCTTCCGATGACGAATATGGAGAATATGAAAAACTTGGAAAAATCAAAAGAAAAAAAATTTACTGAGAGGGCCGAAAGAATTCAAAACACAATATCACTGTTAAAAAGCCTTGCCTGTGTGCTGGCTCTGATTGCCGCTGTATTTATGTTTTTTCATGTGCGGAACGATTACAATAATTATGCTGGAAGCCAGCTTGTAATGGCTGAGGTAATTAATGTCGAAGGTGCTGATGATAAAAATATCAATGTAACATATCGGTATAATATAGCCGGTAAGGAATACGAATCAGGCAAAATACAGCCTCCGGAAAAAATAAAAAAAGGAGATAAAAGAGAAATCCGGGTTAAGAAAGACAGTCCGGAAATAATTCTTAAGCATAATGATATCAATTTGGTAATATTATATGGTGTAAATCTTGGATTATGGCTTGGTTTGACAGTTTTGTGTCTGTACAAAACAGCAACCTGCATGCTTCCGTCTGAAGAGGAGTAAGCTAAGACGGAAAGTGTTGGATTTACAACGAAGCCAGGAGTGACATTTAAATCATCCAGCAGAAACCATCTGCCAGCATTTTTTTCGCAAAAAACCTCGCTGCTGGCAAAAATTTCAGCATATTGTAAAAGGAAAAGTAATTTTAGAAAGCGAGGAAAATTCAGATGACAAACAAAAATACTACGAAAAAAACAAGGAAAGCAAGAAAAAACTTTCCACTCATTAAGTTTATTTGCACCATATTCTTTTTTGTCGGCACCATACTTTTCGTAATCAATGCTGTAACTGATTACAAAACATATACAAACAGCGAAATTGTGAAAGCTAATGTCATTAATGTGTCTGGTACAAAGAACGACATGCTGAACGTCAAATATAGATATAACTATGACAGCAATAAATACGAGGAGAGTGCTAAACAATCCGTCGGTGAAATTAAAGCGGGTGACGAAAAGGAAATCCGGATACAAAGAAATGCTCCGGAACAAATAATTACAACACCAATAAAGACCGCAGTAATGCATAATATTGCCTTTGCGCTTTGTCTTTTCGCATACGTAGCAGCATCAATTAACCTTGTTAAGCTGATTGGCTAAAGATAATATTTTCTGCCGGCAGAAATTCTGCCGGTATTTTTTTCGCAAAAATCTTTCGGCCGGCATAAAATCAAGCATAATAAAAATAGAAAAAAATACTTAGAAAAGGAGACTTTGTTGATGGAAAAATTGTCGGTGGAAGAATTGGAAGAACTAAGAGAAAAAGAATTCGATGAAAGAGCTGAAAGAGCTGAAAGAATCCAAAACACAATATCACTGTTTAGAAAAATTGCCTGCGTTTTGGCGGTGATAATTGCCGCTGCGTTTATATTTTTTCATGTGCGGAAGGATTACAACAATTATGCGGTAAGCCAGCTTGTAATGGCTGAGGTAATTAATGTCGAAGGTACTGATGATGAAAATATCAACGTAACATATCGGTATAGCATTGCCGGGAAGGAGTACGAATCGGATAAAATACAATACACAGAAAAAATCAGAAAAGGAGACAAAAAGGAAATCCGGGTTAAGAAAAACAACCCGGAAATAATTCTTAAACATAATGATATCAATTTGGTAATATTCTACGATGTAATGATTGGATTGTGTCTTGGATTGACGGTCTTATGTCTATATGAGATGGCAACCTACACACTACCGTCTGCGGTGGAGGAAATTAAGACGGAAAGTGCTGGGTTTACAACGAAGCCGGGGGTGACGTTTGCGTCAATCGTGGAAGAAAATAAGAAGAAAAACGAAAAAATAAATACAGAAAAGAAGATTTAAATTACCCGGCAGAAATCCTCTGCCGGTATTTTTTTCGCAAAAACTTTCCTGTCGGAGAAAATTCCAGCATATTGTAAATGTAAAAGCAATTTCAGAAAGCGAGGAAAATTTAGATGACAAACAAAAAGCTTATTAAACTTATTTGCTCCGTATTCTTTTTGGCCGGCATGGTCGGCATCATACTTTTCGTAATCAATGTCGTAACTGATTACAGGACATATACAGACAGCGAAATTGTGAAAGCTAATGTCATTAATGTATCCGGTACGAAAAACGGCATGCTGGATGTTAAATATCAATACAATTATGGCGGCAAGAAGTATGAGGAAAACGTTAGGCAATCCGTCGGCGAGATTAGAGCGGGAGACGAAAAAGAAATCCGGATACGGAAAAGCATTCCAAAAAAAATAATTATCACGACAATAACGACTGTAATATGTAATAATATCGCTTTTGCTCTTTCTCTTTTTGCGTCTTTGGCGACGATAGTTTTGTTGTTTGGCTTGGCAAAGAAAAAAGCAGAAGAAGATTCTGATATTGAAATTTAATATTGAAAACCTGCCGGCAGGAATTCTGCCGGTATTTTTTTTCGCAAAAAGCTTTCGGCCGGCAAAAAATCAAGCATACTAAAATAGAACAAAATACTTCTTAAGAAATGAAAAAAGGAGCATCTGCCGATGAAAAATATGGAAAATCTGAAAAAGCTAAAAGAAAAAGAATTCGCTGAGAAAGCCGACAAAAGCAAGAACACAATATCGCTGCTTAGAAAATATGCCTTCGTGCTGGCAGTAATCGTCGCTGCGCTTATGCTTTTTCACGCGCAGAAGGATTACAACAATTATGCTGGAAGCCAGCTTGTAATGGCTAAGGTAATTAATGTCGAAGGTGCTGATGATAAAAATATCAATGTAGCATATCGGTATAATATCGCCGGTAAGGAATACGAATCTGACAAAATACAATACCTAGAAAAAATAAAAAAAGGAGATAAAAAAGGAATCCGGGTTAAGAAAAACAATCCGGAGGTGATTCTTAAGTATAATGATATCAATTATGCCGTGCTCTGTGATGTATTGATTGGATTGTGTCTTGAGCTGGCGGTCTTATGGATGTATAAAATGACAATCTATATGCTGCCGTCTGTAGAGGAATAAGTTAAGGCGGAAAGTGTTGGGACTGCGACAAAATCAGGTGCATAACATTTGCGCAATTGTGGAAGAGAGTAAAAATAAAAACAAAAAAATAAGTAATTCTAACAAAAAAAAGCCCACATGTATTTTTCTAATCGTAATCGGTATTTTGCATATTAATTATGCAAAAAAAATAAAGAAGGGAGAAAAAAATAATGAAAACATATACACAAGATTGCTTATTTAGCAACAGTTTTTTGTGCACCTGAAAAACAACAAAAATAATTGCAAAAAAAAATCTGCAAAAATATCACCAGCCGGTAAAAAATTCGGCATATTGTTTTTACAAAAAAAATAAGGAGGTGCTCTTGTGGACGACAAAAAAGAAGCAATAGCAGCACGCATTACAATCGTATTGTTTGTACTGATTCTGACTGCAGCGGCCGGAGTTTTTGCATATACCCTGAAACTGCATGGCTGCTACAAAAATAGCATTCAGGTGACCGCAGAAATTGATGATATCGCAATTGATAACCAGAGCAACATACAGGTAACTTACAAATATACATATAACGGCAAGGAATATACAACGCAACGTTCATCCCGCGTTGAAGAGATGAAAAGAGGAGATAAAAAAGAAATTAAAATAAGCAAGACTGATAAGTCGGAAGTTCTGCCATACGAATCTGAAATTGAAAACATACTGCCATTTGCAGCAATTGATGCAATGCTGCTACTGCTTGCGTGGGTGCTGTGGTTAAAATGTGTAAAGAAAAAATAAAAAAAATGATGCCGGCAGGGAAACCTGCCGGTATTTCTTTGCATGAAAAATTCATCATATTGTATGTGTACACAAAAAACACCGGAAAATCCGGAAATACAAAAAGAAAGGAATTAAAAAAAATGGATAAAAAATATAAACCAAGCGAGAGACAGAAGAAATGCAAGAATTCGTTTCCGTATATGGGAAAAGAAATGAACAAAACATACTGCAGAAAACTGATGCAGGAAAGAAGAGATGCAGAAGAGGATGATATGTCTGTATGTGTCAGCAATGAGCAGTGCGAGAACTGCCCGGACTATGAGAGCCGGTATATTGAATATCCGATTCAGGTCAACAACATCAAATGTAACGAGATGAAGGGACGCGCCGGTAGTCTGGTCAAGATTCGCCCGTGCAATAAAGAATACGGCAACAAAACATATCTTGGGCTGTATCTCGGAAATCAGCCGTGGTCTCAAACGGTCAGTTACAACAACAAATCAGGCGAACTGACTGTCGGAATGGCAACAAATCCGGCGATTTACGTTTTTGATTTGCAGAAAATTATTTTTGGTGCTGAGAGCTGGTGGAGCATTATTGAGAATCCGGAAGAACTGAAGGATATTACCGATGATGATATCAATAGTCAGTGGTATGTTAAGGCGCTGAAGGCGATGCATAAGGAAGAGCCGGAGGAGACGATAGAAGAGAAGCTGAAACGCATTTTTGAAGCGGTGAAAGAACATCCTGAAAACTTTGAAGCTGCAAATAAGATTCGGCTTGGAAAATATTATGCCTTTGCAAAACCTTTTGATGTTACCTTTGAAAATGATGAGAGGGTGCAGGTTTCTGAAGGCTGTGTTTGCAGGATTAAGAATGACGGAAATGTTATTTTTGAAGGTTCTGGAGCAGAGATGCCAGAGAAAGCTTTAGGATACATTAAGAAAAATGCAGCAAAATACCTGGTAGACGTAACAAAATTGTTCTGATTTTTAAAGACAGCGGATTTTTCCGCTGTCTTTTTTCTTGCCAGAATCTTGCATATTAAAAACAATATGGGAGAAAAAAATAATATTAAACACCGGAAAAAATTCTGCATATTAGATGTAAGAAAAGTTGGAATTATGGAGGAAAAAGATGAAGACTGTTAAAATTTTATATGCGCCAAAATGTATTAAAAATGCAGAAATGTTAAATGGCTTTTTTAATGTTGCCGGAATGTTGACTTATATTACGACACGAGAACGGAATCAATGTGAATACGATATATTTTTGAGTCTGCAAGATAATATTTGTGTTGATGAAAAATACCTGAACGAATGTATCAACAATTTTCAATTGCAATTTTCAGAAAATGAAATTCAAGAATTACTAATGATTGCAAAGATATATGTAAAATATAATATCGGTCAGCATTGTATTAATTGTAAGTCAATAATGCAAAAATGTAATATTCGGCAAGAACAAGAAATGATTGCTGAGGCGCAGAATATGTTTGTGAATACCTATTGCGAATTATCGAAAAAGGCGAATGATGAGACTAACTTAATACGATATGCGATGTCAAAAATGGCACTCTATATTAATGAGACTTGCAGAATGCTTGGAGATAAGCCATTGGTTTCAATCTCAAAAATACTGAGAATGCTTAATATCATTACATTCAACAATACTGATTTTGTAAGTGCATATCTGCTTGAAGCGGAAATACTTGAAAAATTCGAAAGTAAAGACGTAACGGAAATGATAAAAATATGTTATGAACAGGCGTTTTCACTAATTAATGAGTCTTCGGAATATGCAAGCCGCCTGTATTGTATGCGTGGACGTTTTTGGGAATCCATTGGAGACAAAAAAGAAGCGTTAAAAGACTATAAAAAAGCATTGTTGTTAAACCCTGATGAATGTCAAGCAATGCTTGGAATTGGAAGTTTGCTTATGTTTGATGGAAAATATACAAGTGCAGAGCTGATGTTTGAAAAAATCTTAATAAGGTTCAGCTCAGATATTGGAGCAGAAGAAAGGTATTGTATTAAGAGGGCTTCTGAAAAACTTATTGCGTTGTATGGAGATTTAGATTTTAATTCCGAAGAATATAAACGTATTGCTGAATTTGCAGCGTTTCTTTAACGTTGTTTTTTCCTCATATTAATAATGTATCAAAAAAAATAACAACGAAAAGGAGATTAAATTATGGGTATGTACGATACACTAAACGGTGAACAGGTAAAATGTTTTCCTTGGTTTAGCTTTTATGTGTCAGCAATGGACACAAAGGGCGTTGTCACAAGTCATGGTGGAGATTTAAAGTATTACGGTAACGGAAGCGAAATCCCTTACCGCTCCCTAGCTTACAATTACGGCAAAAACTTCATTATTTTTGATTTTACACCAGAGCTTGGCACTGATGAAATCGGAGAATGGGTTGCACATGTGATTGAAAATGGCCGCTTGAAAGCTTCCTTTTACAGAAAAGATGCTGATGATGAATTTGAAAAAATGCTTAAAAAAAGCACCAAAAATATCGGCTATTATGGCGATGACAACTTTAAGTTTAAGACGCTTGAAGATGTAAATCAGTATGCCAAAGAGGCAAACGCATTGCGTTGCCAGATTACTGATATGTATAAGCCGGCCAATGCGATTATGAGAGAGTGGTCTAAGACACTTCATGAATCTAAGAATCTGGAAAAAGGAAGCGAAGAATATGCCGCATTTCAGGAAAAAGTGCATGGCTTTATCAAACGGCATGATGAAGAGCTGGCTAAAATTAAGCCAATTATTTCTAAACTCAATAAGGACTTTGTTGATAAATGGATAGAAAAAGATTCTGAGGAATACCTCAAGATGTCTGATTTTGGCGAGAGTGTTGAATCTGGTATCCTGACTTTGAAATGTAGAAAAAAACAGGAAAAAGAATCAGCAGAAAAAATTGAAGAAGCTAAAAAACACAACATCTTTTTTGACCGTCAGAAGGAATGGCAGCTCTACTGTGAGTACTTCAAAAAAGCATACGGAAAAATGCTTGAAAAAGAAGGCGAAAAGTTTTGGAAGAAGTATTTTGAGTGGTGTGAGATTACTGATGAGGAAAGAGAGAAGGTTGATGAATTAAGGAAGGAACTTGGGGTTTGATTGCGTATTGAGAAAGAGCGAAGAGAGTAATAAGAGCGAAGTTTTGACTTCGCTCTTTTCAAGTTA
>OGUP01002251.1_pt1 | contig 9877 bp, 10 predicted proteins | sample 1553661 | NCBI WGS metagenome assembly OGUP01 (sample SAMEA2580026, study PRJEB22360) | human gut metagenome | biome: human gut; feature: human-associated habitat; material: faeces | place: Denmark | collected 2008/2010
TTGGTGGCGAGCTATCGGAGCCGCCTATGCGGAAGAATACCAGCCCCTGCTGGCGGATACGGGATGGATGCACATGGAGAACAGCGGCTCGGGAACAGATACCCAGGGGCTGTTTATCCGCCAGATCGGGAATATCGTGTCCATACAGGGGTATATCAATACCGCACGCAGGGACGGCAGCAACTGGGGCGGCATCGTTGCCGTCATCCCGAACAAGATACAGCCCCCGAGATACAGCGTGCGCTGCAGCGCCGCTGACTGGAACGATGACCACAAGTACAACCGGGGCTCCTCGTTCACCATCTACGGCGGTTCGCGCAGGATACAGCTTTACGAGCGCGGTATGTACAATGTCAATGTAGAACTCAACTTCACCTATTTTGTATAGTCATGAAACATAAACTCAATGTAAACGGCGATATCGAAAGCCGACGGAGGATTGCGGAGCGCAGGAACGCTCCCGTCCGTGAAACCGTACAGCAAACCATTCAACCGCAACATCATGAAACAGAAGAAAATCAGGCGGCAGCCGCAGAAGAAACCGTCTCCCCGGCAGCAGAAGCCCCGAAAGCGAGAAGACGGAAGACCGCAGGGGACGCTTAAGCGCTTTCCTTTCGACGAGACACGGATAGGCTTCATGCTCCGGTATGAGATGCCGGTAGTCTATCATCTGCTCCGCAGGTTATGCGCCACGCAGCAGCCCTTCGAGCCGGACTGGCAGGTCATACGGTCGGTGGCGGAGGCATCGAAAGACCCTTCCTGCGGCAAGGCGAAGTTCCGCCGCTACCTGGACGAGTACCGCCGGGACGGGGTCTATTGCCGACGCGGGAAACGGCTCACGCCGGGGCGCAAAGCCTACTATGAAGGCATATGCCGCCGCAAGAGAGAAGAGTATATCCGCCGGAACCGCAGAAGGTTGCTTGCCGAAGCGCGGAACGCGCCGGGCGGCGACAGACTGCTCGGGGAGATTAAAAGCATTCTTAAAATGAAACGGTAATGCGTTGAAGGACAATACCGGTGACAAACATTCATGTACATGTATGGCTGTTCCGGGTGATTTGCCTAATTTTGTATTCCACGGTCGCTGCAAGACCTTTCCATATTATCAAATGAGTATCCTCTTTCGGGATACGGTCAGCGAGACATCCTCTCCCAGTTTTATCAGTTGAACGCGGACGGTGCAACCGAACCCGTCCGTCCTGTTACCAGTTTCTTTGCGATGCGGGTATGCCGTGTCGCATTCTTCGGGCATTTTTAAATCCATAAAACAAAGCGTTTATGCAAGAAGAAGAAAAGAACAACGGCATGGAAGGCATGTCTGTCGAGGAAATGTTCCTCGGCGTTCAGGAATCTTATCAGGAGGCACAGTTGCGTGCCCAGGAGGAGAACAGGGCTTTCGCCCGTACGGAGTTCTTCCGCATGGACAAGTTCGGGACTTACCGTCTCCGTATCCTGCCCATCGCTCCCAATCCGGACGGCTCGCCGACACGTCCGGGCTATGAGTATCCCGTCCACCAGCTGCTTCTGGAGCTGGAGAAACCCGCTACGGGGAACAAGCCCCAGAAGATGTATGTCACTGTCACCCGCGCTACCGATGCCGGATATAGCGTTGATCCCATCGAGACCTACCGCCGCATGGCCGTCGAAGCCGCAAAAGAGGACGGGGACGACAAACTGGCGGAAAAGATTGCCGGGGGCTCGTTCGGAGGCGGTCTGAAATACAGTTATGGCCACTGTCTCTATGTATTCGACCTGGGTGAACGTGCCAAAGGCGTGCAGATGATGACCCTTTCCCATGCCCAGTTCAAGGATCTGGATGAGAGGAAGTTCAAGCTGTGGAGCAAGAAACTGGCCAAGAATCCGTCTTACCCGTGCCCGGTTTCCTCGGTGTATGACGCCTATCCGGTGGAGATTGAAAAGCGCAAGAACGGAGCCAAGACCGAGTATGTCATTTCCATTGACAACGAATCGGAACCGGTACCGTTGACCAAGGAGGAGCTGACCGCCCTGATGGGTGCGCCGCGTATCCCGGAAATCATCTACCGCTACACCCGTTATCATCTGGGAGCCACCGTCGAGTTCCTCAAACAGTGCGACGGCATCTACGGCATGTCGCTCATGGAGACGGATGAAATGAAGACGGTCATCGACACGCTGGACGGTGAACTGCCCAAGGAGGACACATCCGCGTTCTCGTTCGACCGCCGTACGAAAGATAACAGGGAAAACGGGCGTGAAGGCGGAGGCATCTCGCTGGACGACCTTTTCGAACGTTATGACGAGCTTCAGCGGCAGGAACTCGGTGACAAGACCGAGGAGGGCCAGGAGCTGCGTGCGATGATCCGCGGCTACATCGAGCAGGAAGGACTCTCCGTGCGTGTCACACGCTCCACGAGCAACCGTGAACTGCTCGACCTGATCGAAAGCGAGATGGAGGGTCCGAAGCCCGGTGACGAACCGGAGGATGCCCCCGGGGAGGAAGAAGAGCAGCCGGAGGAAACGGAAGAGCGTGCCGGGCGTCCCCGCCGCCGCAGATAAGCCTTTCACAAGTTCTTGAATTCTAATCCGACGGGAGGCATCAGGGCCTCCCGTCCTAATCACAATCGCTTAGTATGAAAGAGAACAAACCCTGCCTTTTGTTATTGAATGACATCCACATCTCGAAAGACAACATCCCTGCATTCCAGGCCAACTGGCAGGAGGCCATGGGGATTTGCAGGGAACGGGATATCCGGGAAGTGGTTGTCGGAGGAGACCTGTTCTTTTCCCGTGCCGCCCAGACACTCGATGTCCTGCTGGCCGTCAGGGATATGCTTGTATCCGCCGCGGACCATGGCATCCATGTCACGCTGGCGGAAGGGAACCACGACAAGGTGAACCAGGAATCCCTGCGCGGATATTGTCATGTCTTCGACCGGCATCCGAATGTGACTGTCGTGGATGAGTACCTGACCCTGTGCCGCCCGGAATGGAAGTTCACGCTCCATGTAATGAGCTATTTTCCGGAAGACGGCTCTTTTGCCGAAAGGCTCGGACGATTGGCTGCGGAAGCGCTTTCCGGAGAACCGGAGCACTTCCTCTACATCCATGAGGGTATCAACGGGGCATTGGCACAGCCTTCGGAAAAGGAACTGCCTGCCAGGATATTCTCTCCTTTCGACAAGGTCTTTGTCGGCCATTACCACAACCGTACCGTCATTCCGGGGACGGGAATCGAATATATCGGTTCCTCGCGCCAGCATAACTTCGGGGAGGACGAGGAGAAAGGATACACGGTGCTGTACACGGACGGCACGCACGAGTTTGTCAAGAACCGCGTGAACATGCGGTACCGTGTCATGGATGTGCCGGCGGAACGTGCCGGGCTGCACCTGATGGACGAGCTGCGTGAAATGGAGGCCGATGGTCGCTACAAGGTCAAGGTGCGTGTCCATGCACCTGCCGCCGCGATGAAATCGGTGGACAAAGCCGCCTTGCTGGAAGCCGGAGCGGCGAAGGTAGAACTGGTTGCCGATGACGAGCAGCTGCCGGAGGCGGTATCCTCTTCGCTCTTCGAGAAATTCGACAGCCGCCGCATCCGGGAAACCTACGAGGACTTCTGCCGGGAGAAACAGATCGAGGATGTGTCGATGGGATTGGAGTATTTATCTAAAATAGAAAACAGATCATGTGGAAATTAAAGACGATAGAAGCCGAAAATCTCTGCGCCTTCCGTTCGCTGTCCTACATGCTGCGGCAAGGCGTGACGACATTGATTTTCGGCGATAACCGGGACAATGAGTCCCAGCAGTCGAACGGGGCCGGCAAGTCTGCCCTGTTGGAATGCATTGCCGTGGGTATCACGGGCAGCCCGCTTAGAAAGATACGCTCGGAGGAGATTATCAACGATGCAGCGGAAGAATGCCGTATCGCTTTGCGTTTCATCAACGATTCCGCCGCCGAGGAACTGCTCGTCAACCGCCGTATCCCGCGCAAGGGGGCCTCCTCTGTCAGCTGCACGCTTTACCGTGGGGGCAGGCAGGTGATGACCGACGAGGCGGTACAACCTTCGGTGGATGCCTATAACCGGTATATTCTTGACAAACTGGGTATCACACGCGACGAGCTGCTCAACAATTTCATCCTTTCCAAATACCGGTATGAGGATTTCCTCTCGTCATCGGACAAGGAGAAGAAAGAGGTCATCAACCGCTTTTCCAACGGTATCCTGGTGGATGAAGCCATAGCCCAAGTGGAGGAAGACATCGTGCCGCTCTCTGAAAAGAAACGGCAGGTGGAACTGGAACTGGCCGGGTTGGACGGGCGTATCGGGATGTTACAGGAGCAGATACGCAAGGAGGAGGAAGCCGGAGCCGAGCGGGGGCGTACCCGTGTGGAACGTATCATGGGACTGGAAACGGCCATAGCGGCCAAGAGGGAGCAGATCCGTACCGGGCACGAGAACGTGGACAGGCTTGAGGAACAGCTTGCCGGAGTGCAGCGGGCGGACGAGGCTTTGCAGGAACTGGAAGCCGGAGATACCGCATTGGAAGCATGTCTGGAAAAGATAGCGGAAATGATGTCCCTCTTTCCCGATGCCCGGCAGACGGACTGGGACAAGGTCATTGCCGAAAAGAAAGGACGGTTACAGACCGCCACAGAGCGGTTGAAGGATTGCGATGCCGTCTTGAAACAGGCGGAACAGGAACTGAAAAACAGGACTGACGGCTGGGAACAGTTCAAGAAGGAGTATGCCGCATTCTGTGAGGCATACAGGGATCAGTCCGATACGACTGCGGAGAGACTGCGGGAAATCGACATCCGTCTGCGCGACCTGTCCGGCAGCATCGAGGAACTGCGCCATAAACGGCGTATCGTTTCTGCCGGTATTGACGGCCTCTCGAACAAACTGGCCGGCTCCATCACCTGTCCTTTCTGCGGGCATGAGTTTCTGGTGGCAGAACCACAGTTCGACATCAAGGCCGGCATGAAGGAACTGAAGCTCCGTCAACGGCAGCTCACGGAAATCAACGGCCGTATCGATGAGAAGCAGGAGGAGACGGATGCCGTGGAGTTGCAGCAGAACCGGCTGAACCATGAGCGCCGGATATTGGAAGGCAGACGCACCGGATGGGAGGAGCAGCTGGCCGGGCACGAACGGGCCGTCAGGAATGCCACCCGCCACGTGGAAGAGGTGGAAAGCGGGCATAAACGCATCGCTTCCGAAATTACCGCCCTGCAAAGTGAAATCGAAGGTGTCCGCCGCAAGGTATTCGACGAGGTGTTCGGATTCATAGACGAGCGCAATGCCGCACTGAACCGCGGCATACGGGTAGGCAAGGAAGATATACAGGCCGCGGCCTGCGCCATCGACACTTTGCAGGCCACGATCCGGGAGCTGGATGAGGCGGCTTCACCCGACCTCATACAATCGCTCAAGGACACTCTCCGTGAAACGCGCGGAAAGTCTAACGAGGCGGCAGGGCGCAAGACGGCCGTCGATACCCGGGTCCGTGCACTGGAGATACAGCGGGAACGGTTCGTGCAGTTCAAGACCTATCTGGCCAACACGAAAATCGAGGCGCTCAGCCGTATTACCAACGAATTCCTGCAAAACATCGGCAGCGACATCCGTATCCGCTTCGACGGGTATACCATTCTCAAGAGCGGTAAGGTAAGGGAGAAAATCTCCATCTCGCTGTTGCGCGACGGCATGGACTGCGGCTCGTTCGGCAAGTTCTCGGCAGGCGAAGCCGCCCGTGTGAATTTGGCGACCATCCTTGCCATGCAGAAACTCGTGAACAGCAACTGCGACGGGGACAAAGGACTGGACCTGCTCGTGCTGGACGAGATACTTGAGGCGGTCGATGAAGCGGGGCTGGCCTCCATGTTCGAGGCGCTGAACTCGCTCGGCGGTACCGTGCTGGTCGTCTCGCACGGGAATGTGGCGGAGGGGTATCCGCATAAACTGGTAATCGTGAAAGAGAATGGCGAATCAAGACTCGGAGAATAGCGTACTGACCCGGGAGCAGGTACTGGCGCTGGACATCGCCACGCATACCGGATACTTCTCCCTGCATGAGGCCGGGACATGGAACTTCACCGAAAGCAAACGGCGCAACGGCAACAAGATGCACGGCGCTTTCAGGACTACGCTGCTCTCGCTGCTCCGTCGTTACGGCATCCGCCGCGTCGTGGCCGAGGATGTGAGCGTGAACCGCCATTTCTACGACATGCGGCGGCTCTCGGAACTCAGGGGCGTCCTGCTCGAAGTGTGCGATGAACTGGATATCCCGGAACCGGAGTTCGTCAACCCGGCTGTCCTCAAGAAATGGGCGACGGGAGACGGACACGCCACCAAGACGCAGATGGTCGCGGCCTGCAAGGACAGGTACGGTATTGTCCCGGTGGATGACAACGCGGCGGATGCCTGCCACCTCTTCTACTATTACATCCGCAGGCACAGGCTGTGACAAGCCGACAACGGTTTGGATTTTTTTCGGGCGGCGGTAATGCTGCCGCCCGTTTTTTCAATTGACGCTCACGGTAGCTGACAGATTAGGACATGAGATTCATTATCAACCTTTTCAGTCAGTGGAAACGTGGAAAAGAAAGATGTGTTTATTGCGGTTCTCCAGCCTGAAGACGAATCCGCGAGACAGAGGGCGGAACTTCTCAGAAAATATGTGATGCCGCACAAGAATCTGATATACAGCATTTGTATCAAATATACCTATAACCAGGAGGACATCGAGGACAACTACCTCGAGGCGTTGGCCAACTTCTTCAAGTATATGGACAGTTATGACCCGGCCCGTCCGGTAAAGACCTGGATCTATGCCGTGACCAAACGGCTTGTGGCGGACCTGAACAACCGCAACAGGAACCGCATGCCCCCGGACGACAATATCGACATTTCGGAAATATCCTCTTCGCTGTCGGATGAGGACGAACCGTCGGGAAACAGCATGGGGATGGACAACTACCGCGAGTTCTATAACGATGACATCCTCTGGGCACTGGACCGGCTCAAACCGATTTACCGGGAAGCCCTGCTCTTGCAGCAGGCTGGTTACAAACTCGGGGAAATCATGGAAATCACCTATAACAACGGTACTTTGCAGACCAGGAACGTAGAAACGGTAAAAAGCCGCATCTTCCTAGCCAAGACGCAGCTGCGCAAACTATTGACACGCGATGGAGAGAAAAGAATGGATTGACGGATGCCGGAGGCTCTTTACACGGCTGGTCCGCACCACGGTGTGGGCGGATTTTGTGTTCCCTACCGGCGGCAAGTCGGACAGGCAGCTCGGGATGTGTTTCGACGGCTTGTGCCGGGAGGTCGTCTCCGTCAGTGCGGAACGCCTGTCCGACTTCTGTATCTGCCAGACATATGCCATTTCCGGATATGATACCGCGTATCGCAGGAAATGGAACGTCTCGCATTCATTCGGAAAGAAAGCCATCGGCCGCTATCTCCGCTCGGGAAAGGAACGCCGCTACCGGGAGGACCGGTGGCTGAAGAGTTTCGGGCTGTCACGGCATGATTTGGCGCGGGCAGTGGAAGACCGCCGCAGCCATCCGTTCGGGCGTTTTATTTATCCGGAATACGAGGAGACGACCAAGCGGCGACTGCTCTCCACCGAAGCGGGATATCTCATCTGTGCGCTCTCCACGCTGATGTGGACGCCTTTCTCCCCGTCATGCTCAAAATGTGCGAAAGCGGAGCCGTGCCGCAGAAGGACACAGGCGCGCTATCCGGAACTGTACCGTATCCGCTGTGAGGCGTGGCGGAAAAAGGAGGCGAAGCCATGAGTGCCGTCAATCCGCTCAGTGCCGAGTTCCTGTATGAACTCTATGCCACGGCGCTCAGACAGGAACCGTTGTGTGCCGTCCTAGCCCGGCATATGCGCAAGGAATACCTGCCGGACCGTTCGTTCCAGCAGGTACAGGAGGCGATAGCCGTACACTTCAAGACATACAAGACACCGCCGTCGTATGCCGTGCTGGCACAGACCTTCCATGAGGATTACGACGCCATCGAGCTGATAGACACTTTCCGGGAGTATGACGAGGGACAGAGTGCCGAGGTGATGACCGACATGCTGGAGTCCTACATCAAGGGGGTCCGGTTGCAGTCGGTCTATGCGGAGGTCGGGAAACTGTATAACGAGAACAAACAGGACAAGGCGGAGAAGACTCTTCGGGAATATGCCGAGTGGCTGGCAGGGTTCACGCTGAAGAGCACCTCGTTCGTCGATGTGGCCGCGACTTTCAAGGAGCGTTTCGAGAGGAACCGCCGGCGCGAGGAGGAAGAGGAACGCTCGGCCGCCCCTCGTGTGTCCCGCTTCTATATCCCGTATCTGGATGCGCTCAATGCCGGACGTAACCTGCGAGGTCAGCTGACCTGTTTCCTGGCCAGCACAGGCGTGGGAAAGTCACACATCGCCAAATGGATCGGTGTCAGGGCGGACATCGATGACGGGCTGCATGTGCTGCATTTCCAGCTGGAAGGTTCGGAAGAAGAGGCGTTGAACGCCTATTCCGGCGGACTGATTTCCAGGAACGCCTACTATTACGAGCGGGGAAAGATTTCGGATACGGAGATGAGACATCTGGAAAAACTGGTCGCCTCGTATGCCGGAAGCATCACGGTGCGCAGTTACCCGCGTTTCAATGCCCAGGTCTCGACACTCGACATCAAGAACGGCATTTCGGAATACAGGAAGCTCAAAGGATATAATCCGGACATCGTGATTGTGGATTCGATGGACTTGCTGACGGATGCCAACCGCCGTTCATGGGGAGCCGACCATGAACGGGCGAAGCGTATCGCGGTGGCTAATGACCTGAAGGACCTGGCGGCGGACGAAAAGGTATGGATGGTGGTGACTTACCAGTCTACCATCGAAGACCGGGAGTGGCTGAATGACGAGCGGAACGTGCTGACCGAGTACAACTGTTCGGAGGCCAAAGGTCTGGCCCGCCCGTGCACGCACCTTGTTTCGCTCAACCAGTCATCGGCTGAAAGAAAGGAGAACGTTATGCGCCTGCACGTGGCCAAAAGCCGGTTCTTCAAGAAAGGAGACACTATCAGGATTGCCACCGACTACGACAATGAGGTGTTCTATGACGGGCAGAGGACACTGAATCTGAACAGGGAATAAAAAGCCATCGATCCGGATGCGGCGTGTCGGTGGCTTTTTGACTTGTAACGACTGGAATGTTGAGAATATATGGCAGCTTACATGCGTAAAACCAATTCCGGACAGATACGATTTTTATTGTATGCCCTTTGTATTCCGCCATATCGTCCGTTCCCCATGTTATCAACAGCAGGTTTTCACATTTCAATTCCTCTGCCGCCTCCAAGACTTTCAGTTTCCGCTCACGGGTCTTGGCGTTCGAGATATCATACGACCTTTGTTCGAGGAAAGTTCGAATGACCTCGCAAATACAAATCCGTTATTTGTAGTAATTGGAAAACGATACTTTTCATTCAGTATGTTTATTGTACTGTACAAAAAATACGCTTTTTTTATGTAGAGAGTGATCATTTTAGAAAAGTACATCTCTACACCTGATAATCAGCCAATGCTGATTATCAATCTCCTTATTTATATATTGTTTTATCGATTAGACAAAAGCAGTCATTTTTTGTCCAGCCGGGAAGACAATTTCTCTTTTCCTTTGGGTGGAAAGACCTTCCATGATTCTGCCGGTCTATTTTTATTGGGCTAATCCGGATTCTTTTTCCAAACATTTCAAACCAACCTGTAGCGGTCACGACTATACCTTAATATGGAACTGTCGGTACAGGAATATCAATATCTGGTTTCGGAGATAACCCGCGAGACGGGTGCCAAACGGGACGGGAGCGGTAAGAACCTTATCGTTC
>OGUP01002256.1_pt1 | contig 9863 bp, 8 predicted proteins | sample 1553661 | NCBI WGS metagenome assembly OGUP01 (sample SAMEA2580026, study PRJEB22360) | human gut metagenome | biome: human gut; feature: human-associated habitat; material: faeces | place: Denmark | collected 2008/2010
TGGCGCATTTTCCTGCCGCCGCCCTCGCTGAGCTTGCTCAGCAGCAGGATCAGGCCCACAGGCCAGGCCACGGCAAACATCACCGCGATGAATATCCACGAACCCAGGTCGTTATTGTTCTTTTTCGGCGGCTTCGGCTGAAGACCGTTGTTCTCGTCGTATTCGTAGCTCATGCTTCCCCTTCTCCCTTTCCCCGCAGCTTTCGCTTGTTGCCCTTTTCGTCCACGATATAGGTATTCTCCAGCACGCTGCGGGCATTGGCCATTACCGCGTTCAGGTACTCCTGCCGCAGTGCAGCGCGCTCCTCGATCTCCGCGTCTGTCAGCCCCTCGGCCTTGGCCTTGCGGATCAGGTCCACGCTCTCCTTGGTGGAGATGTGGCAGACGTGATAGCCGCAGCCCGTCTCCCGCACCAGTTCCAGATCTCGCTGGATGGGCCGCCACTCGCTCTCGGAGCAGATACCCTTGTGTCCGTGCTCGCGGCAATAAACACCGTCGTGGATATACCCTCCTTTCAGCAATTCATCGACTTCGCAATGGGCCACGATCGGCTTGCCGACCGCTGCGGCGCGACGCATGGCTTCGGCCATCAGCTCCTCGCCCTGCACCCCCCGTCCGTCGTCCGAGAAGCCCACGACCTCTCCGGCCAGAGCCCCGAAATCGACCAGCTCCCCGCGTCCCTTCTGTCCCCGCGTAATGGAACCGTAAGGCAGCACCCGAACGACCGCATCGCGGCGGATCAGAGCCAGCTCCGCTTCCAGATGCTCCGGCGAATCGGGCGCCGGATTGAGATTCGGCATCGGACAAACGGTGGTATAACCTCCGTGCGCGGCGGCAGCCGTACCCGTCGCAATAGTCTCTTTCTCCGAAAAACCCGGTTCGCGCAAGTGGACATGCACATCGACCAATCCCGGCAACACATGACAACCCGTCAAATCGACAGCCCGGTCGTCCGCCTCAAGCGCGACCCGACCGCCTATGGCGACGATTTTACCGTCTTCGATCGCCAGATCGCCCGTTTCGAACCTTCCGTCCCGATAGAACTTCGCACCTTTGAGAATCGTCTTCATTTTGCTGTACCGTTTCGCACCTCGCCGCAGCGGGTGCACAAAAAAATAGGGCAACTTGGACAGCTACCCTAATAACTTGGAAAAATTATAATAAAAATTGGAAATATTTTCCGAATGATTACCCCGGAAATGACGGCGCCGTACGTACTGGGCCTCCTGAAATGCGTTCGGTATGAAACTAAACATTGGCTTGATCGGGTTCCGGTGTTATCAGGGGCAAAGGTAAGCATAATTTACGGTTTCGGCAAGACAACCCGGCCAAAAAATTTCGCCGGCATCCTGCAACGACAGAACGATACGCCCCGGCAGAAGTTTCGGTCCGCGCTCCGACGCCCGTCCACCCGACCGGACGGCCATCGAGCGTTCCTCCGGAAACCTCCGCCCCCATCCCCCGCCGGAAAAAGCACGGCCTTATCGAAGAGCGGGGAGGGGCGTTCAACGCTCCTCCCCGCTCTTTCCGGCCGATCTGAATCAATACCGGTTGCGCCCGTAACTGCCGCCCTGATTGGAGCCGTAACCACCCCGGTCGCTGCGCTCGGTCTTCGGACGGGCCTCATTGACGTTGATAGCCCGCTCGTCGAGCTCGAAACCGTTCAACGCGTTAATCGCGTTCCGTGCGGCCGACTCGTCCGGCATTTCGACGAAACCGAAGCCGCGCGAGCGGCCGGTTTCGCGGTCGGTGATGATGTTGGCGGAAGATACTTCTCCGTACTCCCCGAATAAAGTCTGCAAACTCTCGCCCCGGGTGCGGAAGTTCAAATTCGATACGTAAATGTTCATTTTTTCTATTTTGACTGTGGATAAATGTTTATTGCGCAAATGCGATTTTCACCGCATTCATACCGCGTGTACCCCGCATGAGTTCGAAAAGGACAATCCGCCCCTCGCCGATCCCTTCGGGAGCCGAAGATATATGGAAAAAATATTTTTCCGTCGAAGCCAGGTCCTTGATAAACCCGTACCCCTTCTCGGTATTGAAATACTCGACACGCCCTTTCAGCGGTTCGGCCGCAATATCTTCCTTTTTAGGCGTGGCTATCACGATATCCTCGAGCTGGATCTCGACTTTCGGCCGCAGCTGGGGCGGAGTGTCGGTAATATTCCCGTTCTCGTCCACATAGGCGATCATATCGTCGAGTGAGGAGCTTCCTCCGGCCTGGCGTTCTTCCCTGCGTTTCTGTTTTTCGAGGCGCTTGGCCTGCTTTTTCTTTTCGTTCTCTCTTTTTCCGAATGTTTGCGATTTTGCCATTAAATTCAACTTAAAGATTATTATGCACGGTATGTTTCCGCATTGAGTTTTTTGCCCGTCAGCCGCTGTATGTCTTTCATGAGCGGCCGCTCGTCCGGGGTGCAGAACGTAAAGGCTGTTCCGGAATGTCCGGCACGACCGGTGCGGCCGATACGGTGTACGTACGTTTCCGGCACATCCGGCAGATCGTAATTGATGACGATCTCCAATTCCCGAATGTCGATGCCACGGGCAGCGATGTCCGTAGCGACCATCACCCGGATCTTGCCGGACTTGAAATCCGCGAGTACGCGCTGGCGGTGATTCTGCGACTTGTTGCCGTGAATCGCTTCGCTTCGAATACCCGACTTGGAGAGCAGACGCGAAATATTGTCCGCTCCGTGTTTGGTGCGGGAGAAGACGAGGACGGACTTATCCTCCTCGCGGAGCAGAGATACGAGCAGTTTCTTCTTCTCCGGCTTCTCCACGAAATAGACCCGCTGATCGATCGCATCCACCGCCGACGAAACCGGAGTCACCTCCACCCGCACGGGGTCGGTCAGCATACTTTTCGAGAGCGCCACGATGTCCGCAGGCATCGTCGCCGAAAAAAAGAGGGTCTGGCGCGACTTCGGCAGCAGCGGCAACAGACGTTTGATGTCGGCGACGAATCCCATGTCGAGCATTCGGTCGGCTTCGTCCAACACGAAATGCGTGATCGCGTCGAGTTCGACGAACCCCTGTCCGATCAGATCGTGCAGGCGCCCCGGCGTAGCTATCAGAATATCCACGCCGCCACGAAGCGCCTCGACCTGCGGGCCTTGTTTCACACCGCCGAAAATCGTCAGATGCTTCAGACCGACATATTTTCCGTAATCCGAAAAACTGTCGCCGATCTGCACGGCCAACTCCCTGGTAGGGGTCAGGATCAGGGCCCGGATCGGCCGCACTCCGGATTCCCGATCGTGATTCCGCCCCCGCCGGTTGCGGCGCGGCACGTCGGTCGGCTCTGCCTGCATCCCACTGCTCAAATGCTGCAGGATCGGAATGGCGAACGCCGCCGTCTTACCCGTCCCGGTCTGGGCGATGCCCAGCATATCGCGCCCATCGAGCGCCACAGGAATACCCTTTTGCTGAATGGGCGTAGGAGTCAGGTATCCTTTTTCACCGATCGCCTTCAAAATAGGGTCGGTAATTTTCAATTCGTTAAATGTCATAATCATCGTATAATTCCGTCGTACGACGGAGTTTTCATCTGTTGCGGAGGCATCCGGTGCGGAAGCGGAAAAACGAAAGCGAGAAAGTTTCCTGTCCCCGGTCGAAACCGCAGTCACGCACACCTTGTTCCCCGACAGCGCAATCTGCCCGAACCACGCTGAAAAAGGGCGGCCAGAACGGGCGTATGCAAGTAAAAAAATAATCTCAATTTCGGGACATCGTTAAAACCCGGCAACGGCTCTCTTCTGCCTGCGACAGACATACTCAAGCGAAATTGCCCAAACAAAGAAAGTTTACAAAGGTCGATTTCAACGATGGAAAAATCCGGACGGGATATAGGTCCGGGAAAATGCAAAGAAGATAAAGATCAGAATGAACCTGCCTTGTTTATTGGGTAAAGGTAACAATTATTACACCATTCGCACCATCTTTTCCGAAAAATATCGTCCACTTTCACCCTAAAAATACATATAACATTACTTGTCAGCAAATTAAATAAAATTTCTTCAAGAATAATTTCATCGTGCACTGCGCTCGATATTTTCAAGCGCCGCAGAAAAAGACCGGATCGGGAAAACACGCGACTCGCCGGGAATAGTGATCTTCTCCTGCCGAAAGTAGTGAATCGATCGCCATACGACGGGATTTTCACACAACGTACACTCCTTATTCGATGTTCTCCGGCAAAGAAAGGATAAAATTCACTAACTTTACGGCAAATAGGCAGCCCCCGGCCGCTTCCGACAAACCCGAACGGCTTCCGCGTGCACGATCTTTACAGAAAACAGGCGGCGCCTCAGCTGTAACCAAATAAATTTGGCACAGCTTTCGGCTTGCACTATCTTTGCAAAGACCAACTGAAAAACAGTATTCGAGATGGCTCACACTCTTTTTGTACCCCTGATGCTCACCCTCGGCGCCGGTCTGGCAACCGGTATCGGCAGCACGATAGCCCTTTTCGCCCACCGTACCAACAAACGACTGCTTTCGTTCTCGTTGGGACTGTCGGGCGGCGTGATGATCTACGTTTCGTTCGTCGAACTGTTCCAACAGGCACGGGAGGCTATCGGAGCCATCTACGGACCCCAAACCGGAATGGGTATCACGACTCTGGCCTTTTTCAGCGGCGTACTGCTGATCGGCGTCATCGACCGGCTGGTGCCTTCGGTCGAGAACCCGCACGAAGCCCATATGATCGAAGAGCTGGAGAAGAAACCGAAAAATGCCAAACTGATGCGCATGGGACTGATGACCGCCCTGGCTATCGGCATCCACAACTTCCCGGAAGGCATCGCCACCTTCGCCACCGCCGTCGAAAATCCCACGCTGGGTATCGCCATCGCCGTCGCCATCGCCATACACAACATACCCGAAGGTATCGCGGTTTCGATCCCCGTCTTTTACGCCACCGGCGACCGGATGAAAGCCTTCCGCTATTCGCTCCTATCGGGTTTGGCAGAGCCGGTCGGCGCCCTGCTCGCCTATTTTATCCTCATGCCGTTCATGTCTCCCGTCATGATGGGCTGCATCCTGGCAGGCGTCGCCGGAATCATGGTTTTCATCTCAATCGACGAACTGCTGCCGGCCGCCCGCGAATACGGCGAAGCCCACATCTCGATCTACGGCGTGATGAGCGGCATGGCGATCATGGCCCTCAGCCTGATCCTGCTCGGATAAAGTATGCGGCGCGATTATATACTTTAATGTACCTCTTCGAAAGCACAGCACCCCAAATCCCCTCCGGGAAAAGGATGCAGGCAAGGGGCGAATTATAAACGCGGCCACAAGCCCGCGAATAAACGTCCCTTCGGATTCGACGCTGCAACCGTCGAATAAAGGGCCACGAAAGATATATCTCAATCAATATACTGCCCTCCGATCCGAATCTGACCGACAATGCTCGGACGTTTCTCGCGCCCTCCCAAGAAAAAAGTTCAGGGTGAACCCGACATCGAATAACGGCCCGCAAAATTGCGGCTACCGCCGAATTCAAAAAAAACGGTCGCATATAATACCATAATTTAACAGATCTCGGTAAAGCCTTTCGGCCTACCCCGTACATTTCATCCTCAACGCCCCCTGCCCCGAATCATCGTAAAATTTCAATTTTTCAGGCATTTTATTTGGTTTATAAAATAAAGTAGTTTATATTTGTAATACCAACAAAAACCGAAAGCTATGGAAACAACTCGAAAAATCGATGCGAAAGCCGCACGCAGAAAGCGCCGGCTCATCCGGGAATGGATAACATACGCAGTAATTTGTGCATTTCTGGCCGGAGTCAATGCCCTCACGACGCCCCACTATTGGTGGGTGCTGTGGGTCATGGCAGGCTGGGGGCTCGGTCTTATTCTGGATCTGATATTCCACCTGACAAAACTCTCGGACGATGACGATGCGGAGTGATCCGCCGACGGTCGGACCGCACGAAAAAACTCGATTTCCGATACGGTCGGACAACAGCCCGAAATCATTCGGGGCGAGGGATGCCTTGTAAACACAGTCAAAAACGGCTGCCAACGAACGGATACCCGAATCTGCAAAGAAAAAAGCGGCATGCTAAAATATATAATCATCAAAACTCACTGCGTATGGAAGAGAGAAAATTAGACGCACGAGAGAGTATGGAACTCATCTCGCGCATGATTCAAAACACCCGCAACCGGCTGGAAAACCATGCGGGACGCCCGTTCCTCGTATGGGGCTATACGACCGTCGGGATCGCCCTGCTCAATTACTGGTTCAACATCGCCGGATGCCATCCCGCCTGGTGCTTCACCTGGTTTCTCATTCCCATCATCGGCTGTCTGCTGATGCGGTTGTTCCCGGACAAGAAGCCGACGGAGCCCCGCACAGAGATCGACCGCATCGTCGGCAAGGTCTGGTTAGTATCCTCATTATCATTGATTCCGATCTTCCTCTTTTCGCTATTTCACGGACTCTCCTACCGACACAGTCTTTTCGAACTCATTACACTGGTGATGGCTACGGCAACGGCAACAACCGGAATGATCGTTCGTTCGAAAATATACATCGTCGCAGGACTTACCTGTATGGCTCTTTCAGTCCTCTTCCCTTTATACGACTATTTCCTGAAAAAAATCGCAACTTCTGACGGAATTGAGATAACCGCCGGACTCCTAAACAACGAAATCCTTATCTTTGCCGGCGTATTTTTCATCATGATGGTCGTCCCGGGACATATCATCAACTACCAATCGCACAAAAGATGTTCAAGGAACTGAATCCCCTGCTGCACTCGGAACTGCGCCTGGCGGTAATGTCGATCCTCCTCGGGGTCGAAGAGGCCGACTTCGTTTTCATCCGGGAACAGACGGGAGCTTCGGCGGGCAACCTGAGCGTACAGATCGACAAACTGCAAAAAGCCGGCTACATCACGGTCGAAAAGACCTTTCGGGGAAAAATACCCCGCACGCTCTGCCGCATTACCCCGACAGGCGTGGATGCTTTCGAGGAGTACGTCGAAGCGTTGAAGAGCTACATAAAAAAGTAGGAAGGAAAACAGATTCTCGGCTCCGGCGGCGACAACGACCGGTTCGGAATGGGGCATAAAGGTCGTTATGCCCCATATTTTCAACCCCGACCTCGAATCCGGCCGAATCGCCAGCCGGCAATCTCCCGGCGGGCCTCCTTGCTGCAACGACCGGAAAGGCGAACAGCGTAAATCAGCCGCAGCCCCGCAATTTCGGCGAGTTTCGGATCCCGCCATACGCAAACAAGCCCGGAGTTTCGCTCCGGGCTTGTTTGCATCTATTCTTCAAACGATTAGTCCTCGAACTTCGCCGAGAGGAACTCCCGGTTCAGACGGGCGATGTGCGAAATCGAAATCATCTTCGGACACTCGGCCTGGCAAGCTCCCGTATTGGTACAGTTACCGAAGCCCAGTTCGTCCATCTTGGACAACATAGCCTTTGCACGGCGCAAAGCTTCCGGTTTACCTTGCGGAAGCAAGTTCAACTGGCTAACCTTTGCAGAAACGAACAACATGGCAGAACCATTCTTACATGCAGCTACACAAGCACCGCAACCGATACATGCAGCAGCATCCATAGCTTCGTCAGCAATGTCTTTGGAAATCAAGATAGCGTTAGCGTCTTGTGGAGCGCCGGTATTTACGCTTACATAACCACCTGCCTGCATGATTTTGTCATAAGCAGAACGGTCTACCATAAGGTCGCGGATTACCGGGAAGCCGGCGGAACGCCAAGGTTCTACAGTGATTGTATCGCCATCTTTGAAACGGCGCATATACATCTGGCAGGTAGTGGCGCCTGTTGCAGGACCATGCGGATGTCCGTTGATGTACAAAGAGCACATACCACAGATACCTTCGCGGCAGTCATGGTCGAATACGATCGGTTCACCGCCATCGTTAATAATTTGTTCATTCAGGATATCCAGCATTTCGAGGAACGAAGTATCGCCCGGGATATCTTTCATTTGATATGTTTCAAAAGCACCTTTTGCTTTCGGGCTTTTCTGACGCCATACCTTCAGTGTGAAACTTATATTTTTATCCATTTTTGTTTTCCTTTAATTGATTAGCCGATTAAGATTTGTAGTTACGAGTCTGAACTTTCACGAACTGATAGTTCAAATCTTCTTTGATCAATTCCGGTTCTGAATCTTCACCGGTATATTTCCAGCAAGATACGTAAGAGAAGTTCTTATCGTCACGCAAAGCTTCGCCTTCCGGAGTCTGGTACTCAGTACGGAAGTGACCGCCGCAAGATTCTTCACGGTTCAGAGCATCGCGGGCCATCAACATACCTACTTCGATAAAGTCGATCAGACGGAGAGCCTTTTCAAGTTCTACGTTCAGTTCGTTTACTTCACCCGGGATGCGTACGTTGGTCCAGAAGTCTTTTTTCACTTCTTGGATACCGCTCAAAGCTTTCTGCAAAGATTCTTTGGTACGAGCCATACCTACAAAATCCCACATGATGTGACCCAATTTCTTGTGGATGGAGTCAACAGAGTGTTTACCGTTAACGGCTTTGATTTTCTGAATCTTATCCTTGACAGCTTTTTCGGCTGCTACGAATTCCGGAAGGTCGGTAGAGAAACGCGGAACCTGGATTTGATCGGCCAGATAGTTTTGGATAGTGTATGGCAATACGAAATATCCGTCGGCCAGACCCTGCATCAACGCGGATGCACCCAAACGGTTGGCACCGTGATCGGAGAAGTTGGCTTCGCCGATAGCGAACAGACCCGGAATAGAAGTCATCAATTCATAATCTACCCAAATACCACCCATTGTGTAGTGGATAGCGGGGAATATCATCATCGGAGTTTTATATGGATTCTCGTCGGTGATTTCTTCGTACATATCGAAGAGGTTACCATAACGGGCACGAACCACATCCTCACCCAGACGATCGATGGCATATTTGAAATCAAGGAAAACGGCCAAGCCGGTATTGTTTACACCGAAACCTGCATCGCAACGTTCTTTGGCAGCACGTGATGCCACGTCGCGAGGTACGAGGTTACCGAATGCCGGATAACGACGTTCCAGATAGAAGTCACGATCTTCGTCGGGTATATCATTCGGTTTTTTAGTTCCTGCCTGCAATGCTTTGGCATCTTCGATCTTTTTCGGAACCCAGATACGACCGTCGTTACGGAGAGATTCAGACATCAGCGTCAGCTTAGACTGTTTGTCGCCGTGAACAGGGATACAGGTCGGGTGGATCTGTGCAAAACAAGGATTAGCAAAATAAGCACCCTTTTTGTAGCACTGGATGGCAACAGAACCGTTGGAGCCCATTGCATTGGTTGAAAGGAAGAAAGCATTTCCGTAACCGCCTGTACCGATAACTACGGCATGAGCAGCGAAACGTTCAATTTCCCCGGTTACGAGGTTGCGGGCAATGATACCACGGGCGCGTCCTTCGATTATAACAAGGTCGAGCATTTCATAACGGGTGAACAATTTTACAGTACCTTTCTGTACCTGACGGCTCAATGCTGAATAAGCGCCCAGCAACAACTGCTGTCCGGTCTGGCCACGGGCATAGAATGTACGTGATACCTGCGCACCACCGAAAGAACGGTTGTCGAGCGTACCACCGTAGTCACGGGCAAAAGGAACACCCTGAGCTACACATTGGTCGATGATAGCGTTGGATACTTCAGCCAGACGGTATACGTTAGCTTCGCGTGCACGGTAGTCACCACCTTTTACTGTATCGTAGAACAGACGGTAAACAGAGTCACCATCATTCTGATAGTTTTTAGCAGCATTGATACCACCCTGTGCAGCGATAGAGTGTGCACGGCGCGGAGAGTCCTGGATGCAGAAGTTGAATACTCTGAAACCCA
>OGUP01002269.1_pt1 | contig 9820 bp, 9 predicted proteins | sample 1553661 | NCBI WGS metagenome assembly OGUP01 (sample SAMEA2580026, study PRJEB22360) | human gut metagenome | biome: human gut; feature: human-associated habitat; material: faeces | place: Denmark | collected 2008/2010
CAAATCAATACTGCCGATACGCTTGATTTGTTCCTTGCGCTCCAGGCGCAGCTGCTGCAAACGGCGCAGGCGTCCCATATTGCGACGGCGGCGGGCGGTTACGCCTTTGTGCAGCCATTCGGTTTCTTCCTCGATTTTCTTGTTAAGATACTTTTGTTCGATGATTTCCTGGTCGATAACCTGTTCCTGCCATTCTTCAAAATAGCGGAAACTTTTGTTGTTGCGGCGCAAAATGCCGCGGTCGAGCCAGAAGGTTGTCCGGGAGGTGTTGCTCAAAAACATCCGGTCATGGCTGATGAGAATGACCGCGCCGCGAAAATCGGCGATGATTTTTTCAAGTTTTTCAATCGTGGGCATATCCAGATGGTTGGTCGGTTCGTCCAGGAGCAAAATGTCCGGTTCGTTAATCAACGCTTTGGCCAGAGCGGCTTTTTTCCGTTCGCCGCCGGAAGATTGCTCGGGGCTTTGCGCGGCGCGGATGTCAAACTGCTCAATCAGGATGTCTGCGCGGTATTCCTGACCGCGCTCATGTTCGGGCAGGCCGGAAAGCACAACCTCGCGCAGCGTGGCGTAACCGGAAAAGTCCGGATCCTGCGGCATATAGGAAACCTTGACGCCGGGCTGAACAAAAATTTCGCCGGCATCGGGTTCAATGTCGCGGGCAATTACTTTCAGCAGCGTCGACTTGCCGCAGCCGTTGCGGCCGACCAGCGAGATTTTGTCGCCGCGGTTGATATAAAGTTCAACATTGGTAAACAGCTCGTTGGTGCCGAAAGACAAACGGGCGCCTTTGATAGTCAGAATCGGCGGTTCAAACATGGCTTACAGATTGTCCTCGACCAGTTGCGTGCCTTCAATCTGCCACTCGATTCCCTTGGCGGCCCACAGGAAAAAGTCGCTGATTTTTTCCTCCTTAAGGCCGCTGCAGGTGCCGATTTGATAGATGGTCTGAATTTCCTCGTCGGTCAGCTCGTGGTCGGCCAGCGCCAGCAGAATCATCTCGCGCAGGATAAAACGCTTGACTTTGATGTCGCCGATTCCCTTGATGTCTTTGGCCAGTTCGCAACTGGTCGCCGGCCGTTTTAACCTTTTTGGCGCTGCGAAAATCTTTTTTGCTCAGGCCGATTTCGGCCATTTGTGTTTCCATATATTCTTTCTTTGCGTCGTTGTTGCTTTTGCCGACGTTCAGAATAAAGGCCAACGCTTCCATATAGACGTTTTTTTCGTCAACCGACAAGTCTCTGCTAAAAAACAGCATTAAGTTTCCCCATTCAAAATTTCTTTGTTTGAAATACTTATACATTAAAAATAAAGATTTGCAAAAAGAAATAAATCAATTATATAATACCGAAAAGTTAAAAAGACGAAATTCTCTCAGGAGCTTTAAGCACATGCCTTTAAAAATCGAACTTAAACCGCACGAAAGCATCATTATCGGCGAATCTCTCATTACCAATGACGGCGAGCGCACCCGTTTTTATATTGAAGGCAATGTTCCCATCCTGCGCGAGAAGTTTATTCTGCGCGAAAAAGAGGCTAATACGCCCTGCAAACGCGTTTATTTTGTCGTTCAGCAGATGTATCTGGCCAAAGATCCGACCCCGCTGCAGCCGATTTATCTGGAATATGTCCGCGATTTGCAGTCGGCCGCGCCGAGTCTGATTCCTTATATTGCGCCGATTAATGAAAACATCATTAACAACGACTACTATTCGGCTATCAAAAACGCCGACCGTCTGGTTAAGAAAGAAGAGGAATTTTTCGGCAAACTCTGAACCCTGCCGCTTTTCTCCGATTAATGTTTTATTTACGTTTGCCCTCTAAGATGAGTCAATAAAGTATTGAGCTGATACTTTTTTTGTGCTAAACTAAAACCTGTAATGTCAGTAAGACATCACAGATAATGTGTTCAAAAGTATTTTGGAGAAAGACCATGGCAGATATTTCATTAACAGCAAGCATGCGTTCCAACCTGCTTTCCTTACAGCAGACGCAGAGCTTGATGGATACCACTCAGGAAAGACTTTCCACCGGTAAAAAAGTAAACTCGGCGATTGACAACCCGTCATCGTATTACACCGCGCAGTCCCTGACCAACCGCGCCAGTGACCTGAGTTCGCTGTTGGACAGCATGGGCCAGGCGGTTCAGACGATTCAGGCAGCCAACGAAGGTATTGAGGCGATTACCGAATTCGCTTCGCAGGCAAAGGCGATTGCCACTTCGGCCAATGATACCTCAGAAGCCGATTCTGTTGAAAACTACATGAAACAGTTCGACGAAATTCTGAAACAGATTGACGGTATCGCAAAAGACTCCGGCTACAAGGGCGTTAACCTTCTGGACGGCGAAGATCAGGAACTGAAGGTTGTCTTCAACGAAGACCGTTCTTCTTCTTTGACTGTTAAGGGTGATGACGCTTCTTCCGCAGGTCTGGGACTTGAGGCTTCTGACGGCAAATGGGCTACCAAAACGGATAAAACTGCAACGGAGTATGCAACGAACCTGAAAAAAGATGCCGGTGATTTCGTTTATAAAGACGGTAAGGTTTACGAGGTTGCCAAAGCAATTGATGGTACGACAACCCAGCATGATTTTGATGCTTTGGTTGCCGATGGTTCTCTGGTTGCAACGGAATACACCACAACCGACGGAAACTTTAAAGAAGTAAACATCGACAAAGACGCCATCGGCAAATCCATTACACAGGTTGAAGATGCCGTTTCCAAACTGCGCAACATGGCTTCGGTATTCGGTAACAACTACTCGATTGTTGAGAACCGCGAAGAGTTCACCGAGAACCTGATTAACGTTCTTGAAGAAGGCGCCGATAAGCTGACGCTGGCCGACATGAACGAAGAGTCCGCAAACATGCTGGCTCTGCAGACCAGACAGCAATTGGCGATTAACTCTCTGAGCCTTGCTTCTCAGGCAGCTCAGTCGGTTCTGAGCCTGTTCTAAGACAGAACAATAATATTTTGAAAAGGCGGGAGAAGTCCCGCCTTTTCTTTTTTATCATGTCCGTTTTTCTTATTTTTGTCATTCCGGTGCTTGACCCGGCAATCCGTAGTCTGGATGTCCGGGTTAAACCCGGGTATGGCAGAAAGAAAAAAGAATGGCAAAAAGGACAATGCACTTCTCCCGCTCTTTATTTGTACAAAATTTTTGGCACGTCGTTTGCATATAAATTCTGCATAACAAACCGTTTGAACAAAATTTGCAGGCTTTATAAGAAGGTAGTTATAAACCGTAGGTTCAAATGGTATTGACAATTATTAATAAATGGTAAAAACTTTTGTTAATAAAAATTATAAATTTTGAGATAAGTTTTGGCTCGCCGGTGTGGTAAAAAGGAGCTGACACTGCAAAAATCAAGGCTTGTCGGGGATTAACAAAATATTTGGAGAAAACTATGGCAGATATTTCATTAACAGCAAGCATGCGTTCTAACCTGCTCTCCTTGCAGCAGACTCAGGACCTGATGGATATGACACAGGAGCGGTTATCCACAGGTAAAAAAGTCAATTCGGCGATCGACAACCCGTCGTCTTACTATACTGCGCAGTCTTTGACTAACCGCGCCAGCGACCTGAACGCCCTGCTTGACAGCATGGGACAGGGTATTCAGACCATTCAGGCGGCCAACGAAGGTATTGAGGCGATTACCGACTTCGTTCAGCAGGCGAAGGCATTGGCCAATACCGCCCGTGACAACGCTACCGTCAAAGGTACCACCTCCAGCGGTACATATACGGCGGCTGACCAAGAAAAAAACATTACTGTCAAAATTGAGGGCGTTGCTGATCAGGATATTAAGGTAACTCTGAAGGATACTGATAGCCTGGAACAGGCTGCAACCAAAATTGCTACGGCGCTGAATGACGGCACGGACGGTGTTAAGGATGCCGAAGATACCGTAATCGGCGGTTTTACGGCAACGGTCGAAAACGGCCAGATTAAAATCAGCAACTCCAAAGGTATTGTTGCCAATGTCAGTGGTACGATTTCCGGTATTACGTTTAACGGCGAAATCGGCAACAGCACCCGTACAACTTCCATGAAGCAATATAATGAAATTCTGGATCAGATTGACCAGCTGGCCAAAGATTCCGGCTACAAAGGCGTCAACCTGCTGCAGGGAAACAGTCTCAAGGTTGTTTTCAATGAAGATCGTTCGTCTTACCTGACCATTAACGGTACTTTTGCCGACACTTCCGACGAAGGTCTGAAAATCAGCCGTGCCGAAGACTGGACCAATCCTGACAATGAGGCGATTGACGCTTCTATCAGCGAGTTGGAAAATGCAATTACCTCCCTGCGTAACATGGCTTCCGAATTCGGTAACAACTATTCAATCGTGGAAAACCGCGAGAACTTTACCGAGAGCCTGATTAACGTGCTTGAGGAAGGTTCCGATAAGCTGACGCTGGCCGACATGAACGAAGAGTCCGCAAATATGCTGGCCCTTCAGACCAGACAGCAGCTGGCCATCAACTCTTTGAGCCTGGCATCCCAGGCGGCCCAGTCGGTATTGAGCTTGTTCTAATCCGGCGGCGGAGTTCAAAAAAGAGCGGTGGCGATTTCCACCGCTCTTTTTTATTGTGTTTAAACCCGATTCGACCTATAATCTATAAGTTAAGGAAGAAAACCGAAAGACAGAAGAATGCTTAACGATACGGAATTCAGCAGAAAAATATACAAAGAACTTTGTGAAGAATTCGGCGATAATTTTTTGGAACAGCCTGAGGAGTCTGTTTTTGAACGCGCCATTACCGCTAAGGACATCGTCAAATACAGCTCGGAAGAAATTGACGCCATTCAAAAGGAATATGACAAGGAAAACTGCCGCGAAATTTTTCAGGCCTATGTCGAGCACCGCATCAATCAGGAAGAGGTGCTGTTTTTGCTCAATTATTACCGCGACGGCATGAAGGCTTATCGCGAGGTCTACCGCGGCCTCTATGAAATTTACGGCATTCCGGAGCAGATTGCCTGCATGAATCAGCTCAACGGCGAACTGGAAATGCACATCCAGAAGATTCCGCATGTCGACGCTAAGAAAAACAGGATTATTACCGTTCGCGAAAACGTCGTTACCAATTACAGCCTTAAGGAGGTTACGCCTTTTACCTGTATGCGGCTGGAATACCGCGACAACGAAAACAATCCGGTTTACGTTATCCTTCCGGTTATGAAAAAAGCGCGCCGTGCGATTGAAAAAATTCAGGATTATCGGGTCGAACAGATGGCCGAAGTGCGTAAAATCAACGAGAGCTTTCAGCAGCACGGCGACGTTAACCGCCTGCAACAGGAGCTTGCCGGCGTTCGCGGCCATCTTGACCGCGTCAATGACATTCTGCGCCTGACCATTACCCGCAAATATTATACCGGTGTCAGCAAAACCCGCGGTACGCTGACGCGGGCGCCCAATCTCGGCGTCAATCCGGCCGAAACGCGCAGCCTGTTTTATGATAACGATATGAAAAACTGTGTCCAGCTTAAGAAAAACGGCAAAAACTATTATGATGACAAGTTGTATCTGCATCTTTCGCTGGGCGGCGGACGGGAATTCAAGGCCGAGGTTCAGATAAAAATTGACGCCTTTTATCGCGCCGACCTTCAGACACACTTGCTTTATGAAGAGCAGCGGGCTTTGGAAGAAAATCTGAAAGCAAGCCGCAAAAAGATGTCTGCGCAGGAGGTTCAGCGTGCCGAATACCGTATTGAGATCTTGAAAAAAGGCATTCAGAAAATCAATAAACAGGCCAATCACGAATATAATATGATGGTGCTGGAAAAAGTCCGTTGGCTGGAGGACGGCTACCGTGCGCTGCGTATCCCGCCCGATTATCGGGACGGCACCTACAAGGCCTGCCATGACCTCATCAAAAGCTGTTATATGGTGCGGCCGCATAAGATATTTGACGTTGAAAAGGAATTCGACTTCAGAGACAAGGACAACATTGCCATCGCGGCCCGCGGCAACTATGACCTGAAAAGCATCTATGAAATTTCCGGCCGCTATCGGGAAAGCATTTCGCGCAAATATTCGCCGCTGCACGATAAAATCGACGTAACCGGCAAGGACAGAACTTATCCGAACTTCATTTCGGCCCAAAAGTATGACCCGCGCAAAGACAAAAGCGATTGGGACGGTTATGGCAAAGCGCGCAAATTCCGCGTCGACATGAACCGCAACATTTATCGCGACAATTATGAACGGGATTACTGGCAGGATTATGACGCCGCCGAAAATGAGGTCGCAAAACGCGAAAAGAAATTGACGCGGCGCCAAATAAGAATATATCATAAGAACGTCAGTAAAGAGCGTGCGGAGATTGAGGTTCCGCTGAGCAACCGGTCGGAAGGCAGATAAGGGGGAAAAATGCGCAAATTGGTTTTGTTCTTGGTATCGTTGCTTTTTGCGGCCGAAAATGCCGCGGCGCAGGTGCCGGATATCGGGCAGAAAAAAGACAGGCCCCAGTTGAGCCTGACCGATACGGTTAAGAACATTGACCGCGGCGCCGAGACGGAAACCAAACCTGAAGACGAAGAGGACAAGGGTATCTTCTCGTTTATGAACTTTTCCTTTTCCAAAAAGAAAGAAAGCAAAAAGGTCTATGCCCGGCCGGACGAAAAGAAGGAATCTTTTGTGCAGCGCATAACCCGGCAGGCGGAAGAGGGCGACGTTAATGCTCAGCTTACTCTGGGATATATGTATCTGTATGGGGAAGAAGGCGTTGAAATTGATTATGACAAGGCTTTCCGCTACTATTCGATGGCCGCGGCCCAGAAAGACAATGTGGCCATCAACAACCTCGGGAGCCTGTATTACAGCGGTATCGGCACCGAAAAAGACTATTTGAAGGCCGCCACTCTGTTTGACGAAGCGGCCAAACTCGGCAATGTTGAAGCTTCGGTCAATCTGGCTTTTATTTATCTCAGCGGTTCCAACGTCGGCAAAAACAGCCGCGCCGCCATGGAACTGTTTAAGAAGGCTGCCGGCAAGGGCAATCCGACCGCCAAGTTTATGCTCGGCTATGCCTATTATAAAGGGTTCATTTACCCGCAGGACTACGGCAAAGCGGTCAAACTCATCCGTGAGGCGGCCAATGCCGAATATTCGGAAGCGCAGTACGTTTTGGCGGAAATGTATTTGAATGGGCACGGCATTACGCAGAACTACGGCAATGCGGTTAAGTTTCTGCGTTTGGCGGTTAATCAGGGCAATGTCAATGCCATGACCGAACTCGGCGATATTCTGGCGCTGGGCACCGCTTATCCGAAAGACATTTACCGCGCTCATGTCCTGTTTAACATTGCGGCGGTTCGCGGTGCGCCCAAAGCGGCCGAAAAACGTGACGCTCTGGCAAAAGTCATGAAGATTGAAGAGCTTTTGCAGGCGCAGACCGAAGCTGAAAAATATGTCGAGCAGCCCTCGGCGCTGACTTCTTACATTAAGCAGACTTTTGGCCGCGATATCCGCAGTTATATTGACGAAAATCTCAAAAACGTTAATAACCGCGGCCGCGCTTAAGGCCTCTTCCACAAAACTGTGACCGATTGTCTTTTCGGTTTGCAAATCTGCAAATTTTCGTTTATTTTGAAAAGCAGGAAAGGTTGGCTTTTCCTGCCTTTCTGGTTCTTGTAAAAGAAGCGGAGCCCTGAGAAGCTCTTAATCTGTAGTAGCCTCGTAAGCTTTAATTTTTGCAAAAAAAGCTTATGTCTTCTGACCCGAACCCTTGCCGGTCGGGGAGATTTTAGCGAATGTACAGAGATGTTTGTCTTAAAGGCTAAAATGTCATTTCTACAGATATGATTCTCAGCTCTCCGACCACCTTTTACAGGTGGTTTTTTTTATGACATATAGGAGGGCTTATATGCCAAAAGTCGGTGCAATAGATGTCGAACTGGGAAAAAGACTGCGCTTCTTCCGCGAACAGAACAATTTCAGCCAGGAGCGTCTGGCACGCGAAATCGGCGTCGTATTTCAGCAGGTGCAGAAATATGAGGCCGGCGTTAATCGTATTTCCTGCGCCCGGCTGTTAAAGATTTTGAGCGTGTTGAATATCTCGCTGGTCGATTTTTTTGCCGGCATCTGCGTCGATGAAAAAGTTTTGGTATCTGACGCCGAACTTTGTCTGGTTAGAGGTTTCCGCCGCAAGGATGAAAATGTCCGTCGCGCGATTTTGACGCTGTTGCAGTAACGTTCGCCGGCGCCATAATGGAGTTTTGAAAACAAAGCTCCTGGGAAGGGCTCTTGCCGTAAGTCAGTTTTTGACTTTGAAATCGTCAAACAGCAAACCGTAAACGTGAAGAATCAGCCGGTAGGCTTCCGGCCGCAAATTGTAAATTCCTTCCTCATAATCCTGAAGAATTTCGGGGTCGATATCGCAGAGTTTGCCCAGGGCTTCGAAACTCAGCTGCTCCTCCCGGCGGAAATCTTTAAGCAGCTGCCGCATGTCGTCTTGCGTGAGCAGATAACCTTCTTCGCCTTGGTCATTGTGGATGATGGTGAGAGATAGTTCTTTTTCCATAGTCCCTCCTTTCCGTAATGTAATATAAGGGAGCTAAAGAAAAACCACCTTGGAAAAGGTGGCCGGGGAGTAGAACAACCATGATACACGAAAATGGCTTGCCCGTCGTTACCTCAGGGCCTCCCCGGCCATAAAAGACTTTTACAACCGGGGATATAGTCCTAATTGCGGAAAAACCACAATTAAGTTTCAGAGTTATATCCAAACCCTGCTTTGTGCCTTGAGCGAACGTCAATTCGCCGGACTATCTCTAGCCCTTCGATAACCGCCTCTTACTGCGGCTATGGATATATTTTACTTTTAACAAGTAAAACAACGTTTATTTGAAAATCGTTGTAATTTAACGATTTTACCTAAATTGGGTAAATGTTATAACATATTAATTTAAATGTCTATATTAAATTAAAAGAAAATGTACTTTTAAATAAGCATCAAATAAAAACTTGCATATTTACCATACTAAGGTTGGTAGCACAGAATTATCAATTTCAAAAAAATCCAGCATACAGGGATGAGGATAGGTATCGAATGTGTAGAGCTTTATTCTGGTTGGTATATGATCGTCAGGGGGTATTAAACGCACATAATTCAGAGGAGCAGTATCTAAATACCTTAATTGAAGATATAAAAGACTGTGTTCAAAATAACCAAATAGGTCTACTAAGCAGATAAGAAAACAAATACTATCAAACAGCAGGAAGAAAAATCCTGTTGTTTTTATTTTAAAAGGTTTAAATAATGGATGATACAAGCTATAAAGGTGCGTCTTTATCGGCTAAGGAATTGTTGAGCTGGCGGCCGTTACGACATTCTGCGGATATGGAACTGGATGGTGAGTTATCGACTCTTGTTGCCCGTTCTCGAGATTTAATCCGTAATAATGGTATTGCCAGCGGAGCAATACAAACCCTTGTTGACAATGTTGTCGGTAACGGCTTAAAGCTCGTTTCAATTCCAGACCACAGAATTTTGGGATTGGATATTGATTATCTGGAAGAATGGGCGCGAAAAGTTGAGAGCTTATGGCGTATTTGGTCGGAAAGCGTATATTGTGATGCCGCCCGAAAACTTAATTTTAATTCGCAAACCGCCCTGATTTTTCGGTCTGTTATTGAAAACGGAGAGGCTCTGGCATTGGTTTTATGGCGTGAAAATTCAGCCAATCCGTTTGCAACCTGTTTTCAACTCCTTGAGCCGGACAGATTATCAAACCCAGATTTTAAGCAAAACAGCGAATTTTTACGCGATGGCATCGAAATTAATCAGTATGGAGAAGCTGAGAATT